>OJJV01000043.1_pt1 | contig 148869 bp, 124 predicted proteins | sample 1596391 | NCBI WGS metagenome assembly OJJV01 (sample SAMEA4350164, study PRJEB24818) | metagenome | biome: human; feature: gut; material: faeces | place: Denmark | collected 2013-09
TAAAAATTTAAAAACGGATACAATCAAAATCTTAGATCGCTATCTAGCTCTCAAAAGAATTGTTTTACATCGTTTCCGATGTTAAGAACCCTTTTCTGGTGCTTATTTTGCATAAGCTACAAAACTTATCAAGTTTTGTGTTCTTACATTGTTTAATTTACAAGGTACACGCCGCTGCGCCTCTCGGCGACAGCTTGTTTATACTACCACACGCGGTTCGCTTTGTCAAGAACTTTTTTCAACTTTCTTTCGGAAGTTTCGTTCGTTCGTGACGCACAACCCCTCACGTGTTTGATAATATAGCACTTCTTGTTGCCATTTGTCAATACTCTTTTTAAACTTTTTGACGTTATTTTTTCAGCCCGCTATATGTAGCGGGGATACGCTGCCGCATCCCCTATTTTGCGGCTCTCCGGACGATCACGAGCAGAACCGGTGCTTACCGATAACCGTGATGAGTGGCCGCGACCAGATCCACGAGCTGGTGGCTGTGGACGGATTGAAATAATAGATCGCGCCGCCGGACGGGTCCACCCCGTTGAGCGCATCGCGCGCGGCACGATAGGCGCTCTCCGCGACCGGCTGATTGAACTGTCCATCGCTGATGCACGTAAAGGCCCCGCTCTGATAGATGACACCGGAGAGCGTGTTCGGGAACGACGGGTGCTTGATGCGGTTGAGCACGACGGCGCCGACGGCCACCTGACCGGAGTACGGCTCACCACGCGCCTCCGCCGAGATCAGGCGCGCGAGCAGATCGACCTGCGAGCTGGATGCACCGCCGGAACCACCGGAATTGCCGCTATTACCGCCGCTGACTGCAGACAGGCCCATGGCCGCCAGCGTCTGGTCGCCGGCCTTTCCGTCGACCGTGAGGCCGTTTTTCTGCTGGAAGGCGCGCACAGCGCGCTCTGTTCCGCTGCCGTAGACACCATCCACGCTGCCGGTATAATAACCCCAGCTTTTGAGCTTCGTCTGGATCTGCGTGACCACGGCGCCGTTGGAGCCCTTTTTATACGAGGCCGCCTCGACCGCCGGGGCGAGCGCGACGAGCACCATACTCACCGAGAGCAGCACCGCGAGCGCGAGACACAAGCGTTTGGATCGTTTCTGCATATACAAAACTCCTTCGCAGACGTTTGGTTCTAGTCTGCGAAGGAGCTTTTTTCTTATACGGGCAAATTTGAAAAATCAGCTTTTGCGCGACTTGACGTCCGCCTGCAGGCGCGCAATGAAGTCCGAGAGGCTCTCAACGCTCTGCTCGCCGGCGAGGGTGCGCACGGAGATGGTGTCGTTTTCCGCTTCCTTGTCGCCGAGGACAAGCATATACGGGATCTTCTGGCTCTGCGCCTCGCGGATCTTGTAGCCGATCTTCTCGTTGCGCAGATCGGTCTCGACACGCAGGCCGGCCTTCTCCAGACGGTCGGCAACATGCTTGGCGTAGTTGTTCGTGCGGTCGGTGATGGGCATGACTTTGACCTGCACGGGTGCGAGCCACAGCGGGAACGCGCCGGCATAGTGCTCGGTGAGGATGCCGATGAAGCGCTCAATGGAGCCGAAGCAGACGCGGTGGATCATGACCGGGCGGTGCTTTTCGCCGTCAGCGCCGACATACTCGAGGTCAAAGCGCTCGGGCATCTGCATGTCGAGCTGGATGGTGCCGCACTGCCAGGTGCGGCCGAGGCTGTCTTCCAGATGGAAGTCGATCTTCGGGCCATAGAACGCGCCGTCGCCCTCGTTGATGACATAGGGCTTGCCGAGCTCGTTGAGCGCGGAAACAAGGCCGTTGGTCGCGACCTCCCACTGCTCAGCCGTGCCGATATGGTCCTCTGGCATGGTGGACAGCTCCATATGGTACTTGAAGCCGAAGAGCGAGTACACATCGTCGATGAGCTTGGCCACGCCTTTGATCTCATCCTTGACCTGATCGGGCGTCATGAAGATGTGCGCATCGTCCTGCGTGAAGCAGCGGACGCGGAACAGGCCATGCAGCGCGCCGGACAGCTCGTGGCGGTGCACGATGCCGAGCTCGCCGACACGCAGCGGCAGGTCACGATAGGAGTGCGGCTGGGACTTATAGACCAGCATGCCGCCGGGGCAGTTCATCGGCTTGAGCGCGAACGGCACATCGTCGATGACGGTCGTGTACATATTATCTTTGTAGTGATCCCAATGGCCGCTGCGGTGCCAGAGATCCTGGTTGAGCATGATCGGCGTCGAGATCTCGACATAGCCGGCTTTCTTATGGATCTCACGCCAGTAGTCGATGAGCTGGTTTTTGAGCACCATGCCATTGGGCAGGAAGAACGGGAAGCCCGGGCCCTCGTCCATGAACGTGAACAGACCGAGCTCTTTGCCAAGCTTGCGGTGGTCGCGCTTCTTGGCCTCTTCGATGCGGGCCAGATACGCGTCGAGCTCCTCCTTCTTCGGGAAGCAGGTGCCGTAGATGCGCTGGAGCATCTTGCGGCTGCTGTCGCCGCGCCAGTAGGCGCCGGTGACGCTCGTGAGCTTGATGGCGTTGCCCTTGACGCGGCCGGTGGAGTCCAGATGCGGGCCGGCGCAGAGGTCGACGAATTCGCCCTGACGATAGAAGGAGATGACGGCGTCCTCCGGCAGGTCGTTGATGAGCTCGACCTTGTACGGCTCATCGCGCTCCTCCATGAACTTCAGCGCTTCCTCGCGCGGGAGCTCAAAACGCTCGAGACGCAGCTTTTCCTTGCAGATCTTGCGCATCTCGGCCTCGAGCTTCTCGAGCACCTCGGGCGTGAACGGCTGGGGGCTGTCAAAATCGTAATAGAAACCGTCCTCGATGGCCGGGCCGATGGCCAGTTTCACCTCGGGGTACAGGCGCTTCATGGCCTGGGCGAGAATGTGGCTGGTGGTGTGACGGTAGGTATCCTTGTAGGTCTTGTTTTCAAAGGTGTACTGATCGTCCATAATGTCTCCTCCTAAACTAAAAACACCCCTGCGCCTTGCGGCACAGGGGTGCTGAAATCACACGGTTCCACCCTGAGTTTCACTCAGTTGGCGCTGTAACGCGCGCCGCGCGGGTCGCCTTACTCGAATGTTCGGGCGATCGGCTCGGGGAAGGTCTGCGCCGGAGGGGTGCCGCAGGCGGCTCACAGCCTATGACCGCCATTCTCTGTCCGTCCTCGCTCGGGTGCAAGTCCCGTCATTGCCTTTTGAACGGTATCATCGTAACACCGACTGTTATCCCCTGTCAAGCACAATTTCATACGAAATCCGGGCGAAAATGCCGCCGTTTGTGCATGAAACGGTGCACGGGCCGCTTGCCAAATACAGGTGCTTCATGCTATACTGAATCTGGAAACGCAACCAGTGACAGAAAGGAGCGCACCACTATGACCATAGGCGACAAATGCCCCTACTGCGGCAGGGAATTGCTCTCCGGCTATCTGCAGAGCACGCGGCAGATCATCTGGAGCCAGGAGGAAAAGTCCATATCCTTTCGCGCGGACGAGGAAGGCGACCTCGTGGTGAGCCACGGGGTCTGGGAAGGCAGCTTTGCAGACTGCCGGTACTGCGCGGACTGCGGCATCTTCCTGCTGGAGCGCCCCACGCAGCCGCCGAAATTCGGTGAGCGGCTGCGCGGAAAGTTTGGCCGCCTGCGCGGCGGCACAACGGAATGAGAAAAGACCGCACGCGGCGACACGCCGCGTGCGGTCTTTCTTTGCGTGTCAATCAGACATTGAAGCGGAAGAGCGTCACATCGCCGTCGTGCATGACATAGTCCTTGCCCTCAGAGCGGACGAGGCCCTTCTCCTTAGCGGCGGCCATGCTGCCGCAGGCTTTCAGGTCGTCGAACGCAACGATCTCGGCGCGGATGAAGCCGCGCTCGAAGTCCGAGTGGATCTTACCAGCGGCCTGCGGCGCCTTCGTGCCGCGTGTGATCGTCCAGGCGCGGCACTCATCGCTGCCGCACGTCAGGAATGAGATGAGCCCCAGCAGGCTGTACGAGCACTGGATAAGCCGGTCAAGGCCGGACTCTTCAATGCCGAGCTCTTCGAGGAACATCGCGCGCTCATCAGGCTCGAGCTCGCCGATCTCCTGCTCGACCTTGGCGCAGATGGGCAGCACCTGCGCACCCTGAGACGCAGCCAGATCGCGCACCTGCTGATAGTATTTGCAGTCCTCGTACCCGGCGGCAAACGTGTTCTCGTCGAGGTTGGCAGCGTAGATAATGGGCTTGATGCTCAGCAGGTCGCTCGTCTCGAGCAGGGCGCGGTCCTCGTCGCTGCACGCATAGGTGCGGGCGCTCTTGCCGTCATTCAGGTGCTCGAGCAGGCCGCGGAACACATCCGCCTCGTGCAGGCAGGCCTTGTCGCCGCTCTTGCCGGCCTTGGCCGCCTTGTCGATGCGGCGCTGGACCATCTCGATGTCCGCCATGATGAGCTCGAGGTCGATGATCTCAATGTCGCGCAGCGGGTCGGTCGAGCCCTCGACGTGCATGACGTTTTCATCGTCAAAGCAGCGCACGACGTGCACGATCGCATCCGTGGCGCGGATGTTGGACAGGAACTTGTTGCCGAGGCCCTCGCCCTTGGACGCGCCCTTGACGAGGCCGGCGATGTCGACAAACTCGATCACCGCGGGGGTCTTTTTCTTCGGCTGATACATTTCAGCCAGATAATCCAGCCGTGCGTCCGGCACGGAAACCATGCCGACGTTCGGGTTGATGGTGCAAAACGCGTAGTTGGCGACTTCCGCGCCCGCGTTCGTGATGGCGTTGAACAGCGTGGACTTGCCGACGTTCGGCAAGCCGACGATACCGAGTTTCATAAAGGAAATCCTCCTTCTTATTTTCAACAAGGTATTGTATCATTCAACAGCGCAAAGTGCAAGCACGATTCTCCGGCGAAACGCCGACCCGTGCAAAACCCTGGAGGAGCGCACGGTTGGTGATTCCTCAGGGACTGTTCAGCACGGCAGATGGAAGCGGATGAAAATATGCCGCTCGACCTGTAATCAAGATAATGGCATCGCGGCACCGCAATCGCCCCTGTTTCATTATACGCAAAGATTGAGCGTAGTACTTTTTTGAAATACCATTTAGGAGCGCAACATGGATTATCGGGATATCATCCGCGGCGTTCGCGAGGACAGAGATGATACCCAGGCAAGGATTGGAGAAGTATTGCACAAGTCGCGGCAGGGCTATAGCCATATTGAATCCGGAAGAGCCGAGCTCAAAATTGACGATCTGATCAAGCTATGCAAGTTCTATAACCTTTCGGCCGACTATCTGATCGGTTTGACCAACACGCCAAGGAGCTGCAAAGGAAGGCACACATCCACCGGCCGTGCCGGTGGATGTGTGCCTTCTCTATTTCGTATACACTCGGTTTTGCCGCAGCCGTCCATCGGCCATGCCAAGGCTTCCGTGCCCGGCCATTTCAAGCCGTCACTTCACCGGGTGATAGTTGTCCGGGTCAAGATACTGTGCCGCTATGCGCACGTACCAGTCCTTCGTCTCACGCCAGTCAGTGCGGTCTTTGTTGGTCAGCTCACGCAGCGGCTTTGCGGGCACGCCTGCGACGAGCGTCTCCGGCGGGATGATCTTGCCCTGCGGCACGAGCGCCGACTCGGCCACGACGCTGCCCGCGCCGATCTCGCTGCAGAGGCTGAGCACCGCGCCCATGCCGATGCTGGCCTCCGGCCCGATGGCGCGCGCGTGGATGATCGCGCCGTGGCCGATGGTCACGCGGCGCGAAATGGTCACGACGGGGTCCTCCCCGCCGGTGTGGATGATGACGCCGTCCTCGACCGCGACCTCCTCCTCAAGCACGATGCGCGAAGCGTCGGCGCGGATGACGGCAAAGGGGCCGATATAGCAGCGCGGGCCGACAATCACATCACCGATGAGCTCCGCGCTCGCGCTGACAAACGCCGTCGGGTCGACCTGCGGGGCTTTCCCGCCAAAGGTATAGAGCATAGCAGTTTCTCCTTTCACGAAAAAAGGGCGGGGTGTCCCCCGCCCTTTCGTACATCATTCGGTTTTGTCGCTGCCGTCCTCCGGTGCGGCGCCGTCCGTCGGCTGGGCCGGGGGTTCCGTGTCCGGCAGCGGAGCCTCGGGGGCCTCGTCCATTCTGCGAATGACCTTTGCCGGCGGCTCGATGGTGTCGTCCGGGTGGACGGGCATCACACCGTGCTCGCAATAGTAGCGGAAATCATCGCCCTCGATCGTCTCGTGGATGAGCAGATACTCCGCGAGGCCGGTCAGCAGATCGGCATGCTCGCGCAGCAGCGCCTCGCACTTGGCGTATGCCTGATCGAAGATGTGCTTAACTTCTTCGTCGATCGTGGCGGCAGTCTCCTCGGAATAGCTCTTCGTGGTGCCGAAATCGCGGCCGATGAAGATGCTGTGGCTCGAATCGTCGAACGAGATGGGGCCGAGCTTCTCCGACATGCCGTATTTCATGACCATGTCGCGGGCGATGTTCGTCGCCTGCTGGATGTCACCGGACGCACCGGTGGAAATATCCTCGAGGAAGAGCTGCTCGGCAATGCGGCCGCCGAGCGCGGAGACGATGCTGTCAAACATCTCGCCGCGGGACGTGAAGTCCTCCGCGTCCTCGGCCTTGCGGTACCAAGTGAAGCCGCCGGCCGCGCCGCGCGGGATGATCGTGATATAGTGCACGGGGTCGGCGTTCTTGAGGAAGAACGACGCGATCGCGTGGCCGGACTCGTGGTACGCCGTCAGGCGGCGCGCACGCTCGGACACGACGCGGCTCTTCTTCTCCGGGCCCATGACAACCTTGAGGATCGCCTCGTCGATATCCGCCTGCATGATGAAGCGGCGCTTGCTGCGCGTGGCCATGATGGCAGCCTCATTGAGCAGGTTCTCCAGATCCGCGCCGGCAAAGCCGGCCGTGCCGCGCGCGATGCTCTTGAGATCGACATCGTCGCCCAGCGGCTTGCCGCGGGCGTGGACCTTCAGGATCTCCTCGCGGCCCTTGATGTCGGGCAGGCCCATATACACGCGCCGGTCAAAGCGGCCGGGGCGCAGCAGCGCGTTATCGAGAATGTCGGCGCGGTTGGTCGCCGCCATGACGATGACGCCCTCGTTGTTCGTAAAGCCGTCCATTTCGACGAGCAACTGATTGAGCGTCTGCTCGCGCTCATCATGGCCGCCGCCGAGACCGCTGCCGCGCTGGCGGCCGACCGCGTCAATCTCGTCGATGAACACGATGGCCGGGGCAACCTTCTTGGCCTGGTCAAACAGGTCACGCACGCGCGAGGCGCCGACGCCGACATAGAGCTCGACAAAATCCGAGCCCGAGATGGACAGAAACTGCACGCCGGCCTCGCCCGCGACCGCGCGGGCCATGAGCGTCTTGCCGGTACCCGGAGGGCCGACGAGCAGCACACCCTTTGGAATGCGTGCGCCCATCGCGGTATAGTTCTGCGGACGCTTGAGGAAGTCCACGATCTCCGACAGTTCCTCTTTTTCCTCTTCCGCGCCGGCAACATCGGCAAACGTGACCTTCTTGAGGTTCTCCTCGCCGGTGCGCGTGTGCGCCTTGCCGAACTTGCCGACGCCCGGCGCACCGCCGCCGCCCGCTTTGTTCATGAGCAGGTACCACACGCCGATGAACAGCACGATCGAGATCAGGTACGGCAGGATGGACATCCACCACGGAGCCGTCCAGCCCTTGACGTAGTCATACTCCGTCAGCACGCCGCTGGCGGTCTGCTCCTCGATCAGGTCACCAAGATCCTCGCGGAACCAGGTGGGGCTCGGAAGCGTCTTTTTGATCGTCGTGTTGCCGTCGCTGTCCGGAGAATAGAGATTGAGCGTGAGCTCATCTCCCTCGAGGCAGAACGACTTGACCTGCTCCTGGCGGAACAGCTCCTCGATTTCGGAGTAGGTGTATTCCTTCTGCTCTGCCGGTGTGGTCAGATAGAAGATGACGGCGAGAATAATCACGCCAATCAGCAGGTAGAACCCGATGCCTCTGGCACGGTTCTTATCAGGTTTCAAATCAAATCACATCCTTTATGGGATCCGCACCGAGGCGCTCAGGTGGAGTAGACCTCCGGCTTGAGCACGCCGATATACGGGAGATTGCGGTATTTTTCTGCGTAGTCGAGCCCGTAGCCGACAACGAACGCGTCCGGCACTTCAAAGCCGGCATAGGCGGCATGGATCGGTGCCTTGCGGCGGGCAGGCTTATCGAGCAGGGTGGCAATGGTGATGGAGGCAGGACGGCGGACACTGAGATAGTCCTTGAGATAGTGCAGGGTGACGCCGCTGTCGAGAATGTCCTCAACGAGAATGATGTCGCGCCCCTCGATGTCCTGATTCAGATCCTTGTTGATCTTCACGGCGCCGGTGGTCGTGGTCTGGTTGCCGTAGGACGACACGGCCATGAAATCGACCGAGCACGGAATGGTCACGCTGCGCATCAGGTCGGCCATGAACACAAAGCAACCCTTGAGCACGCCGACGAACAGCGGCTCACGGCCGTCAAAATCCTTGGAAATCTGGGCACCCAGTTCCGCCGTGCGCGCCTGGATCTCCTCAGCGGACAGCAGAACGGACGCAATGTCATCTCTCATATCGCTCATAGTATTCTCCCCCATATGTCTGGATCTGTTCCACTCGGACACAAATCATGGTTTGATCCGGCACCGCCGCCCATTGCTCGGCAATGCCGAAGCCGGCGATGGCCGCCGGAGTCTCCGCTGCGCGGATGATCGGCACGCGGTCGCGCGCACTCTGCGTCAGCCCCCGTTCGGCGAACAGGTCGCTCACGCGCTTCGTGCAGCCACGTCCAGCCAGACGGATCCGGTCACCCGGACGCCGCGGCGTAACAGATAGTTTATCATGGATAATCGCAGATTTAAAGTAAAAAGTCGTGAACGTGCTGTGAATTTCACGAAACGCTTCCGGCTCTCCGACCGTGATGCGCAGCCCCAGTTCCGGGATCTCCACTGTCACACCGGGGCGCAGAACATGCGTCCCGAGCGGCGGCAGCACCTGCGCGCCGAAAAACAGCCGTCCCCGCTCGCGCGTCACGCGCAACCCGGGCACATCGGCATAGCTGAGCTCTTCCCCGCTGCACAGCCGCTCGAGCGCCAGCAGATGCCGGCGCGACAACTCCCGTCCGGCCGCCTGCTGCAGCACGCGCACGCGCACCGGACGCGGCAGCGCCAGAAGCTCTGCCGTCGGGATGCCCTCCGAGATCGTCTGTCCGGCCAAAAAATTTGCTGCCAGACCGCTGAGGAACCGCTCGTCCTCACGCAGGAGCGCCGCCGTATCGGATGTATGCTGCACAAAGGCGGTGTTCACGCTCTCGAGCGCCGGAACGGCATGGTGCCGCACGCGGTTGCGGGCATAGGTGTCGGCCGCGTTCGTGCTGTCCTCCACGTGCGGGATGGCGCGGGCAGTCAGGTACGCCTCCGCCTGCGCGCGCGTCGTGTCCAGCATCGGGCGCAGGAGCTTGCCGCGCTGCGGCGGGATACCGGTCAGACCGCGCAGACCGCAGCCACGCGCAAGGTTGAGCAGCAGCGTCTCGGCGTTGTCGTCCGCCGTGTGCGCCGTCGCGATCCAGTCATAACCGTGCTCGTCCGCACAGTGGGTCAAAAATGCATAGCGCAGCTCCCGCGCGGCGGCCTCGGTGCCCATGCCGCGCACGGAAGTGACATCGCCGCGGCCGGCATAAAACGGTACGCCCAGTTTTTCACACTGCGCGCGCACGAATGCCTCGTCGCGGTCGCTCTCCACGCCGCGCAGGCCGTGGTTGAAGTGCGCACAGCCGACGGTAAAGCCGCGCTGCGCACCCAGCTCCGCCATCCGGTGCAGGAGGTACATGGAGTCCACCCCGCCGGACACGGCACACAGCACGCGCGCACCGTGCGCAATGGCATCAATAGTCATCGTCGTCGTACTTCTTCTCGATGGCCGCGAAGGACGTATACTCCGGCAGCCACATGAGCTCGAGCGTGCCGGTCTCGCCGTGACGGTTTTTGAGGATGATCGCCTCGGCTAGGTTCGGGTTCTCGCACTCCTTGTTGTAATACCCGTCGCGGTAGAGCGCGAGCACAATGTCCGCGTCCTGCTCGATGGCGCCGGATTCACGCAGATCGGACAGCATCGGCCGCTTGTTCTGGCGCGACTCGTTGGCACGCGACAGCTGCGACAGGCAGATGACCGGAACGTTGAGCTCCTTAGCCATGATCTTGAGCATGCGGCTCATATCGGAGACGGCCTGCGTGCGGCTCTCGTTCGACCAGCTGTGGCCGCTGCCGGCCGACTGCATGAGCTGCAGGTAGTCGATGACGACGAGGCCGAGGTTCGGGATGCGGCGGCACTGGGCGTTCATGTCCGCAACGGAGAGCGACGGATTGTCGTCGATGCGGATATCCGTCGCGCTGATGGTCGTGGCCGCAGCGCCGACGCGCCGCCACTCGTCCGCCGAGAGCTTGCCGGTGAGGAGCTTCTGGCTGTCGACCAGACCCTCGCCCGCAAGCAGACGCGTCGTGAGCTGCTCGCGCGCCATTTCGAGCGAGAACACCGCGACCGTCTTGCCGGACGTCTTGCCGACGTGCAGGGCGATGTTGAGCGCCATGCTCGTCTTACCCATGCCGGGGCGGGCCGCGATGAGGATGAGTTCACCCGCGTTCAGGCCGAGGATCGTCTGATCCAGATCCGGCAGACCAGTAGCCAAACCGGGGATGCCCCCGCCGCTACTCGCCGCCTCGGAGAGGTTTGCATACACACGCTGGATGACCATGCTGATCGGCTGCAGGCCGCCGACGTTGCGTCCCTGCCGGAGCGCGTAGATCTTGCGCTCGGCCGCCTCGAGCATAGCGTCCGCCCCGCCTGAGCCCTCAAAGATCATCTCGTTGATCTCATCGGCCGCCGTGTGCAGGTTGCGCAGCAGCGCCTGATCGCGCACGATGGCCGCGTACTTGAGCACGTTCGCCGCCGTGGGCGTGATCTGCATGACCTCCATGAGGTACTGCTGCGTCGTGTCCTTATACACGCCGCGGACCTTCATCTGCTCAAGCACCGTGACGGCATCCACGCTCTGCCCATAGGAGAACATGGCGAAGATGGTGTCAAAAATGTCGCGGTTGACCTGAATATAAAATTCGTCGGACTTGACCTTTTCGATCACGTCCGGGATGCAGCTCGGATCGATGAGCATCGCACCGATGACTGCCTGCTCCGCCGGAGCGGAATGGGGCGGCTGTCTGCCCAGTAGCTCCTCCATGACGGGTCCCTCCCTCGTCTGCGCGCGGTTTATTTCTCTTCGATGACCAGCACGTGGATGGTGCCGGTGACTTCATAGCCGAGCTTGCACTTGACCTCATACGCGCCGAAACTCTTGATGGGCTCGGCCTGCACGATCTTCTGCTTTTCTATGGTGAGGTCAAACTGCTCGTGCAGCGCATCGCTGATCTCCTTCGAGGTGACGGAGCCGAAGAGCTTGCCGTTGCTGCCGGCCTTCGCCGCGATTTTCACCTGAATGGCGCCGAGCTTCTTGGCGTTTTCCTCCGCCTCGGCCTTCTCGCGGGCGATCTGCGCCGCCTTGGCCTTCTCCTTCAGGCGGAAGGCATTGAGATTGTCGGCCGTGGCCTCCGTCGCGAGCTTGCGCGGCAGGAGATAGTTGCGGGCATAGCCGTCGGACACTTCCTTGAGCTCGCCCTTTTTACCCTGGCCCTTCACATCAACATTCAAAATCACTTTCATAGCAAGATACTCCTTTGCTTAATTTTCCAGATTGTCGTCGATCGCCTTGCGCGCCATCTGCACCGCCTGCGCGACCGACACGTCATGCAGCTGCACAGCCGCCGACGAGCGGCTGCCGCCGCCGCCGAGCGCCTCCATAACCAGCTGCACATTCAGTTCACCGATCGAGCGCGCGGAGATGAACACATCCCCGTCGCCCATCGGGTAAATGACCATGGACGCCGTGACCCCGGCGATGTTGAGCAGCTCATCCGCCGCCTGCGCTGCGACGATGCGGTCCTGCGGCTCAGTGGGCGCGGCAATGGCAATGTCCGCGCGGTAGATGGACGCCGTCTGCAGGATCTTATAGCGGGCGACCGTGTGCTCCATATCCGTCTGCAGAAGCTTTTTGACCTCCGAGGTGTCGGCCCCGGCGCGGCGCAGGAACGCCGCCGCCTCAAACGTGCGCTCGCCGGTGCGGACAGTGAAGTCCTTCGTATCGAGCATGATGCCCGAGAGCATTGCCTCCGCTTCCACGCGCAGGATGTCCGGCTGCTCGACCAGCTCCTCGAGCAGCTCCGTCATCAACTCGCAGGCCGACGACGCATACGGCTCGTGGAAGCTCATGGTCGCATTGGTGATATAGGTCGCCGCGCGGCGGTGGTGATCGATGACCGCCACACGGGTGCAGGCTTCCAGCAGGTTGTGGTTCTCGACCTGGTCCGGGCGGTTGGTGTCCACCACGACGAGCAGTGTGCGGCTGTCGGCGTGCAGGTACGCCTCCTGCGGCGTCAGAAACGCCTTGGCATACTCCGGCACGTGCAGCATCCGGTCGCGCAGCTGGCCGGCGGCCGTCTTGTTCGCATCCATGACGATGCGGCAGGGCGTGCCGAGCTTGCGCGCGATGCAGCAAACGCCGGCGGCCGCGCCGAGCGTGTCCAGATCGGAGAATTTGTGGCCCATGACATAGACCTTGGACGAGTCCTGAATGAGCTGGCTGAGGGCGTTGGCCATGACGCGGGACTTGACCTTTGTGCGCCGCTCGACCTCGCCGCCGCGGCCGCCGAAGAACTCGAACGTGACGCGGTTTTTCACCACGGCCTGATCGCCGCCGCGCGAGAGTGCCATCTCGGTGCCGAGAATGGCGAAATTATAATTTTCATCCAGGCTGTCGCCGTCGCGCCCGATGCCCACACTAACGGTCGCGCGGATGCCGCTGGGGCTGGCCACGCTGCGCACGCTGTCGAGCAGGGACGCGAATTTGTTCTCGCGCAGCTCGTCGAGATGCCGCTCCTCGAACACGTACAGATACCGGTCGCGGTCGTAGCGCCGGAAGAAGCCGCCCTTCCCCTCGCACCACTGCAGGAGCTTGTCCTCAATGGCGTCGCGCAGCTCGTTGCGCTTGCGGTCGGTCAGGCCACGGATGAGCTCGTCATAGTTATCAATGACGATGACGGCGATGACCGGACGGGACGCATAATACTCCAGCCGGATCTTTTCATAGTCCGTGACATCGACCCAATAGGTGATGCCCATGTAGCTGGCGGCATCGTCCGGGTTCGTGCGCACGAGGTTGCCGTGGATCTGGTACTTATGGCCCTGATACTCCAGCAGCTCCGGGCACTGGGTGTTGCCCTCGAGCAGCCAGCGGCCGGAAAACTCCGGGATCACATCCGTGATGCGCATATCGACCGACGGCTTGTGCCGGCCGCAAAGATCGAAAAAGTTCTGGTTGGCCCAGATGACCTGTGAGTCCGCCGGGCGAAAGACCGCCATCGGCAGCGGGAAATTCTGCAGGGTATTATTTCGCGCAGACTCCGTATCATAGGTGACGGATTCAATATATCGCTCGAGCGTACGGCGCTTGCGCGCGCGCATGATGACCGAGTAGATAATGAGCAGCAGAATGATGACGCCCTCGCCGATCGACAGCCAGAGCCGGTCGGAGAAGAAAAACGTGAGCACTGCAAACACGATCAGAAACAGCAGAAACATCCGCGAATTGGGCATCAGCGCACGCTGCAACTTGGATTCATTGGGTACATTGCTGACTTTGGGATCCCGCATCGTCATACCTCCTTGCACCCTGTGGGGCAAAACCTATTGCCCCCATGATAATCAATGATTATATCAGATTCTATCCCCATTGACAATACACTTTCCTGCTGAAGATTTGTGAAAGGAGCGTGCGCATGAAAGCAATTTTGCTGGCCGGCGGTCAGGGCCGGCGGCTGCGCAGCATCACCGGAAACCTCCCGAAACCCATGGTGCCGCTCGTCGGCGTACCGGTGCTCGACCGGCTGCTGGATCTGCTGCGGCGCAACGGCTTCACGGACGTGTGCATGACGCTGTGCTACCGGCCGGAGGTCATTCAGGAGCACTGCGGCAACGGCAGCAACTACGGCGTGCACCTGAAATACCGCATCGAGTCCGAGCCGCGCGGCACGGCCGGCGGCGTGCGCGCGTGCAGCGACTTTTACGGCGAGGACGATTTTCTCGTCATCAGCGGCGACGCCGCATGCAGCTTTGACCTGCTGGGACTCTACCGCCGGCATCAGCAGGCGGACGCGGCCGTGACGATCGCGCTCTACCCGAACGCGGAGCCGCTGCAGTACGGGCTCGTGCTGCAGGACCGGCAGGGCTTCGTGCAGCACTTCATCGAAAAGCCGGACTGGGAGCACGTAGTGACCGATCTCGTGAACACCGGGGTCTATATTGTCTCCCCGCGGGCGATGGCCTATGTGCCGGAAGACCAGCCGTTTGATTTTGCCAAAGATCTTTTCCCGCTGCTGCTCGCGGCGCACGAGCCGATCCTCGGTGTGCCGATGGACGGCTACTGGTGCGACATCGGCACACCGCGCGCCTACTACCAGTGCAGTCTCGATGTGCTCGACGGCCGGCTGAGCCCGGCGCGGCCGGACGCCCCGGATGACCTGCCGCCACAGATCACAGACCCGAACTGCCGCACCGTCCCCTGCCGCGACCGCGCGCACCTGATGCGCACGATCTCGGAGGCGATGATGGAGGCAGGGGCGGACTTTACCGACGGCCTGCATATACGCGACGGCAGCTGGGAACTGACCATCCGGCCGGACGCAAACGCCGCCGCACTGCAGGTCGAGGCAAATGCGCCGGACGCCGCCGCCGAGACGGCGCATCTGCTCGAGCTCATGGAGCGGGACGAAAACTCATGAGATGAGAATAGCGTGCAAAAACCGCCGCATCTTAGATGCGGCGGTTTTCTGATGTTTGTTTATTGCTTGTAGTGGTGCGCGTCCTCGAGGACCATTTCCTTGACCTTCATCAGGCGCACCTTGGTCGAACTTTCGTTTTCATCCAGCTTCATGGAGATGTAACGAATGTTCTGCTCCAGCTCGGGAATCATAACGTATTCGAGCGCGTTGACGCGGCGGCGGGTCTTTTCGATCTCCTGCGCGAGCATCTGCGTGGTCTTTTCGACCTGCGCAAGCTCGAGCATGTCCTTGAACACCTCCGCCAGCTTCTCAAGCGCATCGTCCAGCTCGCCGGACGTCTGCGCGAAGCCGTACGGGAAGATCTCGGACGGATCGCTGTTGCGGGTCTGGAAATCGTAGACCGGCACGTTCACGCTCATGATGTTCTGATAGGTCATGCCCAGCTCGACGCTCTGCCGCGGGTAGAGCAGCGACTGCTCGAGCATTTCCGGGGACATGATCGCGGACGCGACCGACAGAGAGCCGAACGCCTCCGTGAGTCCCTGCTCGACCTTTGTGCGCAGCTGCTTGTTCAGACGCACGTTGTCGAGGAACTGACGCATCAGCTCGTCACGCTTATCCTTGAGGAGCTTATGACCCCTGCGAGCGGTTTTCAACCGGCCCTTGAGCTGGTTGAGCACCATTCTTGTCGGGGTAATTGCCGTATTTGCCATCAAATCACCTCACTTGGTAAGTCTGCGGGACGGGTGCGCTCAGGTCTCGGGCATATACTTTTCGATCAGTTCGGGCTTGATACGCTTGAGCTCGGTGCGCGGCAGCAGGCTCAGCAGCTCCCAGCCGAGGTTGAGGGTGTCCTCAATGGACCGGTTGGTGTTGTTGCCCTGGTTGACGTAGCGCTGCTCGAACGCGTCGGCGAACTTCGCAAACTGCTTGTCGTCGTCGGACAGGGCCGCCTCGCCCAGGATGGTCATAAGCTCCTTGGCGTCCTTGCCGCGGGCATAGGCCGCGAACAGCTGGTTCATCGTGCCGGAGTGGTCCTCACGGGTCTTGCCCTCGCCGATGCCCTTATCTTTCAGACGCGACAGGCTGGGCAGCACGTCCACGGGCGGGATGATGCCCTTACGGTACAGGTCACGGGAGAGGATGATCTGGCCCTCGGTGATGTAGCCGGTCAGGTCGGGGATCGGGTGGGTCTTGTCATCCTCGGGCATGGTCAGGATCGGAATCATGGTGATCGAGCCGGACTTGCCGATGCGGCGGCCGGCGCGCTCGTAGAGCGTGGCCAGGTCGGTGTACAGGTAGCCGGGGTAGCCGCGGCGGCCCGGAACTTCCTTCTTCGCCGCGGAGACCTCACGCAGAGCCTCAGCGTAGTTGGTGATATCGGTCAGGATGACCAGCACCTGCATGTCCTTTTCAAAGGCCAGGTACTCGGCCGCAGTCAGCGCCATACGCGGAGTGGCGATACGCTCGACGGCGGGGTCGTTGGCAAGGTTCGAGAACACGACCGTGCGGTCAATGGCTCCGGTGCGGCGGAACTCCTGAATGAAGTACTCGGATTCCTCGAACGTGATGCCGATGGCAGCGAAGACGACGGCGAAGTTCTCGTTGTCGCCCAGCACCTTCGCCTGACGCGCGATCTGCGCGGCCAGCGCGGCGTGCGGAAGACCAGACGCCGAGAAGATCGGCAGCTTCTGGCCGCGGACGAGGGTGTTCAGGCCGTCGATGGTGGAAACACCGGTCTGGATGAACTCTGCCGGGTAGGCGCGGGCTGCCGGGTTCATCGGCAGGCCGTTGATGTCGCGGTGCTCCTCGGCGAGGATCGCCGGGCCGCCGTCGATGGGCTCGCCCATGCCGTTGAAGACGCGGCCGAGCATATCCTCGCTCACGCCCAGCTGCAGCGGGTGGCCGAGGAAGCGGACCTTCGACTGCGCAAGGTTGATGCCCTGCGCGCTCTCAAAGAGCTGCACGACCGCGTGGTCATCCTCGACCTCGAGGACCTTGCAGCGGCGGACTTCACCGTTCGGGAGCTCGATCTCGGCCAGCTCGTCGTAGGTCACGCCTTCGACGTTCTTGACGATCATCAGAGGGCTGGCGATCTCCTGGATTGTTTTGTACTCTTTAATCACTGCTCCTCACCTCCGGCGATAATCTCTTTGATCTGTGCGGTCATGTCCGCGGCGATCTTGGCATAGACCTGCTCGTACTCGTCGCTCGGCACGCTCTTGGCGCGGCCGATGTCGACGCGGGCGGGGATGGCAAAGAGCTTCTGCATCGGCGCGTTCTTCTCGAGCGCGTCGCGGCACTCGGCGTCATAATGCAGGATGAGGCCGAGCAGCAGGAACTGACGGCGGTACTCGGAGTAGCTGTCGATATCGACGAAGGCGTTCTGCTGCAGGAAGTCCTCACGGATCATCTTGGCAGTCTCCATCGTCAGGCGGTCAGCCGGGGACAGCGCGTCCTGACCGACGAGGCGGACGATCTCCTGCAGTTCGGATTCCTGCTGCAGGATGCTCATGGCCTTGTCGCGGTTGGCCATATATTCCTCGCCGAACGTAGCCTCATACCACGGCTTGAGCGAGTCAACATACAGCGAGTAAGACGTCAGCCAGTTGATGGCCGGGAAGTGACGGGCGTAGGCCAGGCTCGAGTCAAGTGCCCAGAACACCTTGACGATACGCATGGTGGCCTGAGAGACCGGCTCAGAAATGTCGCCGCCCGGAGGCGAGACAGCGCCGATGGCGGTGACGGAACCGCGCCGGTCATCCTCGCTGCCGATGCAGCGGACGCAGCCGGCACGCTCGTAGAACTGCGCGATACGGGATGCGAGGTAGGCCGGGTAGCCTTCTTCGCCAGGCATCTCTTCCAGACGGCCGGACATCTCACGCAGGGCCTCTGCCCAGCGGGAGGTGGAGTCAGCCAGAACGGCGACGTCATAGCCCATGTCGCGGAAGTACTCGGCGATGGTGATGCCGGTGTAAATGGACGCCTCACGCGCTGCCACAGGCATATCGGAGGTGTTTGCGATGAGCACGGTGCGCTTCATCAGCGGCTCGCCGTTGCGCGGGTCGGTCAGTTCCGGGAACTCCATGAGAACGTCGGTCATCTCGTTGCCGCGTTCGCCGCAGCCGATGTAGACGACGACGTCCACGTCCGACCACTTGGCGAGCTGGTGCTGCACGACGGTCTTGCCGCTGCCGAACGGGCCGGGCACGGCGGCCGTGCCGCCCTTGGCGATCGGGAAGAGCGTGTCGATGATACGCTGGCCGCTGTTCATGGGCTTGTTCGGAGCAAACTTCTGCGCATAGGGGCGCGCGATACGCACCGGCCAGCGCTGGATCATGTTCAGCTCATGGTCGACGCCGTTGGCATCGGTGAGCACGGCGACGGTCTGATCGACCGTGAAGTCGCCGCCGGTGATGCTCTTGATCGTGCCCTTCATCTGCGGGGGCACCATGATCTTGTGCAGGATGGCCGTCGTCTCCTGGACGGTGCCGATCACGTCGCCGCCGGTGACGGCGGTGCCGGGCTGCACAACGGGGTCAAAGTGCCAGACACGCTCGCGGTTGAGTGCGGGCACCTCGATGCCGCGGGTGATGTTGGAGCCGGTCAGGTCGCGGATCTCAGGCAGCGGGCGCTGGATACCGTCATAGATATTCTCCAGCATGCCGGGGCCAAGCTCCACGGACAGCGGCATACCGGTGGTCTCGACTTTCGCGCCGGGGCCAAGGCCCGAGGTCTCCTCGTAGACCTGGATGGACGCGCTGTCGCCGGTCATATTCAGGATCTCGCCGATCAGGCGCTGCTCACCGACACGCACAACGTCGGAGACGTTGGCATCGGCAAGGCCGTTCGCCACGACCAGCGGACCGGAAACTTTTGTAATGGTTCCGCTCAATTTCATTCTTCCTTTCCTTAAAGGATATCGGAGCCAACCGCTCGCTCGACGGCCGCCTTGAGCGCGGTCTGGCCGAGGCCGAGGGGGCCTTCCCTGCCGGGGATCAGGATGATGGCCGGCTTGGGAACATCTTTGAATTTGTCGATCTCATGCTGAAGCTCCTGCGCCAGATTCTCTTCGACATAGATGATGGCGTAGTCCTCAGAGTCTTTCGTCAGGCGGCGCAGTGTTTCGCGCGCCTCCTCGGCATTGGCGACCGGGCAGGCCTCGAGGCCGAGCGCCTTGAAGCCCATGACGGTCTCCGCACCGCCGACAACTGCAATTTTAAGCATAAGTCTCACGCAGCCTTTCCCGGATGACCGCGGGCTGAAGCCCGGCGAGTCTGCCCGTCAGGATCATTCTGGCGGCCGTGGTCTCGTTTTCCATGGCGGCGAGATAAGCGGTCACATGCGCCGCACCGAAGCTGCGCAGCTTGGCCGCGCGGATGTAGTCCATGAGCGCGTTGTCACACAGCAGCTCAAACGCCGTCAGCGCGCCGCCGCTCATGGCTGCCGCGCCGGCAGCCGCCGCATTGCCCAGCCACGTGTTGCCGTAGAGCGCCGTGAGCGCCTCGGCCGAGTCGAACGCCGCGAGCACGCGGTCCGTACCGATCGTGCCGCCCGGGATGAGCGCGGTCTTGAGAAAGTCCTCATCCTTGGCCATGCGGCGCGTGCGCACGGCAGCGCGCAGGTTTGCGCTGTCGATCTGCAGCTGCACATAGTCTCTGGCAAAGCCGCCGTCGCTCAGTCCGTTGGCCAGATCGAGCATCTGCGCAAAATACGCGCGGTCGAGCTCGAAGTCCGCCGCCTGCGGATTGGCCGTGTGCGCCAGGATTGCAGCAGCGCTGACCATGGCCTGCGCCAGAACGGACGGAATGTCACGGTAGTCCTCTTCATAGAACGCGGCGTGCAGCTTCTGCGGTGGGATGGTGCCGCGCTGCGACAGAATCGCATCGCACTCCACGCCCATGGCCTGCGCCTTGATGAGCGCCTTGGCATTGTGATAGTCATACTTGAGGCGGAACAGCTGCACGAGCTGCGCCTCCGGGACCATGCCCTCGACCTCATCGAACAGCGCCGCGATGTGCGCCTCGAGCGCAGCGCCGGCCGCCTTTGCGGACAAGCCGCTCAGGTCGCCATAGCCGCATTCCTCCAGGATCTTGGCCGCTTCGTCATTCGTGGGCGCATCGATCATGCGCTCCATACGCTCAGCGGAGAGCATTTTGGTCTCGCGGGCTGCCAGCATTGCCGTAATCGCAAGGTAATTCGTATCTTTTACTTTAGACAATTCGGTTCCTCCCTCATGCGGCGCAGCACTCTGCGCCCCATATAGGATAATTCGTTCCCCCGCGCGGGGCGGGGCAGGTCACGCGCCGAACAAGACCTCGGCGACCTGAGCAGCCAGATCACTGCGGCAGAGCTCTGCAATCGTCTCCACTGCGCAGTTGACCTCGATATCTCCCTGCTGGAGCACAAACCCGGCGCGCAGGTCACGCGTGGTCGGGCTCATGGTGAGCCGGCCGGGCTTGCCCTGCTGCGAGAGCAGCGCATTGGCAGCATCCACGACCGCCTGACCGCACGCGGCCTGATCCTTGGCGTTGAACACCAGAGTTTCGGTGCCGGTCGTCGCGGCCTGTGCTGCGAGCTTGGCCAGATACGCCACGTAGTCCGCCTGCGGCATGGCGCAGATCTTGTCGAGCGCGGCGGCAAACGCCGCATCGACCATCTCCTGCTTGAGCGCAAGGACACTCTTTCTGGCTTCCATTTCCGCCAGACGGCCCATGCGCTGCACGCGGTCCTCGCACGCTTTCACACCGTCACGGACGCGGGCCCAGTACTGGTCCTGCGCCTGTTTGTCATAATCGGCGCGGATCTCGGCGCACTTGGCCTCGGCTTCGGCCGCGATGGCCTTTGCCTGCTCCTGCGCGTCCGCCTCGATGCGGCCGGTGATTTTTTCAATACCATTCATAGATCTTTGTTCCCTTCTGTCGGAAGAGGATGGGGATTACTTCAAGCCGTTGAGCATCAGGAAGGATGCCAGCAGGCAGAGGATGGCGTAGAACTCGACCGTGATGCAGAAGATCATGCCCTTGGACCAGTCATCGGGCTTCTTGGCCAGGATGTTCAGGGACGCGGCAGCGACCTTGCCCTGAGCGATAGCGGAGATCAGACCGCCGAGTGCGATCGGCAGGCAGGCTGCGAAGTACTGCAGGCCCTGCGCCACAGTCAGCGGAGCGGCAGCGTTGGCAGCGAAGATCTGGCTCTGAGCCAGGAACCAGATAACGAAGCCGTACAGGCCCTGGGTGCCCGGGATGACCTGCATGATCATCGCTTTACCGAACTTGCTGGGATCCTCCGAGACGAGACCTGCGCCGGCCTCACCGGCGATGCCGGTGCCCTTTGCAGAGCCAATGCACGCGAGAGCCGCTGCGAGCGCAGCGCCGAGAAGGCCGAGAGCCAGACCACCGATGGATTCGAGAAATGCCATTTTCATTTTCCTCCTTAAATATCTCTTGAATACGAATGTTTAGAAATTATGATTTTCCACGTCGACATAGCGCGTGTTGATCTCGAGCGGGCGGAACGGTTTGCCGCCGTCGACATAGAACTTGCCGAAGAACTCCAGGCACTGCAGACGCAGGTCATGCACGAAGCAGCCGAGCAGGTTCAGGCCGAAGTTGAGCAGATGGCCCAACAGGAAGATGATGATAAAGATCAGCATCGACACGACCGTCACGCCGCCGCTCGACGGCATCGCAGCGAGGGTGTTGAACACCTGCGCGATGACGCTGCCGGCCAGCATCAGAGCCATGAGTCGGGAATACGAGAGAATGTCGCCGAACCAGCCGGTCAGCCCGTTGTAGAGCGCGCCGAACACGGCCGTGACCTTGCCGAAGCCCTTGGCCTCACGGCCGGAGCCGTAGATCAGCATCAGACCGCCGATGCACAGCACGACCGGGACACCGGCGATGTTGCCGATCTTGAGCACATACAGCGCAAGTCCCGCAAACAGGACCAGCCATGTGCCCTCGTTGAAGATCGCGTCGCCGACCTTGCCCTGACGGCACTCCATGACCATGTTCACGATCATGCCGGTCACGAGCTGGATAAAGCCGAGCACCATAGCGCCGACGAGGATCGTCGTCGTATCGGTCAGCGGGTCGAGCAGCGGGCTTGTCAGGATGCCGAGCTTGACGTCGTGGCCGAACATGTTCACGATCGTCGGCACGGCGTTGCCGAAGAAGCCGCCCGTCACGATGCCGAGCAGGAACGTCGACACGCCGCAGGCGAGCAGCAGCTCGCAGAAATACTTGCTGCCGCGTTTCGGTTTCATCTTGCCGAGCGCGACGAGCGCCGCGATCATCATCACAAGGCCGTAGCCCATGTCCGCCATCATGATGCCGTAGAACAAAATGAAAAACGGCGCCATGAGCGGGTTCGGATCGACCGTGCCGTAAGCCGGCAGGCTGTACATGTTCGTGACCATGTTCAGCGGTTCGGTGAATTTGTTGTTTTTGAGTTTGACCGGCACCTCGGGGTACTCGTCCTCCGTGGGATCGGCCAGATCCCAGGCGCAGTCATACTTTGCGAGCACCGCAGTAAGTTTGTCCTCCTCCGGTGCCGTGAGCCAGCCGCGCATGCACACGACGCTCTCGGTGCCGACGAGGCGCTCTTCCGCCTCCGCGCGGCCGAGCTTCACGCTCGCGCGGTCGATGCAGAGCTTGAACGCATCCCGATGCGGGGCAAAGGCGGCGATATCCGTCTCCGCCTGCTCGCGCTTGCGGATGATGTCCGCGATCTGCTGCTGCGCATCCTCGATGTTCTGCTTTGCCGTGCCCGGCGTGCCGCTGAGGTTTGCCAGCGTGAAGCCGGACGCGCGCAGCGCCGTGATGGCTTCCGTCAGCTCCTCTTTCAGACAAATGAGCAGCACATAGTGCTGTTCCTTATCCGAAGAGATCTCATACAACTGCGACTCCGGCGCAGCGTCCGCCAGCGCTTTGGCGGCCTCGGCAAGATCCACCGCTGCGGGCAGCATGCCGAGAGAAATGCGGGTCCTTACGGTCTCGCCCAAATCCAGCGGCAGATCCAGCGTCTGCCACGGGCGCAGGGCCTCGATATTGCCGCGGAGCTTGGCCTCCTCGCCGTTGTAGCGGCGCACGGCCGCTTCCAGATCCTCGAGCTGTGCAACTGCATCGAGCTCCTGGCGGTATGCACCGTCATCCAGAAAATCAGCCTCCGTGACCTCCGGCCGGGAGCTGAGCAGCTTGGACTTGACCGGCGCATACTTGTCGAGCAGCTTGAGTGCGGCGGTCAGGCGCGTGAGTTCACTGCGCACCTCCGTCACATTGCCGCTCTCCTGACGCAGGACTGCGGCAGCCTCCGTATCCGCAAGCAGCGCGTCCGGTTCCGAGATCTGCACGCAGCCAAGCAGCATCAGATCCCGGAGCAGCTCATCTTTCTGCCGGCGAACGACCATGAGCCGCAGCTTTTTCATGTGTACAATGGCCATCAGCCGTTCACAATCCTTTCCACGATGAGTGATGCAGCCCGATCCAGATTGGTCTTGGCCTTGATGCGCATGGCAGCTTCCTTGTTCTTGATCTCCGCCGCCAGCGTTTCCGCATCCGCCTTCGCCTTTTCATCTGATTTGGCCCGCAGCGTCTGCAGTTCCTGCTGCGCCTTGCCGACAGCAGCCTCTATTGCTGCCTTCCCCTCGGCCTGGGCCGCTTCCACTGCCGCCGCAGCGGCTGCCTGCGCGTCGGCTTTGATCTGCTTGGCCCGGTTTTCTGCGTCACTGATCGTTGTTATCGCCTCAAATGACATCTGTACACCTCCCTACGAATCAAACTGTTATTATGCCGCGCAACGCCCGCTTTCACGAACTGTTTCTACATAATGTAGGTATTTTACCTTATTCACAGCCGTTAATCAAGTGAAATTGCCCAAAATTGTCTGTCAAAATTCAAACACCTATATGTTAAAAAACTATTGAACCTGCTACGTTTTTCACGTCATTGACGAAAATTTAACGTTATTATATTTGCATGATTTCTCGCGATGGAATCGTTCGGAATTCCTGGTACGAATCCGGTATAAAAATGAACAAAATGTTGGAAAATACGCGATTTCAACATTTAAAATGTTTTTTCCCTTGCTATTGTGCCGGAAATAGCCTATAATGTTTCTGCTAAAGTTAAAAAGTTTGAACTATATTCGCATATTCGGAGGTACTTTCACATGGAGAGCAAACGCCGTTTCGGTGACCGTAAGGACGGCCGCCTGATCCAGTCCCTCGCGCCGTTTTACAAGTTCATGCCCTACATCATGCCCACGAAAAACGACGCCTGCAATCAGTTTGAGGACTGCATCGAGATCACGAACACCGACCGCTGGCTGCGGCAGAAGCGCCTCGAGGGCTACAAGGGCCTCGGCTACCTGCACCTGTTCATCGCGGCCTACATCCGCATGGTCTCCCTCCGCCCCGGCATCAACCGCTTCGTGGCCGGCCGGCGCATCTATGCGCGCAACAACATCGAGGTCGTGCTGACCGTGCGCCGCAGCATGTCCACCACCTCGAATGAGACGACCATCAAGGCCGTCTTTGCCCCGACGGACACGATCTTTGACGTCTACCGCAAGATGAACGAGAAGATCGACGAGATCAAGTTCGGCGGCGAGGACAACAACACCGAGCAGGTCGCCGGCGCACTGCTGAAGCTGCCGCGTTTCCTGCTGCGTTTTGCCGTCAGCTGTCTGCGCGTGATGGATTACTTCGGCATCATCCCGCAGAAGCTGCTTGACGCCAGCCCCTTCCACGGCTCAATGATCATCACCGATATGGGCTCGCTCGGCATCCCGCCGATCTATCACCACCTGTACAACTTCGGCAACCTGCCGATGTTCATCGCCTTCGGCGCCAAGCGCAAGGCGGTCGAACTCGACCGCGAGGGCAAGCCGGTCGAGCGCAAGTACATCGACTTCATGGCCGTCATGGACGAGCGCGTGTGCGACGGGTATTATTACGCCTCCTCATTCAAGTATATGAAGATGTATATGCACAACCCGGCGCTGCTGGAAGTCCCGCCCGAGAAAGTGGTCGAGGATCTGTTCTGAGCATCGATCATCGATACATATGGAAAACCTCCTGCTGTGCAGGAGGTTTTTGTATTTGTCCGGGCAGCGCCTCCGGCGCCGGCCGGACCGCACGCGCAGCCGAACACAGCAGCAACATGATGAGCATGACAAAGATCACAAAGCGGAGCTTCTTCACCGATCCATCCTCCTTTGCTTTCGTTTGACACCAGTATACACAGCCGCCGCGAAAAAAGCCGTCACATCCTGGCGGTGGACAGAAAACTTTGCGGAGACAAGGTTCCCCCGGCGCGGAGTGAGCCCGTGCCGGGGGATTTTTACGCATTCAGGGAAACGCGATGCACCGCGAAAAAACAGGGCCATCCGTCCGGATGGCCCTGTGTGATCTTATGCCTCGTCGTCCTGATTCGTGCTGAACTCCGCCAGCGTCAGGCCGGGGTTTTTCTGCTCCGCCCAGCGGATGCTCCACTCATTGTTGAAAATGAGCAGGTTGTGGCCGCGGAAGTCCTGCACCCACTTCGTATCCGAGGCGAGGTTGAGCGCCGTGGGGTCGGTGCCCTCGCTCGTGATCCAGCGGATATAGGAATACGACAGGTCGCGGCGGCGGATGTCGATGTTGTACTCGTTCTTGAGGCGGTACTCCAGCACCTCGAACTGCAGCACGCCGACCGCGCCGACGATGACCTCCTCCATGCCGCTGTTCGGCTCGTGGAAGATCTGGATGGCGCCCTCCTGCGCGATCTGGGTGACACCCTTGACAAACTGCTTGCGTTTCATGGTGTCCACCTGCGAGATGACGGAAAAATGCTCCGGCGCAAACGTGGGGATACCCTCGAAGCGCACGCGCAGCTTCGGGTCGCAGATCGTGTCGCCGATGGAGAAGATGCCGGGGTCGAACACACCGATGATGTCACCGGCGTAGGCCTCATTGATGATCGCGCGCTCCTGCGCCATGAGCTGCTGCGGCTGCGCAAGCTTGAGCGTCTTGCCGCCCTGCACGTGCAGGTACTCATGGTCGCGCTCGAACTTGCCCGAGCAGATGCGCATGAAGGCGATGCGGTCGCGGTGGGCCTTATTCATGTTCGCCTGAATTTTGAACACGAATGCGGAAAACGCCGGCTGCATCGGGTCGACCACGCCGTCAGCCGTCGTGCGCGGCAGCGGCGGCATCGTCATGTGCAGGAAGTTTTCCAGAAACGGCTCGACGCCGAAATTCGTCAGCGCAGAGCCGAAAAACACCGGACTGAGCCGGCCGGCGCGCACCTCGTCGAGATCGAAGGCATAGCCAGCGCCGTCGAGCAGTTCAATGTCCTCGGTCAGCTTTTCACGCTGGCGCGGACCGATCAGCTCGTCGAGCCGGTCAACGTCCGTGAGCTCGCACTCGATGGGGCGGATCTTGTTCTGCCCGCGGTGAAACTCCTGAAACGCGAGGATCTCGCGGCGGTCGCGGTCGAACACGCCCTTGAAATCGTGCCCGCAGCCGATGGGCCAGTTGACCGGGTAGGTGCCGATGCCAAACTCATTTTCCAGCTGTTCCATGAGCTCGAACGGATCGCGGGCCTCGCGGTCGAGTTTGTTGATGAATGTGAAGATTGGGATGTGGCGCATGGCGCAGATCTTGAAGAGCTTGCGCGTCTGCGGCTCGATGCCCTTGGCCGCGTCGATGACCATGACGGCGCTGTCCGCCGCCATGAGCGTGCGGTAGGTGTCCTCCGAGAAGTCCTGGTGGCCCGGCGTGTCAAGGATGTTGATGCAATAGCCCTCGTATTCAAACTGCATGACCGACGACGTGATGGAGATGCCGCGCTGCTTTTCGAGCTCCATCCAGTCTGAGACCGCGTGGCGCGCGGTCGCCTTGCCCTTGACCGAGCCGGCGAGCTGGATGGCCCCGCCGTACAGCAGCAGCTTTTCCGTGAGCGTCGTCTTGCCGGCGTCCGGGTGCGAGATGATCGCAAAGGTCCGGCGGCGCTCGATTTCCTGTTTCAGATCCATAGTGCGCTCCTCTGTTGTTCTTTCGAATATCAAACCTAGATAGTATACCCGATTTTTCCCGCGAGTGCAACAAAAACCTGCCCGTCAGGCCGTCTGCTCGCGCAGATAGAGCGTGAGCGTGGCGAGGAAGATGTCCTTGGCGTCATAGCGCGGCGTGAGCGGGGCCAGCTGCGTGAAGAAATGCTCGCTGCCCAGCGACGCGCACAGCGCGTGCGCGCGCTCGAGTGCCGGGGTGTCCTCGTCCTCCGTCAGACGCATGGCCAGCTCCGGCAGCAGGAGTTTTAGGTCGTAGATCTCCCCGCGCGGGTAGGCATACGCCTCCAGCACGCACTCCACGCCCGCGAGCGCGCAGTCCGTCAGGCCGCTGCGCTGATCGCTGAGGATGCGGTCGGTCAGCGGCGTGTCGCTGCGGAAAAAGTCCAGCATGGAGTCCGGCGGCGTCAGCTCCCGGCGCAGCAGCCACAGCAGATAGTCGCGCGCGACGCCGTCGAGCAGCGTCTTTCCGTCGGGCTCGAACGTGTAGGTATGGCCGATATGACTGCCGAGCACACGCAGCGTGTCCGTATAGCCGAGCGCGATACTGCGGCGCAGCGCGTCGGGGTCAAACTCCAGCAGCTTTCCCAGCGGCTCCGCCGGGGCGATGTAGGTCACAAGCGGGTGGTTGGTGTATTTTTTCTCCGGTGTCTCCGGCTTGAGGCCGATGGCGATGACGCGGTCAGCGCCGAGGCGAAACGCCGTGCTGATCGGCAGATTGTCCGAGTACGCGCCGTCGAGATAATTCTGCCCGTCGATCTCGCACATCGGGAACATCGGAAAGCACGCCGACGACGCGAGGATCCACTGCGGCAGGTAGCCGGGCGCAATGTCCTGCTTGCGCACCTCGACCGGCTGGAACGACGGGAAGCGCGCCGTCATGAGTCCGAAATCCACCGGCGAGGCGAAAAAGCGCGCCTCGTCGAGATATTGGTGCACGAGCGCGCGGTAGGGCGTGATGTCCGCCGTGCGGCGGTTGAGATCCGCCCAGTCCCTGACGCGCGCGACGAGCTGCTCCGGGTGCTCGGCCAGCGCCGCCAGCTCGCGCTTTTCGTGCGGCGTGGCATCGGCGCGCTCGAGCATGATCTGCTCTTCCGTGATGTGCGTCCAGAGCTCCCACGCGCGGTCAAAATCGCCCTGCGCCATCAGCGCCGCCGTGACCGAGCCGATGGACGTGCCCGTGACGATGTCAAACGGGATGCCCAGCTCCCGCATCGCCTTCCACGCGCCGACCTGATATGCGCCCTTCGTGCCGCCGCCGGCCAGCGCGATCGCCTGCTTCATGGTACATCCCTCCTTGATTCCTGAATTTATAGTTTACACGCAGCGGATGCGAAAAGTCAATTCCAAACAAGAAGCACCGGAGGACAGCCCGTCCTCCGGTGTGCATTTTCATGCCCGCAGCAGGGCGCGGCGGGCCTTCCAGTCCGGCAGATAGCGCGCGATGAGCGCGTAAAACTCCGCGCCGTGGTTCATGTAGCGCAGGTGCGCCAGCTCGTGCACGACGACGTAGTCGATCGCCTCCGGCGGGTACTGCATCAGCCGCCACGAAAAGCAGATGTGCCCCTGCGAGCTGCAGCTGCCAAAGCGCGTGCGCGCGCCCGTGATGCGCACCTGCGTTGGGCAGAGGCCCATCCGCTCGGAATAGTACGCCACGCGCTGCGGCAGGCAGGCTTTCGCCTGCCGGATGTATGTCTCCCGCTCGGCGTCCGTCGGCTCCGGGTGCGCGGCCGCGCGGGCCTCCTGTTTGGCCAGTCCGCGTGTGATCCAGTCGGCGTGCAACGCAACAAAGCGGTCGATCGTTGCCTGGGATGTCCGGTACGGCGCGCGCACAATCACGCGCCCGCCGCGCAGCTCAAGCGCCAGCGTGCGGCGGCCGGAGCGAATGAGTTCATACGGCTGCATGGCCTGCCCCTCCCTTTTTCTATGGTATGCCAAATCGGTCTTCCGGCAAGGTTATTCTGTCTGCTGCAAACAGCCGTCCATGTACTGGCGGACGCGTGCTGCATCTTTCCTGCATTTCGCCTTGCTGCCATAAATCAGTGCAACGACCCACGGCTGACCGGCATCCGTTTCAAACGTTTGCCGGTAATTCACGGTTTGGCCCCTTTCTATCCACTGTCCGCTTATGTCCTGATTGGAAAAGCAGAGTATCGTATCATGAATCCAATGATAGCTACAGACGTCTCCTTCCACGCAAATACACAGACGGATCTGCTCGCTCCAAGGTACAAACACAGGTTCCGAACGCTTGGGGTCTACAACCGCAAAACCTTGCTGGCTGACTTCAATTTTGGTTCTGTATCCGACCGATCTAACTATACTAAACACTGTTACAGTATAAACAAAAACAACTACAACTGAAGATACACACAAAAAGATTAACGAATTCTTTGATGGGCACTCCCCGTCTTCAAATGTAATATAGGCAAACAGTCCAACACAAAGGATAACTGATATAATTCCACCACTGATCACGCCCTTTTTATTGGGCTGAAAAGTCAATGATTCCATGCCACATCCTCCATCATCAAAACGAATCTACGAACAGCATACACCATCCGCGGCGCGGTGGCAAGCTTGGCAGCCGCCGCGCGGTGTGCTATGATGGGGGCATCCATTCTTTGAGGTGATCGTATGTTCCGAATCGGCTGTCACATTTCCTCCGCAGGCGGGTATCTCGCCATGGCAAAGCGCGCGGAGGCGCTGGGCGCAAACACGTTTGCGTTCTTCACGCGCAATCCCCGCGGCGGCAGCGCCAAGGCCATTGAGGACGCAGACATCGCGGTCTTTCACGCCGAGTGTGCCCGCACGGGCATCGACCGGCTGGTCGCGCACGCGCCCTACACGCTCAACCCCTGCGCGGCCAAGCCGAACGTGGCGGAGTTTGCGCGCATGGCCTTTTCCGACGACCTGCAGCGCATGGAGCACACGCCCGGACAGCTCTATAACTTTCACCCCGGCAGCCACGTCGGGCAGGGCATCGACGCGGGCATCGAGAAGATCGCCGCGCTGCTCAATGAGGTCCTCTTCCCCGGCATGACCACGACCGTCCTGCTCGAGACCATGGCCGGCAAGGGCAGCGAGGTCGGCGGCCGCTTCGAGGAGCTGCGCGCCATCATTGACCGCGTGGAGCTGCAGGCGCACATCGGCGTCTGCCTCGACACGTGCCACGTCTGGGACGCGGGGTATGACATCGCCGGCGACCTCGACGGCGTGCTCGCGGAGTTTGACCGCGTGATCGGGCTCGGGCGCCTGCACGCCGTGCACCTCAACAACAGCCTCAATCCCTGCGGCAGCCACAAGGACCGGCACGCAAAGCTGCTTGACGGCTGCATCCCGCCGGAGGCGCTCGTGCGCGTCACCCGCCACCCGGCGCTGGCGGGGCTGCCGTTCATCCTCGAGACGCCGAACGATGACGCCGGGTACGCGCAGGAGATTGCATGGCTGCGCGCGGCGCAAAATTAGCGGGATTTTTGTCTCCACTGTCCTGATTATTGGACTTTGCATGTGCTATGCTGTGATAAAAGGGAGAAAACAGAAACACAACATGGACATGGGAGGAGAAAAATCATGACCCTGCGAACGTACATTGACCGCGCGATCCGCGACGGCGCCGCCTTTGACGCCGTCATCTGCGGCTGCGACGTGCAGCAGACCTTCTGCTGGCAGCCGGATATGTGCATCACGGATGCCTGCGAGGCGGAGTACCGCCCGCTGCTCGACGCGGAGATCCGCATTCTGGCCGCCGCACCGGGCGAGCGGTTTTCCATCATCGAGATCTGCACGGACAGGCTCTTTCTCGGCGACGCCTTTTCGCAGTGCGCGGCGGGCTACTGCAGCCCGCGCGAGTACCGGCGGCTGTTCCGCGCCGGATAAAATAGCAACACCCGCCCCGGAGCCGTTGGCTCCGGGGCGGGTGTTGCTTTTGCCGCGCTCCATATTCCACACGAGGGAACATCCACAGAGCAGCGGGGGTGCCAGAGGTGCAAGGCCCGCCTCGAATCAGATCATGCGGTTTTTCAGGCGCAATGCGCCGAACAAAGCTTTTGCCGCGCTCCGTATTCCGCACAAGGGAATATCCACAGAGCAGCGGGGGCGCTCAAGGGGGCAAGACCCGCCTCGAATTGGATTCTGCGGTTTTCTCCGGCGCAATGTGCCGAACAAAGCTTTTGCCGCGCTCCGTATTCCACCACAAGGGAACATCCACAGAGCAGCGGGGGTGCTCGAGGGGGCAAGACCCGCCTCGAATCAAATTATGCGTTTTTTCAGGCGCTTTGCGCCTGAAAAAACGCCCCGGAGCCGTTGGCTCCGGGGCGGCCCCGCAGTTACGGGAATGGGGGATGCAACACGCACATGACAGCGCGGTGTTAAGCGAGAGAATACTGGCTGACGAAGCGCCACAGGAGCGCCGCGCATTCGGCGCGCGTCGCCGTGCCCTGCGGGTCGAGCAGGTTGCCGTCCTTGCCGTAGAGAATGCCGTTTTCCACGGCCCAGGCCAGTGCCGCGCGGGCATAGTCGCTGACGGCGGCCGCATCGGTAAAGCCGCCGAGCGCATCATCCGACTGCGCCGCGCCCGCGATGCCAGTGAGGCAGGCATAGCGGTAAAGAATAGCGGTCAGATCCTGCCGGCTGATTGCCTGCGCAGGGCAGAACGCATCGGCGCTGCAGCCGCTGACCACGCCAGCGTGGTAGGCCCAGAGGACGGACTGCGCATAGTAAGCATCGGCCGGAACATCGCGGAAGGGCATGTCTGTGCCCGCCGCAGCCGGTTCCCCGGCGATGCGGTGCACGATGGCCGCGACCATGGCGCGGTCCACCGGCATATCGGGCGCAAAGTGCGTATCCGTCACGCCGACCATAAGGCCGCGGTAGTAGCAGGCCGCCACGTCCATGTAGTACCACGCGCCCTCCGGCACATCCTCAAACGACAGTGCCGTGTCCGGGAGCACGGAGAGGATGCGGTCGGCAATGTAGCGATGGCCCGCCGCCGTGGGGTGCACGGCCGGGAGATATGCCGTCCAGAAATCGTCCTGCGTGAATGCCAGCTCGCCGCACTCGACATCCGGCACATCGCAGTAGATGTACTGCCCGGCGTAGGCGGAGCCGGTCTTCATCCAGGCATTCATCTTGTCCATGATCGGCTGCAGGAGCTTGCCGGTCTTGATTACACTGCCGACCGTGAGAGAGGTGTTGGCAAACGCATTGTGCATGCCGACCGCGACAAGCGTCACGTCCGGATTCAGGCGGTAGATGTTCTTGACGATCGCGTCCCAGTTTTCCGTGAACTGCTGGTAGGCGATGTTCATGTAGTGCGCCAGCGACACAAGGAGCTTTGTGCCCTGACCGATGGACTCGGCATAGCCGATGAGCTTGAGCAGCGCCGTGCCGAAGTCACCGGTCTTCTGCAGCTCGGCCTTGATGGCGTCGAGAATGGCCTTGTCCGCACCGTCGGTGTTGTACATCTCGCGCATGGCCTGACCGAGCGGGTTGCCGAGGATATCGTTCGAGCCGATGTTGACCGTGATGAGGTCGGCCTCCTCCACGGCCTGAATATAAATGTCACGGCGGGACTCCAGATCATTGTACTGCACGTAACCGGCGCAGTTATCGGCATATTCCCAGTCGGTGATCTCCCAGTCCGGGTCGAGCAGATGGCGCATCTCGTGGCTGCGGAAGCCGCCCCAGCCGCGGGCGTTGAGCTTGGCGCCGAGGTCACCGGCGACCATGGAGTGGTACGCGCCGGGCGTCACGGTGCACGGCTGGTCCTGATAGCCTTCGGCCGCGTAACCGGCGGCGTTGCTGTCGCCGAGGCAGGTATAGACGCGGTAGCGGGCATAGCGTGCGGGAACAGTGTCCGCCGCCAGCGCCGGCAGGCACAGCAGGCTCGCCGCAAGCACGAGTGCGAGCAGCAGGGCGATGGGTTTTCTGACGTGTTTCATATCGTTTCTCCTTCCTGTATGTCAGGCACAGTGTTCTCGTTCGTAGTCGTCCTCCAACCGGCGGTAGTCGATCTTGCCGACGGCCGTGTGCGGCAACTCCGGCACGAAGGCCAGATCATACAGCCGGTCCTTGAGCGGGAGCTGCGCGTTGCACAGCGCCAGGATCTCATCCCGGATAGCCTGGAACCGCTCGTGCGGGATCGAATCTCTGAGCTTTACGAACGCCATGGGCAGCTTGCCCTGCGCCCGCTCCCGGTCACGCACGGCGACGACCGCGCACGCCTCCACCTTGCCGCAGCCGCCGATGATGCCCTCGAGCTGTGTCGGGAACACCTTGTGCCCGTCGTGGCGGATGATGATGCGCTTCATGCGGCCCTTGATGTAGACGAAGCCGTCCGCGTCCATATAGCCGAGGTCGCCGCTGTGGATCCAGACCGTGCCGTCCGGGTGGCGGCGCATGACGCGGGCCGTCTCCTCGGGGTTGTTGAGATAACCGAGCATCATCGTCGGGCCGGTGATGCAGATCTCGCCCATCTCGTCGTAGCCCAGCTCCTCGAACGAATCCGGCCGGAACACGGACACGGTGGTTTTCAGCAGCGGGATGCCGACCGAGCCGTTTTTGTGCACGTTATTGAAGTTGCAGCAGGCGGCGGCGCTGACCTCGCTCATGCCGTAGCCCTGCGAGAGCGGATAGCGGCAGCCACGGCCGTGCAGAAAGCCGTTGAGCTTGTCCTCCAGCCCGGTGTTCATCGTGTCGCCGCCGGAACCGGCCGTCTCGAAAAACGACAGGTCCATCCTGCGGATCCGCGCGTCGTTCATCAGCCGCTCGTAGTGCGACGGGACAGCCAGCGTGTGCGTTGGGCGGTAGCGCCGGACCATGTCCGCGAATTTTTCCGGGTCGAACAGCGGGATAAGCACGACCTCCAGCCCGAGCGAAAACGGCACGTGCAGACTGCACACGACGCCGTAGGACGCGAACGGCGGGATGATATCGAGGAAGCGGTTATCGCGGCGGTAATTGACGCCCGAGAGACCGAAGTTCACGCTCATGGCGTTCATGCCATCGTTCGTGAGCATGACCCCCTTGGGCACGCCGGTCGTGCCGCCGGTGTGGTTGATGACGGCGAGCATGTTCTCCCGGTACGGCACGGGCTGGGCATTCGCTCCCGCGCCCGCGCGCAGAAAATCGTCCCAGAGGACGATGCGCTTGTCCGCCGGCAGGCGGACCGCGCCGTCCTTGAGCCGCTTGAGCAGCCGCACCATCGGCGGCAGCGACCGCTCCGCCGTCTGGACGATGATCGTGTCCACATCCAGCTCCGGCAGCATGTCCAGATTCTTTTCAAGGATCGCGTCAAGGATCACCAGCACGCGCGAGCCGGTCTCGGCCACGAAATTGCGGATGCCCTCGCTGCTCGCGCGCGGGTCGATCATGTTCGACACGCCGCCGATCTTATTGAGCCCGTAGAGCGAATAGACCGTCTCCGGGATCGCCAGCGAGCAGCACGTCACAATCTCGCCCGGCAGCACACCGAGCGCCTGATAGGCATCCGCCGTGCGGTCGATCTCGCGCAGCGCACGGCCGAACGGAATGCGGTTGCCGTAATAGTTGAGCGCGGCGTTGTCCGGATACGCGCCGTTTTGCGCCACGAGATAGCCGTAGAGCGTGTCCTGCGGCAGCGGCGCAGCCACGGCCTCCGGGCTGAAATATTTCAGCCACGGTTTGCCCTCGGACGGGCGCGGTTTTACCTGCATGTCATAAGAAAGCGCATACATACTGATACCCCCTGCTTGGAGTCCTGCTCCAATGAATGTGCAGCGGCATGCCCAAAAGCTCCGCCGCAAAGTTTTTGAACAGAAGCTCGTGATGTGCCCGCTTCTGGACAAAACTTCTTTTCCCTGTATTGCGTTTCCATGGAAAAAATATTGCAGGTAATTTGAAAAAAATTTTAAACGCTTAAAAACGGGACCTCAAAATTTCCATTTCCCGCAGTTTCGTGCAATATTTTGCCGCCGGATTTGCAATATGGTATGCAGGTGTGTTATGCTGGTGACAGATAGGTCCACTTTGCGAAAAAAGAGGTCCCCGCTATGAGCAACATCACCCATCCGGCGGTCAGCGAGCAGTTGCTCGTTCGCATTGCCGCCGGAGACAAAGCCGCGCTTGCCGAGCTGTATGCGCAGGCAAAAAATCCCGTCTACTGCTTTGCCCTGTCCATCCTGCGCGACAGTTTCGCTGCCGAGGACGTGATGCAGGAGACATTCCTGCAGGTCTGGAAGAGTGCGCCCACCTACCGCCCCGGCGGCAAAAACGCGCTGACATGGATCCTGGGCATCACAAAATACACCGCGCTCGCCCGTCTGCGCGAGGGGCAGCGCGCCGGCATCCCGCTCGAGGACGCCGCGGACAAAGTCGATCCCCGTGACGCATTCCGGGACTGCGAAAACCGGATCGTGACGCAGGCCATGCTCGCGCAGCTTGCGCAGGACGAGCGCGAGATCGTCGTTTTGCACGTCGTCACGGGACTCAAGCACCGCGAGATCGCGGAGCTGCTGGAAATGCCGCTGCCGACGGTACTGAGCAAGTACCGCCGCAGCCTGAAGAAGCTGGAAAGGCTGGTGAGAGAGCCGTCATGAAACCGGAAGAGATCAAAACACGTCTGCGCGATGAAATGGCCGACCTCGCGCCCGACCGTCTGGAAGATCTGCTGGCCGCCTGCGATGCGCAGCCGCAGGAGCACGCGCCGCAGCCGGTGCCGATGCCGGCGCCCCGCCGCCCGGTGTGGAAGCCGCTCGCCGCAGCCGCCGTGTTCGTGCTGCTGCTCGGCGGCATCTTCGGCTACCGCGCGCTTGACAAAAACGTCTGCACCGTCATCGTCGACATCAACCCCAGCGTCACGCTGACGGTCAACCGCCTCGGCCGCGTCAAGGCCATGGACACCGGCAACGCGGACGCCGCCGCCCTGCTCGCAGATGTCGATTTGGCGGGCGTGCGCACGCAGGACGCGCTCGGCACGCTCACGGATGCGCTCGCGGACGCCGACTATCTCACGGACGCGGACAACACGCTGCTCGTGACGGTCGAGGGCGCTTCCGCCGCGCGGGCACAGAAGCTCGGCAGGGCCGTCTATGACGCGGCGCAGGCGTCTGCGCAGCAGCGGCAGTTTTCCGCCGCCGTGCTCTGCCAGCAGGCAGCGGACGCCGAGCAGACGCGCACGGACGCCGACGCCTGGCAGGTGTCACCCGGCAAGGCGGCGCTGGCCGAGACGATCGCCCTGCAGGCGCAGCTCGACACGGCGCAGGCGCTCAGTGCCCTGCCGGTGCAGGATCTGCTCGTGCTGGCAGAGACGTATGATGTCACGTTCGACGCAGCACAGCTCTACGGCACCGTCAGCCGCGACGGATACCGGAGCGAGGACGACGTGCGCGTGATCGTGGGCGGCGACGCGGCGGTCGATCCGGCCGACTGCACGCAGGAGCTGACGCAGTACGGCGGTCAGCTCGCCTACCGTGTCCGCTTTGCGGCGGCCGACGGGGAATACTGCTACACGATCGCCGCGCGCACCGGTGATATCCTCGATGTGCAGCGCCCGGAGAAACCTGCACAAACGCCGGAGGCTCCGGCAGCCCCGGCAAAGCCGGACGTTCCGGACGATCCGACCGACCCCACGGATTCGGAGATCAGCATATCCGAGGCCCTGCGCCGGGTGCTGCAGGAGCTGGGCATCTCGCTGCCGGAGATCCGCGATGTCGACGTCCAGCGCGTGCATGTGGGCGGCCGCGACGCCTACCACATCACCTTCACGGCGAACGGGAAGCCGTATTCGTTTTACGTGGACACCCACGACGGCGATATTTTCTAAATCCATATCGTGAGACGGCCTGTCATTTGACAGGCCGTCTGATTGTCCGCTCTTGACTTCCGGCGCGTACAAGATTACAATACAGTCCGAATTTTCAAAAAAGGCGTGAGATACGTTGCATCATCCGATCATCAAACCAAACCATATGCAGATCCCGTGGCACGATCCCATCCGGGATCAGAAAGAGCTGCCCATCTCACAGGCGCCGCTGCCCATCCGGGCCGGCATCGTCGGCCGGGTCGGGCTGCTGCTGCTCTCGTGCGGCACCGGCGCATGGCGTGTGCGCAGCTCCATGAACGAGATTGCCGAGGCGCTCGGTCTCGTGTGCGCCGCCGACATCGGGCTGCTGTCCATCGAGTACACCTGCTCCGACAGTGAGAACAGCTTCTCGCAGACGCTGACGCTGACGGCAACCGGCGTCAACACCGCGAAGCTCGACCAGCTTGAGCGCTTTGTCAAGCGCTTCCCGCTCGACGGCGTGTATATGACGGCCGACGATCTGCACACACAGCTTGACAAGATCGCGCAGACGGGCGGCAGCTACACGCCCCTGCAGCAGGGGGCGGCCGCGGCGCTCGCCTGCGGCGCATTCACGTTCCTGCTCGGCGGCGGGCCGATCGAGATGCTGCTGGCCTTTCTGGGCGCGGGCGTTGGGCAGTATGTGCGCGCTCGGCTGACGCAGCGGCACCTGACACTGTTTGGCTGCATTGCCCTGTCCGTCGCTGCGGCGTGTCTGGTCTATGCCGGGCTGTTCCGGCTGGCGTCGCTGCTCTTCCCCATCGAAGCGCAGCATCAGGCGGGGTATATCTGCGCGATGCTGTTCATCATCCCGGGCTTCCCGTTCATCACGAGCGGCATCGACATGGCCAAGCAGGACATGCGCTCCGGGTTCGAACGGCTGGCCTACGCGATCATGATCGTCGTCGTGGCAACATTGACCGCCTGGCTCATGGCGCTGCTGCTGCGGCTGCAGCCGATGGATTTCCTACCGCTGGGGCTGCCCGTCTGGGCGCGGATTTTGCTGCGGCTGGCCATGAGCTTCTGCGGCGTGTTCGGCTTCTCGCTGATGTTCAACAGCCCCGTGAAGCTTGCATCCGTCGCCGCCGTGATCGGCGCGCTGTCGAACACGCTGCGGCTCGAACTCGTCAGCCTGGCCGGTTTCCCGCCGGCGGCGGCCGCGTTTTTCGGCGCGCTGACAGCGGGCCTGCTCGCGTCCGTATATAAGCAGCGCTCGGGCTACCCGCGCATTACGATCACCGTGCCGTCGATCGTCATCATGGTGCCGGGGCTGTATTTCTACCGCGCCGTGTACGATCTGGGCACGATGAACCTGAGCGACAGCGCATCGTGGCTCGTCGCCTCGCTGCTGATCGTCATTTCCCTGCCGCTGGGGCTGATCTGTGCGCGCATCCTCACGGACAGCAGCTTCCGCCGGTGCACATGAAAAAGGCATGAAAAAAGACCGCCGATCGGCGGTCTTTTTTCATGCAGAGATATCGGATTACATGTGCTTCGTATTGAGCGCGCGGGCGGCATTGAGCACGCACAGGACCATGACGCCGACGTCGGCGAAGATGGCGACCCACATGTTCGCAATGCCGAGCGCACCGAGCACAAGGCAGACAGCCTTGACGGCCAGCGCAAAGACGATGTTCTGCCAGACGAGGCGCATGGTCTTGCGCGAGATGCGCATGGCCAGCGAGAGCTTGCGCGGATCGTCGTCCATGAGCACGATGTCCGCCGCCTCAATGGCCGCATCCGAGCCGATGCCGCCCATGGCGGCGCCGAGATCGGCGCGTGCGAGCACCGGCGCATCGTTGATGCCGTCGCCGACGAAGGCGAGGTATTTCCCGGGTGCGCCCTCGCCGAGCAGCCGCTCGACCTGCGTAACCTTATCCTCCGGCAGCAGCTCGCTGTGCACCTCCGCGATGCCCAGCTCCTCCGCCACGGCGTCAGCCGCGCTCTTGCGGTCGCCGGTGAGCATGACAACACGCACGCCGTCCGCCCGCAGACGGGCCACCGCCTCACGCGAGCCGGCCTTCGGCTCGTCGGAGATGACGATGTGGCCGAGATACGCGCCGTCGGCCGCGATGTGGATGACCGTGCCGGTCTCATTGACCGCAGGCACCGTCAGGCCGAGGGCATCCATCAGCTTCGAGTTGCCGGCGGCAACGGCCCGGCCGCCGACCTGCGCGGTCACACCGTGACCGGCAAGCTCCTTGGCATCCGTCGTGACCAGGTCGGCCGGCAGCTCACCGGCCGCGCGGCGCAGGCTCTGGCTGACCGGATGGTCGGAGAATTGCTCCGCCGCTGCCGCAAGCTGCAGCAGCGCCTGCTCGGACAGCTCCGGCTGCGCGGGGTGCACCGCCGTGACGGCGAACGTGCCGCGCGTGAGCGTGCCGGTCTTGTCAAAGACGACACGGTCGGTCTTGGCCAACATCTCCAGATAGCTGGAGCCCTTGATGAGGATGCCGCGGGCGGACGCGCCGCCGATACCGCCGAAGAACGACAGCGGGATCGAGATCACGAGCGCGCACGGGCAGCTGATGACGAGGAATGTCAGCGCGCGATAGACCCATTCGCCCCAGTCGGCCGGGATGCCCATGATGAGCCGCACGACCGGCGGCAGGATCGCCAGCGCGAGCGCCGCGCCGCACACGGACGGCGTGTAGACGCGGGCAAACTTTGTAATGAAGCGCTCGGTATGCGCCTTCTTGAGCGAGGAATTTTCCACGAGCTCGAGGATGCGCGCGACCGTGGACTCGGCATACACCTTCTCCACGCGCAGGCGCAGCACACCCGACAGGTTCACGCTGCCGCTGACGACGGCGCTGCCCTCCGTGACGTCCACGGGGGCGCTCTCGCCGGTCAGGGCGCTCATATTCAGCGCCGACGTACCCGTGAGCACCGTACCGTCGAGCGGGACACGCTCGCCTGGCTTGACGACGATCGTATCGCCGACTGCGACCTGCTCGGGCTTCACCCGCGTGACGCCGTCCGCCGTCTCGACATTGGCGTAGTCCGGGCGGATGTCCATCAGGTCGCCGATGTTTTTGCGGCTGCGGCCGACGGCGTAGCTCTCAAACAGCTCGCCGATCTGGTAAAACAGCATGACGGACACGGCCTCGGGATAGTCCCCGAGCACCATCGCGCCGATGGTAGCCACAGCCATGAGCAGGTTCTCATCGAACGGCTGACGGTTATAAATGCCCTTGCAGGCATCGACGAGCGTCTCGCCGCCAACGAGCAGATACGGGATGAGGTACAGCACGAGCTTGAGCCAGCCCGTGACCGGCACAAAGTGCAGCCCAATGAGCAGCACGGCCGCTGCTGCTATGAGCAGCAGCGACCTTTTCTGTTCGCGCGACATGAGATTCAGTCCTCAAAGCGGAAGTCCGGCTCGACCTTGAGCGCGGTCTTGAGGATCTCCGCTTTGGCCTCGGCTTCGTCCACGCCGGGGGCATATTCCACCAGCATTTTCTGTGCCATGTAGCTCACAGTTACTTCCTTGACACACTTGAGCTTTGCCACGTGCCGCTCGATGGTCGCCGCGCAGTTGGCGCAGTCTACTTCGATTTTATAGGTCTTTTCCATGATGATGTACGCTCCTTCATCTGTCATTGAATGTTATTTGAAAAGATGGCCATGCCATCATTGTTCCAGCACATGCTCCATGCCGAGGGCCAGCACGGACCGGACGTGATCGTCATCCAGGGAATAGAACACGGTCTTGCCCTCCCGCCGGAAGCGGACAAGGTTCGACGCCTTCAAAATGCGCAGCTGGTGGCTGACCGCCGACTGCGTCAGATTCAGCAGCCGCGCAATGTCGCACACGCACAGCTCGCTCTCAAAGAGCACATAGAGGATCTTGATGCGCGTCGAATCGCCAAAAACGCGAAACAGCTCTGACAGATCGTAGAGCGTCTCGTCGTCCGGCAGGGCCGCGAGCACCTGCGCCACCGCGTCCTCGTGCACGTTGAGATATTCGCACGCCGGTGCGCAGTCGGTTTTCGGTTCTGCCATGAGATCTCCTCGCTTTCGTTTGAACATATGAATGATTGTTCATGTGTTTATATAACCATTTCTCCGCCCGTTTGTCAATAGGATATTTGCATTTTCTCAAAAAGAATTCCCGGGTGCACACACATCCGGGAATGGGTCTCAGTTTTCTTCGGTTTTGGGGCTGCGGAAGGCGAAAAAGCGCTGGCCGAGGTAGTTCAGGCCGGTGAAGAGCACCATGCCGACAAGCATGGCCGCATTGTCGCGTGTGCTCACCGCAGCGCCGGAAAGCAGACGCAGACACAACGGCTTGGCAATGCCGTAAGCGATGAGATAGCAAACGGCGATGTTCGCCGCGAAGCGCGCAGCCTGCCCCGCGCCGCGCTCCCGGCTCTGAAACGTGAAGTGCTTATTGAGGAAAAAGCTCAAGATACTCGTGAGCACATAGTTCGCCGCCGAGGACACCCAGTAGGAGCAGCCGGCAACATTATACAGTCCGAACATAATGCCCATGCCGACGAGCGTGTTAACCACGCCGACGAGCAAAAACTTCCACAGCTTCGCATCAATGAGCGTACGCAGGCGTTTCAAAGCTCCGCCTCCCGGTCATCGAGCTCCGTCTCGATACGGTAGCGCGGGCGCGCCTTCGTCTCAAGATAGATCTTGCCGATATACTCCCCTACCACGCCGATGGCCAGCAGCTGCAGCCCGCCGATGGCCCAGATGGACACGGCGAGGCTCGACCAGCCGGCGACGGTGTGGCCGGTAAAATAGCGCACGAGAAAATAGATGAGCATGGCGATGCTGACGAGGAACATCACGATGCCGATGCGCGTGATGAGCCGCAGCGGCGAGACCGTCAGCGACGACACGCCCTCCCACGCGAATGAGAGCATCTTGCGCAGCGGATACTTGCTCTTGCCCGCAAAGCGCCTGCCACGCTCATAATACACGACCGTGCTCGGGTAGCCCACGAGCGGCACGAGCCCGCGCAGGAACAGGTTCACTTCTTTGTACTCCGCGAGTGCGTCGAGTGCGCGGCGGCTCATGAGCCGGTAGTCGGCGTGATTATACACCACGTCCGCGCCGAGCGCGCGCAGCAGGCGGTAATACCCCTGCGCGGTGGCGCGCTTGAAGGCAGAGTCCTGCTTCCGGCTGGCGCGCACGCCGTAGACGATATCATTCCCGTTCTGAAAGGCTGCGAGCATGGCATCGATGGCATCAATGTCGTCCTGCAGATCGGCATCCATGGAGATAACGCAGTCGGCGCGGTCCCGCAGCGTCATCAGGCCGCACAGCAGCGCGTTCTGGTGGCCGCGGTTGCGCGACAGGCGGATACCGGAAAAGACCGGGTCGCGCGCGTGCAGGTCGGAAATGAGCTGCCAGGTGGCGTCCTTCGAGCCGTCGTCGATGAAGCAGATGCGGCTCATGGGGCCGATCGTCCCGGCGGCGCGCAGGACGGTGAATTTCTCCCGCAGGCGGCGCGCCGTCTCCGGCAGGACCGCCTCCTCGTTATAACAGGGGATCGCAAGATAGAGCGTCACGGACATGGCCGCGCCTCCCTTCCAAAAATCACGGTTCAGTCGATCGTGCCGCCGCCGAGCACCGTCTCCCCGTCGTAGAACACGACGGCCTGGCCGCGCGTGATGGCGCGCTGCGGAGTCTCGAACGACACGTGCACCGTGTCCGGACCCGTGGCCGTGACGGTGCACGGCTGTTCCGGCTGCCGGTAGCGGATGCGGGCCGTCACGCGCAGGGGCGCGCCCGGCACGTCGCCGGAGATCCAGTTGCAGCCGCTCGCGTCCAGCTCGGTCGAAAACAGTTCTTCATTGCGGCCGAGCACGACCTCATTGTTCGGCACGTCGATGCCGCAGACATACAGCGGCGCTTCAGCCGCGATGCCGAGCCCGCGGCGCTGACCGATCGTATAGTGGATGATGCCGCGGTGCGTGCCGAGCACCTTGCCCTGCGTGTCCACAAAGCGCCCGGGCTCGCTGTGCGTGCCCGTCAGCCGCTCGACCGCGGCAGCATAGTCGCCGTCCGGCACGAAGCAGATGTCCTGGCTGTCGTGCTTGTGTGCGTTGCAAAAGCCGTGCGCCTCGGCGATTTCACGCGCCTCGGTCTTGTGCAGGCCGCCGAGCGGAAAGCGCGTGTGCGCGAGCTGCTCCTGCGTGAGCCAGGCAAGCACGTAGCTCTGATCCTTCGAGGCGTCCACGGCCTTTCTGAGCGTATAGCGCCCGTCCGGCAGCTGCTCGATGCGGGCGTAGTGCCCGGTCGCCAGCACCTCGCACCCGAGCGCGCGGGCGCGCGTCTCGAGCAGGCCGAATTTCAGGTACCGGTTGCAGTCCAGGCATGGGTTCGGCGTCGCCCCGCGCTGATAGGCCGCGGCAAAGCGCGCCATGACCTGCTCGCGGAATGCATCCTTATAATTAAAGACATAGTACGGCATGCCCAGCGCATAGGCCACGCGGCGGGCATCCTCCACATCGTCGAGCGCGCAGCAGGTGTGGCCGCGCGGCACGCCGGCGTCCTCGTTTTCATACAGCTTCATGGTCACGCCCATGCAGTCGTAACCTGCCTGCTGCATCAGGTATGCCGCCACGCTCGAATCCACGCCGCCGCTCATGGCGATCATCGCCTGCGGGCGGCCGTCGTTTGCTGTCTGCATCCGTGCACCTCGTTTTCCTCGGAATTCTCTTTAGATTATACCGCACAGCCCCGGCTTGTCAACGCAAAACACCCCGCCTGCGCGCGGCAGGCGGGGTGCGGCAGGGCAAAAAGGCATCAGGACTGCGGATCGTTCGGGATATCGGTGAACGACCCCTCGTAAATGCGCGGGCCGCCCTGTGCGCCGACGAGCCGGTTATAATAGTTTGCGTTCGTGATGGCGCGATACGGATCGAGCCAGATGGACACGGGCGCAAACATGGCGCTCAGCAGCATCCAACCGAGGAAGCTCAGGTCCAGCACGAACAGCTCCCACTTGTGGCCGCGCATGAGCGCTCCGCTCTCGCGCAGGCACTGCCAGGCAGACTTCTCCGGGTGGTCGAGCAGCAGATACAGCGCCTGCCGGTAGCGATAGGCCGCGACGATGCCCGGCACGAACAGCAGCAGGCTCCACAGGAACACAAACAGCCCCTGCAAAATGGCAAGCCACAGCGCGCGGAAGAAGATGCCGAACCCATCAAAGAGGTTGCCAATCTCGGCGGTTTCGTCCCGGCTGACGTGCAGGGAGAAGATCACAAAGCCGACACTGACTATATAGCTCATGATCTCGAGCGCGACAACGAGCACGACCGCGACGGCGGACACACTGTAGTGCTCAAAGAAGCTGATATATGCCTGCTCGACGGCCTCGGCGCCGAACTGCGCGGCGTTCGTCAGCGCCGTAGTCAGGCGGTCGGCGCCCATCAGGTACGACGAGAGCGTCGAGATGAGCAGCCCCAGAGCAAAAACGATCAGCGCCGCGAGGATCGGGCTCGGGTGATAGCCGGCGGCGCGCCGGCGGGCGTCTGCTTTGAGTGCAGCACGGTTCAAATCCATTTTGATCACAACTCCGTTCCCGGCATGGCCGGGTCTCATTTTCATCGATATAGTATACCAGATACCGCCGGATTTGAACACCCGGCGCGGGAAAAATTCACGTTTTCGACACACGTTGCGATTTTTTCGGGCAGTTGCGGAAAATACGCTTGACAATCCGCGCGCGAAATGCTATATTAAACAAGCTTTGAACGACAAGGCTTATGCGCGAGTGGTGGAATTGGCAGACTCGCTAGATTCAGGTTCTAGTGTCCACTCCGGACGTGCGGGTTCAAGTCCCGCCTCGCGCACCAAAACCCCGAGAGCTTCGGCTCCCGGGGTTTTTTCTGTCTGCAGCAAAAAAGCGCCGGTCTCCCACAGGAGACCGGCGCCGGTTTTTTACGCGCCGAAGCACGTGAACATGATGACAAGATACGCGATATACAGTCCGCCGATGAAAAAGCCGACCCAGCGTTTGAACCTGCCCTGCACGAGCGCCGGGATGAGCGCACCTGCGCACACGACAAGACACGCCGGAATGTCCAGCAGCATGCCCTGCCGCTCAACCGGCAGAGGCTTGCCGAGGATGAGCGCGCACAGCGGCATGATAAGCGTGAGGTCCATAATGTTCGCGCCGATGATGTTGCCCACCGACAGGGACGACTGCTTTTTGCGGATGGCCGTGATGGTCGTAACAAGCTCCGGCAGCGAAGTGCCGATGGCGATCATGGTCGCGCCGATGATGGCGTCCGGCACGCCGACCATCTGCGCGAGTGCGGTGCCGTTGTCGATCAGCAGCTGCGCGCCAAGCACGATGGCCGCAGCGCCAAACACAAACTTGCCGATATTGAGCGCGACCGTCCGGCCGTCCGTCTTGGGGCGGGCATCCTGCTCCTGGGCCTCAAGCGTCTGCTCACGCCGCGCGGCGACGAGGCTCTCGGCGATAAAGCACACGAAAATGACGAGGATCAAAACGCTCTCGAGGATGGACAGCTGCCCGTCACGCGTGAAGCCAAACAGGATCGCGATTGCCGCCAGCAGCAGCACCGCCTTGACGGCATACTGCCGACGCGGCATGGTGCACTCCATACAGATGAGCGACAGGCACATGATGAGGCCCGTATTGGCCGTGACGGAGCCGACAGCATTGCCCACGGCGATGTCCGCGTTGCCCTCGAGGGCCGAAAACACGGACACGAGCATCTCCGGCATGGTCGTGGCAAAGCTTACGACCGTCGCGCCGATGATGAATTTCGGGATGCCGGAAGCCTCCGCGATCCACGTGGCGGCATCGACAAAAAAGTCGCCGCCCTTGATGATGCACACAAGCCCCGCCGCGAACAGCAGCAGGACAAGGAAAAGGGTACTGCCGGTAAAATCGAGGTTCATAACGCATTCTCCTTCGTGATCGCGCAAAAAAAGAGACCTTTGGCACGATCATAAATATGATGTGCTAAAAGTCTCATTACCTATCACAATAGGCGCATGACCACCGGCGGGAGCCGGGAGATTGTTGGCCATGCATTTGCAACTACTCCCTTTTAACGAGAAAGCATCATAGCACACCGCACCGGGCTTGTCAAGCAATTCCACTCGTGAACCGCCGCTCAGCACACCAGCTTCATGAGCAGGCGCTCGAACTCGCCGAGCATGCCTACGGAATCGGCAAAGATCATGCTCTTTTCGTACATGCGGCGGTAAGCATCCACGTTCTCGTCCGTGCGTGCGGTGTAAATGACGGGGATGACGAGCAGGCCCCGGCGGCGCGCCGTCTGCACAGCCGTGCGCACGTCATCGATTGCCTCCGCCTCGCTGAAATAGCCGGACGGCAGCCCGTCGGAGAGCACCATGAGGATCCTGCGGCGTTCGGTGCGCTTGGCCAGATCGAGCGCGGCGGCGCGGATGGAATAGCCGTCCTTATTGCCGTTGCCGGCGGCGATCTGCGTCATGGCGTCGATGCAGCGGCAGCCGATCTCTTTCTGGTCAAAATCCTTGATGACGCAGTGCTCCACGGCGTTCGTGCCGCCGTCAAAGGCGACGATCTTCGTATAGGCGATGCCCTTGAGCGCCTCCTCGAGCACGGCCGCCGTGGCCAGCGCCGTGAAGAGCTTGGAGTTCCCGTCGCCGATGCCGGCGCCCATACTGCCGCTGCGGTCGATGAGCAGGTAAAACGCCGTCTCGCGTTTGGACGGCGGCGCCTTTCGGCGAAAAACGTCCTTGGCATCGAGCGGAACTTTCCACAGCTCCCGCTGCGAGAGCGCACCGGTGCGCTGGCTGGCGCTGCGCTCACGCTGCTGGCGCAGGAGCTTGTCGAGCCGGTGGTGCAGCGCCTTCGCCCGCTCGGCAAATGCGGGCGGCAGCCGCCCATCACCCGGCGTGATATACGTCTCCGTGAACGTCAGACCGGCGTAACGGTCGGCCAGGCCCTGCCGCTCACCGGCATCGAGCCTGGCGGCACGCGGAGTCGCAACATGCAGCTGCTGCTCGAGCGCGCGCTCGCGCGTGAGCGCCTGCGCCGCCGTGGCGAGCATCGCGTCCGTCTCGGCCGCGCTGAGCGCAAAGCCGCGGTGTGCGCCCCAGCCCGTGCCAAGCACTTCGCGCAAGCTCTCCGGCCCGCCGGAGGCCGCCTTCTGCGCGGCGGACACCGTATCCGACGTGGTGGCGGTCGCCCCGCTCTGGCCATGATTGCCGCTGCGGCCGACGCTGGACGACCGGCCGCGGTCCTCCCTGCCATTCGTACCGGCAGAGCCGCTCGACTTGACCTCCTGACTCGTAAGGCTGCCGCTCATGTCGCCATAGCGCTCGGAATTATCCCCGCTGCCGCCGCCCGCGCTGTCACCCTTGTCGAGGTCTGCGTCCTCCCCGTCGGCAGAGGGGCCGCTGTGCGCCGCGTCCTGCGCCTCGCTGTGCAGGCGGAGGCGGCTGTCGCACCCGTCGCCGAACGCTTCCGCGCGGTCCGCCTCGCTGAAGGCATAGTCCACGAGCTGCGATGCGATGCGTGCGAGCACATCGGCATCCGCGATGCTGCACAGGCGCGCCAGCTCAGGTGCGAGCGCCGCAAGGATGCGGCGGCCGATGTCCGCGCACGCGGCGGCCGACGGCGCGAGGATGGCCGCTTCCACCTCCGCCCGGACGGTAGAGAGCGCCGGATCCCGGCACGGGATACCCGTGAGCGCAAAGGCCTCCAATTCACAAAGCAGCGCCTCGAGCGCGCTGCCTGGCTCGGCCGCTTCGAGCTGCGCATAGCACACGAAGCGCAGCAGCGGCAGATAGCCCGGAAAACGGCGGCAGAGAATGTTATCCGTGCGCGCCTGCTCCAGAATGTTGAGTATCCGGTGCCCGAGCAGCGCCCCGGTCTCGGGCGCGAGGGCATGGTGCGCATGAAAATACGCACCGGCGTCCACCGCGAACGCCGCGCAGACATCCCGGTCGGAGCTGCTGTCGTGCTGAATCTCGCGCGCGAGCAGCACGCGCAGCGCGGCCGTCCAGTGGCGGGCGTCAAAATCCGCGCGCAGCAGATACGCCGCTCCGCCGACGATGACGGCCGCGCCGTCTGTCGTGCAGCGCAGGCTGTCGTCCGCCGTGACGGTATCGACACGGATATTCCCCGGGACAAGCAGCGCGAGACTGCGCCGGAGCAGCGGCGTGATGGGATCATGCGCGAGAAACGCCCGGTAGCGCGCCAGCGCGGCGTCAAATCCGTCCATCCTGCGGCACCATGCTCTCAATGAGCTCAGTCAGCTGGAGGCGGGTGTAGGCGTCCTGCGGTTTGGAGGCCACGTTGTCGAGCAGGCCCCAGCGCAGGCCCAGCAGCGGCTCTGCGCGCAGGGCGTCGATGAAGCCACGGATCGTCATGGCGTCCGGCTCGAGCCCACCGGCGCTGCGGATGCGGTCGCGGATGGCGCAGTAGACATAGTCGCAGATATTCAGGCTGGCGGTGCCCGCCTCCGGCACGACGCGGTGCAGCACATCGACGATGCTCTCCGGCTCCGCGATGTGGATGGGCGTAAAGCGGTCGATCGTCGCCTCGTTCATGAAGTTCGTGCCGGCATAGTCCTCGTTCATCGTGATCGTGAATGCCGAGTGCGGGTGCATCTGCACGAGCCCGTAGCCGGGCACCTGGATCTGGCGCGCGGCGTCGGTCAGCGAATGGAGCACATCGGCACACTCGGGCTTGATGGTGTTGCCCTCGTCGAGCACGACGTCCGCGCCCGCCGCGAGATAGCGCAGCATGTCGCTCAGCCGGTAGCGCATGGTGCCGTTTTCGATCGTCGGGCCGCCGAGCAGGTCGAGCTTGTCGAGCTCAGCATTGCCCTGCATGCGGTACTGCGGCACGTTGAGCAGCCAGTCCACCGTCTGGATGAGCGTGTTCTTGCCGCAGCCCTTGCTGCCGACGAGGCGCAGGTGCATGCCCGAGAGCCGGTAGGCAAGGCAGCGCGTGAGCGCGCCGAAGCTGTCCGCCTGCACATAGCGCACCGGCGGGTCCGGCACCAGCTCGGGGTATTCCGGCAGGGAGAACATCTCCGCGAACACGCGCAGGATGATCGGCTCCGGCACCGCCTGCTCGAGCAGGTACTCGGCGCGCGCAGTCAGCGCCTCCGGGGACGCGCACCCGCGCGCGGCAGCGCCGTCAATAGCTGCGCGCACCGCACCGCTGAGCGGGCCGCCGCAGCGGTATTCGGCGAGAAAGCCCCAGACGTCCGGCGCGTCGCCGTCGCACGGCTCGCCCGTGGCGTCGCACAGCGCCGTGACCCGCGCCCGCACGGGCGCCGTGCGCAGCAGCGCCGTGAGCGCCTCCGACGGCGCGGACACGATGCCCACGCGCGAAAACGGGTCGCCCGCCGCCGCCTCGGACAGACAGCACACGGGCAGCGGCTCGCCCTCGACGCGGCAGAGCACGACCTCCGGCCACACGTGGCGGTCCTGCGCGCAGAGCGAGCGCAGGAAGTCGAGCTTCATCGGTGCTTTCAGATTGCTGCCGCCGCAGACGGCGGTCTCCGTCTTTGCAATGTTCATGTTCCCTTCCCGCCTTTCTCAGTTGCCCCGCGTCGCGCCCCAGGGAAAGCCCTTGGCGCTGCCGTGATAGACCACGCGCCGCACATTCAAAAACGCGCAGCGGCCGATGCGCTCCACGCTGTCGGGGATGACGACCGTGTCCAGATTGCTGCACTGGTAAAACGCCTCATCCTGGATCTCGCGCACGCTGTCCGGGATGACGATGCCCGTCAGGCCGATGCAGCGCGAGAACATGCCCTCCGGGATGACGGCGAGGCCGCGCGGCAGATTGGTACTGCGCAGGTGCACCTTATCATAAAATGCATAGGGCTCGACCGTCTCAATGCTGTCCGGGAGGAGGAGCGTGTCCAGATACGTATAGGAGACCATGGCGTAGGACGCCAGCCGGCGCACGCGCACCCCATCGACCGACGACGGCAGCTCGAGAACCGTGCCGGCGTTGAAGCAGCCGTCCGTGCCGATGCGACCGGTCGCCGCGTCAAAGGTGAAATTCTGCGCCGCCGCCTGCGCCGCCGTCACAGGGTGAGTGTCCCACGGGCGATCGCGCAGCCAGGTCTGAATGTCCGCCTGTGTGCGCTCTCGCTTTTGCGCCAGGTAGTCCTGCATCTGCTGCAGGCCGCACTGCTGCGAAAAAAAGACCGCCAGATCCTCGGCCTCCAGCGGAATGGAAAAGCCCTTCGGCAGCTCCAGGCCGAGCTGCATGGTCAGGATGCGTCGGATATCGGCGCACGCATCATCATAACGCGAGAGCACCTTCTGATCGCAGACGAAGGGCACATCCAGCCGCGAGGCCTCGATGCCGCCGGCCGTCAAAAGCCCTGCAAAGCCATGGGCGCGGTCCAGGATCTTTTTCACGTCGCGAAACTGCGTACTCTGGTAAAGAAGCATCTCCATCACGAGGTCCTCCGTCAATTGTTATAAAACTATCATACAGGCGTGAGCCCCTTTCTTCTGTAACCAATGATGCACAGAAGGCGGTTTCCTTGTCTCTTTTCCGGCGCTTTGGGCAAATTTTGTACACGGTGTACATAGTTTATTCACTGGACAGTTGTTTCCTGATGTGGTAGACTAAAGTTATGTTACACAAGTCCCAAAAGTGCACACATTTTATTAAGATAAAGGAAGCGGTCACATGAATGAAGTGAAAAACCCGAAAAAGCCGTTGGTGTATTATTACGCCATCGTCATTCTCGTGATCCTGGCGCTCAACTTTCTGGCGGTGCCCTGGCTGAGCCAGCGGCAGGTCAAGGAGGTCGACTACGGCACGTTCATGACCATGACGGAAAATCAGGAGATCGGCCGCGTGGAGGTGCAAAACAACCAGATCCTCTTCACGAACAAAGACGACACGCAGGTATACAAGACCGGCCTAATGGACGATCCTGACCTCATCTACCGCCTGAAGGACTCCGGCGCGGAGTTCTCAAGCGAGATCGTCGAGCAGATGTCGCCGTTTCTGTCGTTTCTGCTGACGTGGCTGCTGCCGATCGTGTTTTTTGTCGCCCTCGGCCAGTTCATGCTCAAGCGCATGACGAACAAGGCCGGCGGGCCGAACTCCATGATGTTCGGCCTCGGCGGCTCGAACGCGAAGGTCTATGTCAAGTCGGCCGAGGGCATCAAATTCTCCGATGTCGCCGGCGAGGACGAGGCCAAGGAAAACCTGACCGAGATCGTCAACTACCTGCACGACCCGGCGAAATATCAGGACATCGGCGCATCCATGCCCAAGGGCATCCTGCTCGTCGGCCCTCCAGGAACCGGCAAGACGATGCTGGCCAAGGCCGTCGCCGGTGAGGCGAACGTGCCGTTTTTCTCCATGTCCGGTTCGGAGTTCGTGGAGATGTTCGTCGGCATGGGCGCGAGCAAGGTGCGCGACCTGTTCCGCCAGGCCAAGGAGAAAGCGCCGTGCATCGTGTTCATCGACGAGATCGACGCCATCGGCAAAAAGCGTGACGGGCAGGTCGGCGGCAACGACGAGCGCGAGCAGACGCTCAATCAGCTGCTGACCGAGATGGACGGCTTCGAGGGCAACAACGGCGTCATCATCCTCGCCGCCACGAACCGGCCCGAGTCGCTCGACCCGGCGCTCACGCGCCCCGGCCGCTTTGACCGGCGCGTGCCCGTGGAGCTGCCCGATCTCAAGGGCCGCGAGGAGATCCTCAAGGTGCACGCCCGCAAGATCAAAGTCGCCGAGGACGTGGACTACAATAAGATCGCGCGCATGGCCTCCGGCGCCTCGGGCGCAGAGCTTGCGAACATCGTCAACGAGGCCGCGCTGCGCGCCGTGCGCGACGGCCGCCGCTTTGCCACACAGTCCGATCTCGAGGAGAGTATCGAGGTCGTCATCGCGGGCTATCAGAAGAAAAACGCCATCCTCACGGATAAAGAGAAGTGGACGGTTGCCTATCACGAGATCGGCCACGCGCTCGTCGCCGCGCTGCAGACACACTCGGCTCCCGTGCAGAAGATCACCATCATCCCCCGCACGTCCGGCGCACTGGGCTACACTATGCAGGTCGAAGAGGGCAACCACTACCTCATGACCAAGGAGGAGCTGGAAAACAAGATCGCCACGCTCACCGGCGGCCGCGCGGCCGAGGAGGTACGCTTCGGCGTCATCTCCACCGGCGCGTCCAATGACATCGAGCAGGCAACGAAGCTCGCCCGCGGCATGATCACGCGCTACGGCATGAGCGAGGAATTTGACATGGTCGCGCTCGAGACGGTCACGAACCAGTACCTCGGCGGCGACACCTCCCTCGCCTGCTCGGCCGAAACGCAGACGCAGATCGACCATCAGGTCGTCGCGCTCGTGAAAAAGGAGCACGCCAAGGCCGTCGGCATCCTCACGGAAAACCGCGCCAAGCTCGACGAGCTGGCCAAGTACCTTTATGAAAAGGAGACCATCACCGGCGAGGAGTTCATGGCCATTCTCAACCGCGCCTGACGGACTGCGATGCGATCGTGCAGCGATCCCCGAATCCCCCCCCATGAAAGGAGGGCCACCGCAACCGTATGAATGAAAAACTGAAAGAAAAAGTTAAGGAATCTCTCTCGAGCGTGCTGCCCATCACCCTGATCGTGCTGGTGCTGAGCGTCACGCTCGTCCCGATGGAGATCGGCACACTGGCGCTGTTTCTGACCGGCGCCGTGCTGCTGATCGTCGGCATGGGGTTTTTCCAGCTCGGCGCCGAAATGTCCATGACGCCGCTCGGCGAGGGCGTCGGCAAGACGCTGGCAAAGCGCGAAAAGGTACTGCTGATCGTGCTCGTGGCGTTCGCGCTCGGGACGATCATCACCATCGCGGAGCCGGACCTGCAGGTACTGGCAAACCAGGTCGCGTCGATCCCGAACTCCGTTCTGATCTGGACGGTCGCCGTCGGCGTGGGCGTCTTTCTGGCGCTGGCCGTGCTGCGCATTTTGTTCCGCGTCTCGCTGGCAAAGTGCCTGCTGGGCGCGTATGCGCTGCTGTTTGTGCTGACGCTGTTTTCCCCGAAGGAGTTTCTCGCCGTCGCGTTCGATGCCGGCGGCGTCACGACCGGTCCCATCACCGTGCCGTTTATCATGGCGCTGGGCGTCGGCGTGTCGGCCATCCGCAGCACGCAGGGGCACGATGACGACAGCTTCGGTCTCGTCGCGCTGTGCAGCGTCGGGCCGATTTTGATGGTGCTGCTGCTTGGCATCTTCTACCACCCGACGGACGCAGCCTACTCTGCCGTGGAGATTGCGCCGGTCATCACGACGCGCGATGTGGCGCAGCAGTTCGCGCTCGGCTTCCCGGGCTATGCCGAGGAAGTGCTGCTGAGCATCCTGCCGATCGCGGCGGTGTGCGTACTGTTCCAGCTGCTGACGCACTACTACCGGCGGCGGCAGCTGCTACGCACGGGCGTCGGCTTCCTGTACACGGTCATCGGCCTGATTCTGTTTCTGACCGGCGTGAACGTCGGCTTCACCCCCGTGGGCAATCTGCTCGGTTCGGGTCTGGCCGGCAGCGCGTACCGCTGGGTGCTCATCCCGATCGGCGCGCTCATCGGCTACTACATCGTTAAGGCGGAGCCCGCCGTGCAGGTGCTCAACAAGCAGGTCGAGGACGTCACCGGCGGCACCGTGTCGCAGAGCATGATGAATACGGCGCTGTCCATCGGCGTCGCCTGCGCGGTGATGCTGTCCATGGTGCGCGTGCTGACCGGCATCAGCATCTACTGGATCCTCGTGCCGGGCTACGCGCTCGCGCTCATCCTCGCACGCTATGTCCCGTCCGTGTTCGTGGGCATCGCCTTCGACTCCGGCGGCGTCGCGAGCGGGCCCATGACCTCTACCTTCCTGCTGCCGCTGGCCATGGGCGCGTGCACCGCGCTCGACGGCAACGTCGTCACGGACGCCTTCGGCGTCGTAGCGCTCGTCGCGCTCGCTCCGCCGGTGGCGATCCAGATCATGGGCGCCCTTTACGTACATAGATCCAAAGCCGTGGCGCAAAACAAAGCTGACCTGCTGCCCGATGACGGTGTCATCGACCTGGAGGACGAAGAGATATGATACATTCCGAAAACCGACTCGCACCGCGCATGGTGCTCATCATTACCAACCATGAATACCGCCGCAAGCTCGAGCAGACGTTTCAGAATTTCCGCATTCCGATCTATTATCAATGCCAGGGGTACGGCACCGCACCGTCGGAGATGCTCGACATCTTCGGCCTGAGCGGCAGCGGCCGCCTGCTCACGATCGGGCTGCTGCCGAAGTTTCTCGTTCGCGACCTGCTTGACGCGCTGCAGCAGCGCATCCCGCTGCACAAACGCGGCGGCGGCATCGTGCTGACGATCCCGATCACGGGGCTGCAGCGGCCGATGCTCCAGCTCCTGAACGACCAGGCGCGCGAAACCATTGAACAGAAGATCGAAGAAAGGGTGGATAGCGATATGTCCGATATGCAGACCAGCGCCGGTTACACCGCCATCTGGGTCGCGCTCAGCAACGGCTACAGCAGCGACGCCATCGACGCGGCCAGAAGCGCCGGCGCCATGGGCGGAACGATCCTCAAGGGCCGGCGGCAGAATTCCGAACGCATCAGCCAGAAGCTCGGCATCTCCATGCAGGAGGAAGAGGAGTTTGTCGTCATCGTCACGCCGCGCGAAAAGAAGGCCGCCGTCATGAACGCGATCAGCGACGCCTGCGGCCTGCGCACGGACGCGCACGGCATCATTCTCTCGCTGCCGGTAGACGAGGTCATCGGTCTCGAGACCGGCGAGAACACGCTGTAACATTCCTAAATAAGAATCGCAAATGCCGCAGGCAGCCGCCTGCGGCTCTTTTCTTTTTCTATTCCCCTGCAGGCACATCATTTTCGGATCCCGCGCACGAGCGCCATGACCGCGCCGTAGAGCACCCCCGCGACCGCCCAGAGGATCCATGTGTCCTGCGGCTGCGCGTCCCACCACGGGCCGAATGTCCAAAGCAGGTACGCCGCCGCGGCGACGAGCCAGTAGATGCCGCTGACCGCGCCGACAACGCCGTTCTGCCGCTTGCGCGGCCGGACATAGTCACCCTCTTCAAGCAGGCGGTCCATCGCCGCCCAATACACGCCGCCGGAGACAAACACCGCGCTGCCGATGCCCGCCAGCACGAGCAGCAGGCAGACCGCCCCGACATACAGCAGGTCCGGCCCGTCCAGGCAGACGGCGATAAACAGCGGCACTGCCGACAGGATGCACAGCACCGTGCCTGCAACCTTTCCGCGCGTGTGGCGCGGCGCAAACGCCGCCCGGCGCTCGCGTACCATGCCGATCACGCCGCAGGCCGTCTCAAACGGTTCGCTCTCCAGAAAGGCATATGCTTTCACCTGCGCGGCACACGTGATGAACACCGCCACCGCGGCCGCCACGAGCACCAGCAGCACGCACAGGCCGATGCCCGCCGCCGCATTTTCCGAAATAGCCGCGCCCGGCCGGTCGCTGAGCGCGGCGAGCAAAAGCAGCGCCGCCGGCGAGAGTACACACAGCAGCGTCGCCAGCGCGAGCTTCGGCGCGGCCGCCTGCCGCAGCGCCAGATAGTCCGCCGCCTGCTCCATGGTCACGCAGCGCAGCGGCGCGGCCGACTCGGCCGGGGCCGGTTCCGGCTCGCCGAGCTCTTCTTTTAATAAGTAATCGGTCGTGACGCCGAACAGGCGGCTCATCTGCACGACCTTCTGCATATCGGGCACGGACTGCGCGCCCTCCCATTTCGACACCGACTGGCGCGACACGCCCAGCTGTGCCGCCAGCTCCTCCTGTGACCAGCCGGCGCGCTTGCGCAGAGTCACGATCTTATCTGCCAATAGCATAAGCGGCTTCCTCCCATATTGTTTTTCCGTTTCCGGCTGAGGACAGGATACCAGATCGGCCGGTTGCGCACCACCAAGGCGACTGTCAAATGTGTCAACCGGCAGTTGCGGGGGTATGATTTCAGCATATCGTGCCGCCGCGCAGCTGTCAAGCCGAACGGCGAAAACCTTTCAGGCACTGTAAGTGGATTTTGCACGCCGGGTGTTGTACCATGGCAGCAGAAAGCAAAGGAGGTACATGCAATGGAACCCATTCTCGAAATTGCAGCCCTGAAAAAATATTACGGCAAGGAGCCGAATCTGACCCGCGCGCTCGACGGCATCTCGTTTCAGGTCATGCCGGGCGAGTTTCTCGGCATCATGGGCAGCAGCGGCTCGGGCAAATCAACGCTGCTCAACTGCATCGCGACCGTCATCGCGCCGACCGGCGGCGCCGTCGCCCTGCACGGCAAGTGCATCACGACGCTGCACGGCAAGGCGCTCGCCGACTACCGCGGCAAGGAGATCGGCTACCTGTTTCAGAACTTTGAGCTGATCGACAACCTCACCGGGCGGGAGAACATCCTCCTGCCGCTGGCGCTGCACGGTGTGTCCGAGGCCGAGAGCCGCGAGCGGCTGACAAAGCTTGCAGACTATCTGGAAGTGGCGGATGTGCTCGACAAGTTCCCGGCGCAGATGTCCGGCGGGCAGAAGCAGCGCATCGCAGCGGCGCGCGCACTCATCCTCGACCCCGAGATCGTGCTGGCGGACGAACCGACCGGCGCGCTCGACTCGAAAAATGCGCGCTCGCTCATGGAAAAGCTCTCCGGCCTGAACGCGGACGCCGGCACGACCATCCTCATGGTCACGCACGACTGCAACGCGGCGAGCTACTGCAAGCGCATTCTCTTCATTCAGGACGGCGTGCTCTTCCACGAGCTGCGGCGCGACGTGCCGGACGAGACGCAGCAGGCATTTTACGGGCGCATCCTGGCCGTCATGGCGCAGCTGGGAGGGGGCAGTGCCAATGTTCTCTGAACTTGTTGCGCGCAACAGCCGCCGCAGCCGCCGGGAAAACGGGCTGTTTTTCACATCCCTGCTCATCTCGATCGTCGCGTTTTACATCATCCTCTCCCTGTCGCATCAGGACGTGATGGTGTTCCTCCAGTGCATGGAGAGCAGCGCCGTAGACCGGCTGCTGACGCTCGTCCCGGTGCTGTATGGGCTGACGCTGTTCATTTTGTTCTTTCTCGTGTACTACGCCAACCGCTTTCAGCTCGCGCGGCGGCGGCACGAATTCGGCGTGTACCTCATGCTGGGCATGCAGCGGCGTAAGCTCTTCGGCATGCTGCTGGCGGAGGATCTGCACTCGAGTCTCATCGCGCTGGCCATCGGCCTGCCGGTGGCGCTGCTCATTTCGGAGGTCATCAGCCTCGTCACGGCGCGGCTTGTCGGGCTCGGCATCGTGGGGCACCGGTTCACGCTCTCCCTGTCCGCCATCGGGTGGACGGCCGTGGGCTTTCTTCTGATCAAGCTGCTGGCCTCGCTCATCCTCAGCGGGAAGATCGTGCGCGAGGAGATCGGCGCGCTGCTCACGGAGACGCCCGAGGGCACGAAAAAGCAGCGCCCCGCCGCCGTTTACGCCGCGGCGCTCGTGCTGGGCGCGGCGCTGCTCGCCGGTGCGTATACGTTTGCCATCCGCGGGTACGCGTGGAGCAGCCTGCGCTACATGGCGGGCACGCTCGCGCTCGGCGTGGCGGGCACGCTGCTGCTGTTTTACGGGCTGCGTGTCATCATCGACCGGCTGGCCCGGCGCGGAGACCGCGCGGGCAGGCTGCGGGTGTTCAACTTCCGTCAGGTCGAGGAGACGGTCATCCACCGCTCCGGCGCGCTTGCAATCTGCTCGCTGCTGATTCTGGCGGCGCTGTGCTGCTTCGGCGCGGGCGTGGCGACCGCGCGCTCGTCCCGCGCCGAGACGCACACGCTCGACTACACCTTCCCCACTGACAGCGAGGACAGCAGTGCCGTGCGCGACACGCTGGCCGCGCACGGGCTCGACAGCGCTTTTTCCGACCTCTTTGAGATGCGCATCGGCCGCGTGCGCACGAGCACGGACTACCAAAACACCGTGAAATTCCCCGCCTTGCAGCGCACCATCGATGCCATGCCCGTCTCCGACGAGCGGCAGCAGCTGCAATACATGCTGGAGGCCGTGGGCTACCCGCACCTCATCGCGCTCAGCAGCTACAACCGCCTGCTGACGACCGCCGGTCTGCCGGAGCTGACGCTCGCGGACAACGAGGCCGCAGTTTACTGCGACAGCGAGGTCTCCCTGGCCAGCCGCACGGCGCTGATCAACCGCCTGATCGCGGAGGGCTCGTCCATCACGATCGACGACGCGCCGTTCACGCTCCACGGGCAGGTGCAGTCGGTGAGCGTCGTCACCGACCGGTCGATCACGATGTCGTTCGCACTCATCGTGCCGGACGCCGCGTTTGACCACTACACGCAGGGCGACTATGATGTCTACCTCGACGGCGTGCTCGCCCCATCCATGACGGAGGGCAAGAGCCTCATGAACGCCATCGCGGACATGAACGCGCTGCTCGACCCGCTCGGTTTGAGATACGAGAGTTACCTGCAGAACCTCGGCCGTGAGCTGTTTTACATCGTCGCGGCAAGCTACCTGACCATTTACCTCGCCATCATCTTCCTCGTCGTGGCCAACACCATCATCGGCGTGCAGTTTCTCATGGGCCAGCAAAAGGCCGCGCGCCGCTACCGGACGCTCGTGCGCCTCGGCGCAGAGCATGACACGCTCTGCCGCGCAGCGAAGGCGCAGATCAACTGGTACTTCGGCCTGCCGGTCGGCGTGGCGGCGGTCAGCAGCCTGTTTGGCGTGCGCGCGCTCTTTTCCGGCATCCTCTCTGCCAGCGCACAGAGCGGCATGACGGAAATGATGATCACCGCCGGCGCTATGATTTTGCTGCTGTGTGTGGTAGAATGGATCTACATGGCGGCCGTCAAGCGCTCCAGCAGCAAATACCTGCTGACCCTGATGGCGCCGGAACGCGAAGAATAACACATGCAGAAAGGGGGCGGCGCGATGAAGCACATCGCCGTCGTGGAAGATGAGGCGCTCATGCGCGAGGAACTTGCGGATATGCTGCGCCGGGCGGGCTACACCGTCACGGAGGTCACGGACTTTGCGGACGTGACCGGGCAGCTGCTCGCGCTCGCCCCCGATCTGGTGCTGCTGGACCTGAATCTGCCGGAGGTGAGCGGGTTTCAGATCTGCCGCGATATCAAGCAGCGCAGCGCCCTGCCGGTGCTGGTGCTGACCTCGCGCGACCAGCTGCGCGACGAGGTGCACGCGCTCGAGCTCGGGGCGGACGAATACCTCACCAAGCCCTATCGAAAGGAGCGGCTGCTGGCGCGCATCGGCAACGTGCTCAAGCGCTACGAGGGGCGGCCGAATCTGCTCGAGGGGGCGGACTTTCTGCTCGACCGACAGACCTACACGCTCTACATCCACAATCAGTCCGTCGTCCTGCCGCCGAATCAGGGCAAGCTGCTCGAGACACTGCTGGCGCACGGCGGGCAGACCGTTGCAAAAGACGACCTGAGCCGCGCGCTCTGGGGCACGACGGAATTCATCGACGAAAACGCGCTGCAGGTCAACCTCACGCGGCTGAAAAAGACGATGGCGTCCCTCGGCATGCGCCAGCAGCTCGTGTCCGTGCGCGGCGTCGGCTACCGCTTGGAGGTGCCGCATGAAGCGTAACGAAAGCCACCTGCGGCAGTACCTGCCGTGGCTGGGGCTGCTGCTGGGGGTGGACGCGCTCGCCGCACTGCTGCTCTGGCTGGCGGACGCGCGGGCCTTCGCCGCCATGACGGCCGTGATCGTGCTGGCGACGGTGTTTCTGTTCGCCGGCGTGTGCGCGGTGCTCTGCGCGCGCTCGAAACGGCGGGAGCAGGCCTTCACGGCCTTTCTGACCACGCCGGACGCGGTGCACGAACAGGCGCTGTGCCGCCTGCTCTCCCCTGCTGAATCACGGAGCGCGCACCTGCTCGGCGAGACGCTGCGCGCGCAGCAGCAGACCATCGCGCAATTACAGGCACAGATGGACGACTACGAAAACTACGTGGAGCTCTGGGCGCACGAGGTGAAAACGCCGCTGGCACTGCTGACGCTCGTGCTCGACAACCGGCGCGACTACCGCTTCGAGCGGCTGGCGCTGCGCAGCTGCATCGACGAGGTGCTCGAAGATTACCGACCGCTGCTGGAAGAAAAACACTTCCGGGTCGAGTTCCGGCTTGCGGACGAGACAGTGTTTTCCGACCGGCGCGAGCTGTGCTTCCTGCTCGGGCAGGTCGTGAGCAACAGCGTGAAGTATGCGCTTGATGCGCCGGTGCTGACCTTTTCCCTGGAAAACGGCGGCACGGCGACCGTCCTGTCCATCCGCGACAACGGCCCGGGCGTGCGTGCGTGCGACCTGCCGTATGTGTTTGAAAAAGGCTTCACCGGAGACTCCGGCCACGAGAAGAACAAGGCCACCGGCATGGGGCTCTACCTCGCGCGCGAGGTCGCGAAGGATCTGGGGCTCACGCTCACCGCCGCGTCCGACTGGGGCGCGGGGTTTGCGGTCCGGGTCACGTTCCCGGTCGTGGAAGAATAAAGGTCCGAAAGGCGGCGCCGCTGTTCGCGGTGCCGCCTTTTTCGCGCGCAAAAAGCCGTCGCCCCACCACGCAAAATGCCCCGGCAGCCGAGGCTGCCGGGGCAAAGGGGGGATGCGACATCTAACGGGTGGTACGTCAGACGATGTTATACTTCTTGAGCAGATCCACCACGACGTTGTTGACCAGCGGCTCCTTGACGAGGTCGAGCAGCGGCAGCACCGACGGGAGCAGGAACTCCAGCGGCTTCTTGCCGTCGAGCAGCTTGCTGGTGGCGTAGAGCAGGTCGCGGATATCATACACGCTGCCCCAGACTTCCGGCACGCCACGGTCGACGTTGCAGAGCGTGTAGACCGCTTCCATCGCGGTGCGGATGGAGTACTCAGTGGTGAACACGGTGTCGCGCGGGGTATCGGCGAACTGGCCGACGAACGCAAGGTTGACGGAACCGTCGGGCACGACCTTCGGGCGGTCGCCTTCGGCTCTGGGCTCAAAGAACGTGGTGACGTAAGGCATCATGCACGGCGTGGTGTTGCATTCGTTCGTAGCCAGATCCATGATCTGATCCTCGGGGATGCCGATGTGGTACAGCCACTCTGCCGCCAGCTCGATGCCGGTGCAGTCGCACATGTTCTTCTTGATGAAGTCGCCCTTGTCGTCCCAGCAGTTGAGGCCGTAGACCCAGATCAGGCAGTGATCCTTCGGCTGCTCCTGGAACTGGCCCTGACGGTTGATGGTCCAGCTGATGAGCCAGCTCGAATCGCGGCAGGTGACGATGCCGCCGGTGACGACCTTGCCGGAGAGCGGGTCGCGCTTGCAGATCTTCTGGATCGCATCGAGGATCTGCTTGTTGGCCGTGTCAACGGTCCAGGACTCCCAGCTGGTCTCCTTGATGTCCTTGAAGAACTTCTCGGGACGGCCGAACGCCGGATCCTGCGCGGCGAGCTTCTTCCACATCTCGACGGACGGGCCTTCGCCGTTCTTGACCTTCACGACCGGCGCGTGGGTGTTGTCGCCGTAAGCGGACGCGTCGCCCTGGCAGCCGTTGGTGCAGATGACGAGATCGTTCTCGGTCAGCTCGATGACCTTTTCCACGCCGCCCTGCGTGTACTCGATCTTCTTGGCGACCTTCTTGTCCTCGGTGCAGTCGCAGACAATGTTCGTGACCGTGGTGTCGAAGAGGACCTTTCCGCCGTGGTCGGTGATGTATTTGCACATCGGGAGGATCATGGACTCATACTGGTTGTAGCGGGTGAAACGCAGCGCGCTCAGATCCGGCAGACCGTCGATGTGGTGGATGTAGCGCTGCAGGTAGAGCTTCATCTCGAGGGCGCTGTGCCACTTCTCGAACGCGAACATGGTCTGCCAGTAGGTCCAGAAGTTCGTGGCGTAGAACTCATCGTCGAACACGTCGTCGATTTTCTTGTCCTCGAGGGACTTGTTGGTCGCCATGAACAGCTTCAGCAGCTGGGTGGCGGCGCCGGGCGTCAGGCCGTACTTGCGGTCGGTGTGGGCGTCCTGGCCCTGCTTCTCGGTGACGCGGCACAGGGAGAAGTTCGGGTCTTCCTTGTTGAGGTAGTAGTACTCGGAGAAGATCGTCTCGCCCGGATTCACGATCGACGGGATGGACTTGAACAGATCCCACATGCACTCGAAGTGGTTGTCCATCTCACGGCCGCCGCGCATGATGAAGCCCTTAGTCGCATCGTAGATGCCGTCGCAGGAGCCGCCGGCCACCGGCAGGTGCTCAAAGAGCGTGATGTGCTCGCCGGGCATCTGCGCATCGCGGATCAGGAAGCAGGCCGCCGCCAGACCGGCCAGGCCGGTACCGACGACATAAGCCGACTTATTCTCGATGCCTTCAGGTTTTTTCGGCGTTGCAAACGCCTCATAGTTACCGCTGCTGTAATACATTCTGTGTACCTCCCATTCATGATGTGTTTTCCGTATTTTTGTGCAGTCCGCTGCACGAGTTTCTTCTGTTATGGTCACTAACACTTGCCTCCAAAAAAAAGAAGCAGCTTCGTTTGACAATTATCAATATAGCGGATTTCACCATCTTTACTGCACCATTTGTTACGCAAATGGCGATAATTAAACATAACCACTTGGTTTCGTTGAATGTCACTAAATTGACGATTCAGTATTGTGCGAATTGACTGTTTTTTGCCGTTCGTCCAGTTGAAATGTGTGAAATAGCACAAAAATAAGCTGCCAAAAAGCAAGAATTTGCTTTTTGGCAGCCTGAAATTGGTCGTTTATCAAACTGCGAGTCAAGCTATAAATTGGCCATTCCCTCGAGAGCGGCGCGATCTAGCACATAAATCTTGCCGCGGCCGGTTTGCAGAAGACCCATCTGACGCATGCCCTCCAGCTCCCTGCTGATGACCTCGCGCGTGGTGCCGAGGTGGTGGGAGATCTCTTCGTGGGTAATGCGCGCGAAGCCGTCCTCGGGGTGCGCGTCGGCCTTTTCGAGCACGACGCGGGCGATACAGCTGCGCAGCGGATGGAAAAAATAATACTCAATGTTATTGAGCACAGTCTGGACATTGCGCGCCTGCGTACGCTGCAGAAACTGCTGCACAGCCGATGACTCGGCGCACAGCGGGCGCAACGCAACAATGTTGATATAGGCAAACACGGCGTCGCTGCTCGCCTGCAGGATGGGGACCGTGTCGCCCGGCACCGCGCTGTCGAGCGTATTGAGCACGCAGCAGCCGCCGCTGACGATCGACATGAGCGTGATCTCCCGGCCGGTATCCGTCGCAATGAACACACGCAGCCCGCCCGAGAGCACGAGAAACAAGCCGTTTTTCTCCGGCATGGAAAAAATCACATTGTCCCCCGCGCGATACGATCGGACGATCGTATTCAGGCGCAGCATCTGCTGCTGGGAGCCCGTCAGTGCATCCCAAAACGGCAGACACACCGTAAAGTCATAGGAACGCTTGTTTTTATTCTTATCCGTGCCGCTCACCTCCGCGGTATGTGTCCATATGTTACCGCCACTAACATATCCGCACAAAAAAAGAAACGTGGATAATGATATCTTATCAAACCGGGGCTGTCGTTCTGTATCATTTGTTACACATCTCGCGTTTTTTCAGTTTTGTTACACAACGCGGGCGTGCCCGGCTCGTTTTTGATGTAGTTGACGAGCATCTCGCCGGTAAACTGCACGACCGCGACCGGAGAGACGCCGAAGGACAGGTTCTCATAGATCGTTGTGCCGGTGTATGCATTGAGCAGGCACTGGTACACGGCGTAGATGTTCACATCGGGGCGGATCGAACCGTCGGCCACGCCCTCACGCAGCGCCTTGAGCGCCGGGGCAGGGATCTCGCGGTCGTAATACTTCCAGAAAACATTGTTGACGTCGTTGCCCGTCCCCTTCTCCGAGTAGGCGGAGAACATCTCGCGCGTATAGTCATACCACTCCGGACGGCGGTCATAGATGCGGAAATAGATGTGCATACAGGCGACGAACTTCTCATACCCGGTCTTGCAGGACGCGGCCTCGCGTGCGTACTGCTCCATGAAATCGGCAAAAAACGTGGCCAGCGCATCGCGCCAGGCTGCAAATACGAGCGCGTCCTTATTGCGGAAATAACGGTACAGCGACGTCGGCGTCAGGCCGGCCGCCTCAGCAATGCGGCTGATGGGAGTCGCTGAGATGCCGTCGGCAATGAAGAGCATCTGTGCCGTATGGATCACCCGGCGGATGTTGTATTCGCGTTCCTCACTGCGTTTCATGAGCTGCCCCTCCCTACGCAAAATTGTTTACAGTATGCCATGTTTCCGTGCCGTTTGCAACCGGAAATGTGCTTCGTGTGGAAACATTTGTGCCTTGCGCGGTGCCGCGATGCGTGGTATGCTCACGGCAGACAGAGAGATTCCTCCCCCGCCGGAGCGGATGTTTTGGCCTCGACGTAAGTCGGGGTCTTTTTTTATGGCCGGTTTTACCGGCCATAAAAAAAGACCGGATCTCATTCGAGGCGGGCCTTCCCCCCTCGAGCTCCCCCGCGGCTCTGTCTCTTTACCCTCGGCCGCAGCTTTTGAACCACCATAGCCAAGCCATTCTCATACGGTGCAGCCAGACATAAAAAAGACCGGATCTCATTCGAGGCGGGCCTTCCCCCCTCGAGCTCCCCCGCGGCTCTGTCTCTTTCCCCTCGGTCGCAGCTTTTGAACCACCATAGCCAAGCCATTCTCATACGGTGCAACCGGACATAAAAAAGACCGGATCTCATTCGAGGCGGGCCTTCCCCCCCTCGAGCTCCCCCGCGGCTCTGTCTCTTTACCCTCGGCCGCAGCCATAGTATAAACAGCAAAAGAGCACCCTGCCGAAGCAGAGTGCTCTTGCTTTTCTGGTTATTCTGTATCCTTTGTTTTGCAGTAAGAGCCTTACAGCCGGAACAAATCAGGCATTCTCGGCTTTCTTGGCCTTGGCCTGCGCTGCGAGTGCCTTGCTGCCCTCGACGACGAGGTCAATGGCAAGGATGACCAGCAGGATAGCCAGGATCGCGCGGATGTAGCACCATGCAAGGCCGGTGCCGCCGGCGATGATGGCAGTGATCTGGGACTTGATGGTGAAGACCAGAGACGTCAGCGTCACGAGGATCATGAAAATCATCGGGAAGTAGAACATCTTGTTGTTTCTGCCCATCTTGCCGAGCCATGCGGCGACGGCCAGCAGGCCGAGGCCGGCCAGGAGCTGGTTGGCAGCGCCGAACAGGGGCCAGATCTTCGCATAACCGGTCATGCCGAGGGCAATGCCGAGCACGACGGTGATCGCGGTGGAGACATACGGATTGCAGAGGACCTTGCGCGCGCCGGTAACGGTCGCATCGCCGGCCTTCTCACCGGGCTTGAGCCAGAATTCCTGGAACATGTAGCGAGCCAGACGGGTCGCGGTGTCCAGAGAGGTCAGGCAGAACACGGACACGGCCAGGACCATCAGCGTGTAGGTGACGGACACGGCGCCGGAGCCGAAGATCTTGCCGAGCATCTGGGACAGGCCGGTCGCGAACACGACGGTCGGGGTGACGGTCGTGCCGGCTTTGTAATCCTGCCAGATGTACGCAACAGCGCACAGGGAGACGATCGCGAGCACGCACTCAATGAGCATGCCGCCGTAGGCGATGGGCTGCGCGTCCTTCTCATTGTTGAGCTGCTTGGCCGTCGTGCCGGAACCAACGAGGGAGTGGAAGCCGGAGATGGCGCCGCAGGCAATGGTAACGAACAGAGCCGGGAACATATAGCCAAGGGAGCTGCCCGTCGGGGCGACGGTGTCTTTGAAGCCGGTGAACGCAGGCATATCCAGCGTCGGGTGGCAGCCGATGACACCGATGATCGCGAGGATCATCATCGCGTACAGCAGGAACGAGCTGAGGTAGTCACGCGGCTGGAGCAGGATCCACACAGGCGTGACGGAAGCGACCAGAATGTAGATGCCGCAGATGATCATCCAGGTCTGGTAGCTCAGGTAGATCGGATGCCACTTGATGCCAAGCCACATCACCAAGGCAATGGCCACAACACCGATGACCGTGGACACGCCGATCGGCGCATTTCTGCGGTACACAAAGAAACCGAAGAAGATGGCCAGGACGATGAACAGCAGCGAGATGATCGCCGTCGTGGCGTTGGCCGCGGAAGCAGCCACATCCACGACCCCATCCACATAGGTGGCCTTGAACGTATTGGCAACGATGGACGCGAACGCGGCCACGACCAGGATCAGGGTCAGGTAAGAGAAGATGAGGAACAGGCGCTTGGCCTTCTTGCTGATGCTGGTCTCGACAACGGTGCCGATGGACTGGCCGTTATTGCGGACAGAGGCAAACAGCGCGCCGTAGTCATGCACACCACCGAAGAAGATGCCGCCGATGAGCACCCACAGCAGCACCGGAACCCAGCCGAAAACAGCGGCCTGGATCGGGCCGTTGATCGGGCCGGCGCCCGCGATGGAGGAGAAGTGGTGGCCCATAAGGACAGGGGCCTTTGCGGGGCAGTAGTCCATGCCGTCTTCCAGCTCGTGAGCCGGGGTCGGGCGGGACGGGTCGATGCCCCACTGTTTGGACAGCCATCCGCCGTAGAAAACATAGCCCAGGGCGAGAATGACAATGCCAACAATTAGAATTACAGCAGCATTCATTGAATTAACTCCCTTCTTTCATATTCTTAAACAGTGTTGTCTTCAACAACTGTGCTGTACTGCGTCCGCTGCCATTGGCAGCCGTTTTGCCGGTGCTGAGCTCCACGACGCCGGTGTGGTAATCCATCCAGCCGTGGAACGCAAGCTTGAAGCTCTTATAAATACGCGTGCGGCGCAGGGCGCGCAGCGCATCCGGCTCACAGGTGTCACACAAAAAGATCGCTGTGATATAAGAGCACATATGATTCGGGCCCGGCTCGATCCGCTGCATGCCGTCGGCACGCGCTTGCTCGCGGCACTGCTCGAAAATTTCTTTCGTGAGCACGGGGACCGAGAAAATGTAGACATATTCGTTATTATCCGCTTCCCAGAGCTTGGCGGCCTTGACCAGCACATACTTCTCGGAGTGGATGTGCAGCCCGGCCTCTGCGACGAGATAACCCTTCGGTTCCTCGTGGCGCACAACATCAAAATATCCCGAATAACTGTGACACAGTTTGTCGAGCGCTTCCTCGCGGGTCATACGCCGTCCTCCCTGTTCGATGCAAAATTTTCATAGTATGTTTTCATGGAGTTCATGAACAAACTAAGAACAAAGTGTAAACGTATTGCTAAGGTTATGATAGCGCGCACACCAGAATCTTTCAAGTGAAAAGAATGACAAATATCCGCTTTCTTTTTTGTCGACTTTTCATAAGCATTGCACAAAAGCACCGAAAGATAAGTGGTTATGTAAACTGATTTCGTTTAAATCATACAAGTCTGGTGGGAAACGCAATCTCATGATTTTTCAGCAAAAACATTTGTGGGTCACGAAATTGACGAACTTCTCTTCTGTTTTGCTCATCATTATGTAAACCATGCACAAAGCGTGAATTTTTGCCGTGCTGAGAGGCAAGAATTTAGTCGAAAAATGATTGACAGACGGAATGATTCCTGATAAAATAAGGCATCTCAATTGGAATGATGTACAGAGTCTTTCCGAAGCAAGATGCGACCGCCGCCGTGCCCCGCACGCCGGCCAAGGCCATACGGACAGCCGGGTCGAATGCCGCAAACCGCACCGCGTGCGGTGGCAACTTCTGTTGCCTTATTGATTGAGTTAAAAGCTCGAGTTTTATAAGTTGGTCACTTAAAACCAGGCTGCTTTCAGCATCCAAACTTGTGAAATGGTCAATAAGAGTAGTAAAAGTAATCTTTGCTATATAGACTCTCAAGACACGACATTCTGTTGGGAACGGTGCGCATGGGCCGCGGACGGCTGCTGCGCGCCCAATGGCATATGTTTGCTCACAAGCGCCGCTGCTGATGCAGCGGCGTTTTTTCGTGCACGAAGGGGGAAACACAGCCATGAAAAAAGTCATTGAGCTCCGGAACGTCACCAAGCAATTTGATGGCGAGACCGTTCTCGACAGCATCAACCTCGACATTTACGACAATGAATTTCTGACGCTGCTCGGCCCGTCCGGCTGCGGCAAGACCACGACCCTGCGCATGATCGGCGGCTTCGAAACGCCGGATCAGGGCGACATTCTCTTCCTTGGCGAGCGCATCAACGACATCCCGCCGCACAAGCGCAACATCAACACCGTCTTTCAGCGCTACGCCCTCTTCCCCCACCTGAACGTGTTTGAAAACGTGGCGTTCCCGCTGCGCGAGCAGAAGCTGCCGCGCGACGAGATCGAGCAGAAGGTCAACGAAATGCTCGCGCTCGTCAAGCTCACGGGCTTTGAGCGCCGCAACGTCACGCGCCTGTCCGGCGGACAGCAGCAGCGCGTCGCCATCGCGCGCGCACTCGTGAGCCGTCCGCGCGTGCTGCTGCTCGACGAGCCGCTCGCCGCGCTCGACCTGAAGCTGCGCAAGGATATGCAGCAGGAGCTCAAGAACATCCAGAAGGCCACCGGCATCACGTTCGTATTCGTCACGCACGATCAGGAGGAGGCACTGAGCATGTCCGACACGATCGTCGTCATGTCCGAGGGCCGGATCCAGCAGATCGGCACGCCGATCGATATCTATAATGAGCCGGAAAACGCCTTCGTTGCCGACTTCATCGGTGAGAGCAACATCGTCGACGGCATTATGCGGCAGGACTTCAGCGTGACGTTCTCTGGCCACACGTTCACGTGCGTGGACAAGGGCTTTGCCAAAAACGAGAATGTGGACGTCGTCATCCGTCCGGAGGACGTGGACATCGTGCCCATCGAGAAGGGCATGCTGCGCGGCACGGTCACGTCCATCACGTTCATGGGCGTGCACTATGAGATCATCATCGATATCAACGGCTTCAAGTGGATGATCCAGACGACGGACTACGTCGACGAAGGCGCGGAGGTCGGCCTGTATATTGAGCCTGACGCCATCCATATCATGAAAAAGTCTGAGTATTCGGGCATGTACGGCGACTACTCCTCGTTCAGCAACGAGCTGGACGAGCTCTCGGACGCGGAAAGTGAGCCGGACGAATGAGCAGCCGCATCCGTACCGAAAACCGCCGCGCCTCACTGGCGCAGCGCCTGGCGCTCGCACCGTATTCCGTGTGGGCGGTCATCTTCGTGGCCGTGCCGCTCGTGTTCGTTGCCTACTATGCGTTCACGGACGAGAGCTTCCGGTTCACGACCGAAAACCTGACAAAATTTTTCACCGCCGTGAGCACGATCACCGACGACAGCGGCGCTACGCGCGAGGTGCACACGTACCTGCTCATCTTCTGGCGCTCGGTGAAGCTGGCCGTCATCTCCACGGCGATCTGTCTGCTCATGGGCTACCCCATCGCGTATATCATCGCCCGTGCAGCCCCGCGCACGCAGAAGACGATCATCACGCTCATCATGATCCCGATGTGGATGAACTTCCTCATCCGCACCTATGCGTGGATGACCATCCTGCAGGACACTGGCCTGCTCAACATGCTCTTTTCCGCGCTGCACCTCGGTCAGGCGCACATCATCGGCACCGAGGGCGCCGTCGTCGTCGGCATGGTGTACGACTACTTCCCGTATATGATCCTGCCGATCTACTCGGTCATGGCCAAGATGGACACGCGCCTGATCGAGGCCGCGCGCGACCTCGGCTGCAACAACCTCAGCGTGCTGCGGCGGGTCATCTTCCCGCTGAGCCTGCCGGGCGTCGTGTCCGGCATCACGATGGTGCTCATCCCGTCGATCAGCACCTTTTATATCTCGCAGAAGCTCGGCAACGGCAAGTTCTTCCTCATCGGTGACGCGATCGAGGGGCAGTACGTAGCCAACAACCTGCACTTTGCCGCCGCCATCGCCTTCATCCTCATGCTGATCCTGCTGGCCGCCATGGCCCTGATGAAGCGCGGCACGAACAAGCGCGTCTACGGAGGTGTGTGACATGAAACGAGCTGCAAAAATCTACACCGCCCTCATCTTCGTGTTCCTGTTCGCGCCGATCGTGATCCTGCTGGTGTTCTCGTTCAACGAGGCAAAGAGCCTGTCGGTGTTCTCCGGCTTTTCATTGAAATGGTATCAGGAGCTGTTCCGCGACGGGGAGACGCTCAACGCGCTCAAAAACACGCTCATCCTCGCCGTGATCGCCTCGGTCGTCTCGACCGCGATGGGCACGGCCGCCGCCGTGGGCATGAACAAGCTGCGCAACAAATATCTGCGCGCCGCGCTCGACACGGCGACCGACATCCCCATGATGAATCCGGACATCATCACCGGCATCTCGCTGATGCTCATGTTCGTGTTCTTCGGCCGGCTGCTCGGCGCGTCCACGAGCCTCGGCTTCTGGTCGATGCTCGCGGCGCACATCACGTTCTGCCTGCCGTATGTCATCATGCAGGTACTGCCGAAGCTGCAGCAGATGGACCGCGCGCTGCCCGAGGCCGCGATGGATCTCGGCTGCACGCCGGTGCGTGCGTTCTTCCGCGTGGAGGTGCCGGAGATCCTGCCCGGCATCATCACCGGCATGATCATGGCCTTTACGCTCTCGCTCGACGACTTCGTCATCAGCTACTTCACGCAGGGCAGCGGCTTCCAGACGCTCCCGATCCGCATCTACAACATGACGAAAAAAACCGTCACGCCGAAGATGTACGCCCTGGCGACGATCATTTTCTTCGTCATTCTGGCGCTGCTGCTGCTGACCAACCTCGTCGATGAGGACGACACGCAGCGCATCCGCGACGCCCGCCGCGCCAAGCGCGAGGGCAAGCCCGCCCGCGCCGCCCGCAGCGGCAAGAGCCGCCGCCCCGTGCGCGCCGCCGTGGGCATCCTCACTGCTGCCGCACTGCTCATTGCCGGCATCAGCATCTACAGCAGCCGGCAGGAGACGCGCGTGCTCAATGTCTACAACTGGGGTGAGTATATCTCCGACGGTTCGGACGATTCGCTTGACACCATCGCTGCGTTCGAGGACTGGTACAAGGCGACCTACGGTGTGCCCGTCAAGGTCAACTACGACACCTACGCCAGCAACGAGGACATGTACGCCAAGCTCAAGAGCGGCGCCGTGAACTACGACGTGGTCATCCCGTCGGACTACATGATCGCGCGCATGGAAGCTGAGGATATGCTCCTGCCGCTCAATTACGACAACATCCCGAACTATCAGTATATTTCCGAGGATTTCCGCGGCCTGTACTACGACCCGGACGACACCTACACTGTGCCGTACACCTACGGCATCGTGGGCGTGATCTACAACGCCAACGTGGTGGATGAGGCCGATACGGGCAGCTGGGATCTGATGTGGAACCCGAAATACGCCGGCAATATCCTGCAGTTCAACAATGCGCGCGACGCGCTCGGCACAGCCATGTACCGCGCCAACATCGACGTCAACACCACCGACCGCAATGACTGGCAGCAGGCACTGCAGGCGCTCATCGACCAGCGCCCGATCGTCAAGAGCTACGTCATGGACGAGATCTATAACATGATGGAGTCCGGTGAGGCCGCCGTGGCCGCCTACTACGCGGGCGATTACTTCACGATGTGCGATGCACAGGCCGACAGCGTGGATCTGCAGTTCTACTACCCCGAGAACACGAACTATTTCATCGACGCCATGTGCATCCCGACAGGCTGCCGGGATCAGGAGCTGGCCGAGTGCTTCATCAACTTCATGCTCAGCCGCGAGGCCGCCGTGGCCAACGCCGAGTATATCTACTACGCCTCGCCGAACCGGCTCGTGTACGACGACCCGGAGTATATCGACGACATGGGCGAGGACACGATGGCCATCCTCTACCCCAACATCGGCTCGTTCCGCGACGCGTACAACCGCAGCGCCTACCGCAACCTTGATCAGGACACGCTGACCTTTGTCAACAGCCTCTGGGAAACGCTCAAGATCAATTAAGCACCGCGTTCAACCCCGCTCCGGTACCCGGAGCGGGGTTCGGACTATCAAAAGGGTCTTCCTTTTTGCCGGGAGAACACGCTTTTGCAGCTGCGCGCGCAAATGCAATGAGGTTTTCTGCAAACTGATAGGAAATTATACAAATTTGGCCTTGATTCCCGGCTGTGCTTCACTTATGATATGTCTTTGGATTTTTACGCATTTCGAACAAAAGGTGAGGAAATTATGCAGGCAATAACCAAACAGCAGCATATGGACATGCTCAACGGGCCGCTCTGGAATAAACTCCCGCGCTATGCCCTGCCCGTCGCCGCGACCGGCATTCTCGGCCAGCTGTTCAACGCGGCCGACATCGCCGTCGTCGGCAACTTCACGGGCGACATGCGCACGGCCGCCGTGGCCGCTGTCGGCGCCAACAGCCCGGTCATCAGCCTGATTCTGAATCTGTTCATCGGCATCGCGCTCGGCGCGAACGTCGTCATCGCCAACGCCATCGGCCGCGGCGACCGTGAGACCGTGCACCGTGCCGTGCACACCTCCATCGTCACGGCGCTCATCGGCGGCGTGCTCGTGGCGGTCTTCGGCCAGCTCATCGCGGCCGGGCTCATGGGCCTGCTCAATGTGCCGGACGATGTGTACCCGCTCGCGCTTGCGTACCTGCGCATCTACCTGCTGGGCATGCCGGTCATTTTGCTGTATAACTTCGAGGCCGCCATTTTCCGCAGCGTCGGCGACACGAAGGTGCCGCTCATCGCGCTGACGGTCTCCGGCGTTCTGAACGTGATCCTGAACCTGTTTTTCGTCATCGTGCTCAAGATGAACGTCAACGGCGTCGCCATCGCGACGGTCCTCTCGAACGCAGTCAGCTCCGTGCTGCTGCTGCGCCGCCTGCTGCACGGCGATCTGGTGCGCGTGGAGATCCGTCAACTGCGCATCGACCCCGCCGTCTTCCGCAAGATCATGCGCATCGGCCTGCCGGCCGGCATTCAGAGCGCGATCTTCTCGGTGTCGAACATCATCATCCAGTCGGCCATCAACAGCCTCGGCACCATCGTCATGGCCGCCTCGAGTGCCGCGTTCAACATTGAGATCATCGCCTACGACGTGCTCAACTCCTTCAGTCAGGCGTGCACGACCTTCGTCGGCCAGAACTACGGTGCCGGAAAGATCGACCGCTGCAAGAAGACCATGTTTCTGTGCCTTGGCGAGGACATCATTGCCTCGGCCATCGCCATCGTGCTCGTTCTGCTGACAGGCAAGTACCTGCTGGCCATCTTCAACAACGACCCGCAGGTCATCGAGATCGGCTACAGCCGCCTGCTCATTCTCTTCGGGTCGTACATTTTCAGCCTGACGTATGAGATCCTGTCCGGCTACCTGCGCGGATTCGGCATCTCGCTCGTGCCGGCGATTTTGACGCTCTTCGGCGTATGCGGCGTGCGCATCATCTGGATCAACACCGTGTTCCCGCTGCACCACACGTTCCGGTCGATCATGCTCGTGTATCCGATCAGCCTCGCGACCACGGCCGTGCTCATCTTCATTGCGCTGCTCATCTACCGGCCGTCGCGCCGGTTTGCAGCCCGCCGCGGCGAACAGACGCAGGCGTGACCCCTGCAAACGCAAGCACCCCCTCGGGCTGAGCCCGAGGGGGTGCTTGCGTTTTCCGCTTCTGACAGAGACGGGTAATCTCCCATCATCGGCTCCGGCGTAAAAAAGCGCACACACCCGCGGGTGTGTGCGCTTTTTCTGTCTGTATTCACGCGCCGAGATAGGCCTTCCGGACCTTGTCGTCGTGCAGCAGATCGTGTGCGCTGCCGGACATGGTGATGCGTCCGTTTTCGAGCACATAGGCACGGTCGGCGATGGCGAGCGCCATCTTCGCATTCTGCTCCACGAGCAGGATTGTGATGCCCAGCTCATGCATCGTGCCGATGATGGAAAACACCTCCTGCACGAGCACGGGCGACAGGCCCATGGACGGCTCGTCCATGACGATGAGCTTCGGTGCGCTCATGATCGCGCGGCCCATGGCCAGCATCTGCTGCTCGCCGCCGGAGAGCGTGCCCGCGAGCTGCTTGGCGCGCTCTTTCAGACGCGGGAAGCGGGCATAGACTCGCTCGAGATCGTCCGCGATCGCCTTTTTGTCCTTGCGGAAATACGCGCCCATGGCAAGGTTCTCCGCAACGGTCATGCGCGTGAACACCTGCCGGCCCTCCGGCACGTGCGCAAGACCCATGGTGACGATGCGGCTGGGGTCCGTCTTGCGCAGATCGTGCCCGTCGTAGATCACGGAGCCGCTTTTGATGGGCACGAGGCCGGTGATGGCGTGCAGCGTGGTGGTCTTGCCGGCGCCGTTGGCCCCGATGAGCGAGACGATCTCGCCGTCGTTGACCTCCATACTGATGCCGCGCAGCGCCTGCACGGCGCCGTAGGACACCTCCAGATCTTCAATCTTCAGCATCGTCGTCCGCCTCCTCTTCGCCGAGATACGCCTCGATGACCTCCTGGTTGCTCGCGATCTCCTCCGGGAGCCCGGCGGCGATCGTCTGGCCGAAGTTGATGACCTGAATGCGCTCACAGACGCGCATGACCAGGCTCATATCGTGCTCAATGAGCAGAATGGCCACATGGAACGTATCGCGGATGGTATTGATGCACGAGAGCAGCTCTGCCGTCTCGGTCGGGTTCATGCCGGCTGCCGGCTCGTCGAGCAGCAGCAGCTTCATGTTCGTTGCCAGCGCGCGGGCGATCTCCAGCTTGCGCTGCTGGCCGTAGGGCAGGCTGGACGCAAGCTGTCCGGCCTTGTCGTCCAGATGGACGATGCGCAGGTATTCCATCGCCTTTTCGGTCAGCTCCTGCTCCGTGTTCCAGTACTTTTTCGTGCGCAGGAGACTGTCAGCGAGGTTGTAGTGAATGTCCTTCGTGAAAGCGATCTTCACGTTATCGAGCACCGTCATGGCCTTGAACAGGCGAATGTTCTGGAACGTGCGGGCAATGCCGGCCTCCACGACCTGATAGGTCTGCTTGCCGTTAAGCTTCTGCCCGCAGAGATAAAATGCGCCCTCCGTCGGCACATACACGCCGGTGAGCAGGTTGAAGACCGTGGTCTTGCCGGCGCCGTTCGGGCCGATGAGGCCCATGAGTTCGCCCTCATGGATCTCCATGTTGAAGTCCGACACGGCCTTCAGGCCGCCGAACGTAATGCCGAGGTGCTCCGCTTTGAGCACAACGGGTCTGGTATCGGTCATGCGTCGGCGCCTCCCTTCCTGGCCTTGGCCTTTCTCTTCTCGGCCAGGCGGCCGTCAAACAGCAGCCGGTCGAGCGAAAACTCGTAGGTGCCCAGAATGCCTCTGGGACGGAAAATGATGATGACCAGCAGCACGAGTGCATAGATCAGCATCGGGAACTGGAACAGCGTCTGCACGAAGCCCGGCAGCGCCGATACCCATGCGCCGTTTTTGATCTCGTAGTTGAGCAGGTACATGGCGATGGCCGCCAGCACGGAGCCGGTCATGGAGCCCATGCCGCCGAGGACCACGATGACGACGATGAAGGTCGAGTTCCAGATCGAAGCGCTGGTGAACGTGAAGCTCGCCGTCGTAAGCGAGGAAAAGCACGTGGCATACAGTCCGCCGGCAAGGCCCGCAAAGAACGCCGAGATGACGAACGTGAGGATCTTGTAATACGTCGTGTTCACGCCGGAAGCGGACGCGGCGATCTCATCGTCGCGGATGGCCTCGATGGCGCGGCCGTATTTTGAGCGGATGAACATGCACATGAGCGCGATGCACAAAATGGTGATGCCCAGCACGAGCCACACATACTTTGCCTGCAGCGAGGTCGACAGGCCGAGCCCATTGGCATAGAGCGAGGAACTCGCCGTGCCGTTTGCAAGGCCCTCGCCACCGGCGAAGGGCAGGTTTGCTATGACGTTTTCAACAATGAGGCCGAAGCCGAGCGTCACGATGGCCAGATAGTCACCGTGCAGCCGCAGCGCCGGGATGCCCACGAGCAGGCCGAGCAGCCCTGCGAAGATGGCACCGAGCAGGCAGCAGCCGAGAATGACCAGAATGAGCTGACCGGGGGCTGCTTTGGATGCCTCGAACAGGCCCGCGCGCTCGAGCGCAAGCGAGGTCAGCGCAGCGGTATAAGCCCCGACGCCGGCAAAACCCATGTGGCCGAGCGTGAGCTGGCCCAGGTAGCCGAGCGTGAGATTGAGCGATGTGCCGAGCAGGATGAAAATGCACATCTGCCAGATGATCGGCACCAGCACGCGGCGGTAAGTATTCTGCGGGAGCACCTGACCGAGCAGCAGCACCACGGCAAAGAGCAGCACAATCAGGCCGCAGTTGATGCCGGTACCGCGCAGTTTCGTTTTTTGCAGCGTATTCATACCTTCTCACCTACATTCTTTCCGAGGATGCCGGCCGGCTTGACCAGCAGCATCACGATCAGGATCAGAAACACAACAGCGTTGGCGAGCGACGAGCTGATGTAGGCCGTCACGAGCGCTTCAATGATGCCGACGACGATGCCGCCGAGCATGGCGCCCGGGATCAGGCCGATGCCGCCCATGACCGCCGCCACGAACGCCTTGAGGCCCAGCATGGAGCCCATCGTCGTCGTCACGGTGTGGTACTGCGCGCAGTACATCAGCGCTGCGATGGCCGCGAGGCCCGAGCCAATGGCGAACGTCGTCACGATCGTGCGGTTGACGTTGATGCCCACGAGCGTGGACGCCTCCTTATTCTCGGACACGGCGCGCATGGCGCGGCCGAGCTTCGTCTTCTGCACGAAGATCTGCAGCGCCGCCATGACAACGGCTGCGATGACGATCGTGATCACGGCCGCCATGTTCACGGACACGCCGCCGAGGGACATCGGCGCCGTGCTGAAGATCTCATCGGAGATCACGCGCGGGTTCGGGCCCATGGCCGGAATGGCCTGCGCGAGGTTTTCCAGCAGCAGGCTCATGGCGATGGCCGTGATGAGGGCCGACATGCTCGTGCCCTTGCGGCGCACGGGCCGGTAGGCCACCAGCTCGACCAGAACACCCACGAGCGCGCAGATCACAATGGCCGCGATCACGCCCGTCCACGCCGGCAGACCCATGCTGTGCAGCAGGATCGGCACGGTGAAATACAGCGTATAGCCGCCGACCATGATGAAGTCGCCGTGTGCAAAGTTGATAAGTCGGATGATACCGTAAACCATCGTGTAGCCCAGCGCCACAAGCGCATAGACGCTGCCGAGGCGGAGCCCGATGATCAGTTGCTGTAAAAAGTCAGTCATATTCTCTCCCTGCCTTTCCGGTTTTTGCGCAGGTCAGCCGCGCCGGAATATTTGTGCGCGAAAGCGCCGGCCGGCACTTTCGCGCAAAAGTCATTGCTCTGGAGCGCGTCCGGTTCCGGCTGTATCGCCGGGGACGTGTCAGCTCTGCGTCTTGACGAACTTCTGCACGAGCTTGCCGTCGGAGGGCGTAAAGGTCAGGATGGCCACGCTCTTTTCCGGGGTGCCGGTCTCGTCGAGGGTCATGTCGCCGGTGACGCCGACATAGTGCATGCCGCTCATCGCGTCGCGGATGGCATCGTGGTCGATGCTGCCGGCCTTCTCAATGGCCTGCTTGACCATGTACATGGCGTCATAGGCCAGCGCGCCGAGGGCGTTCATGGATTCGGAGCCGTACTTGGCGGTATAGTTCTTAACGTAGTTCTGGACGATCTCGGAGCTGTCCTCCGGGGAGTAGTGGTTGGTGAAGTAGACGTTCTCGTAAGCGCTCAGATCGCCGGTGGTGTAGTCCTGCGTACCGTCAAAGCCGTCGCAGCCCATGATCGCGCCCTTGAAGCCGGCCTCACGTGCCTGCGGGATGATTTTCGGGCCGACTGCATCGTAGTAGTACGGAGCGAAGAGCATGTCCGCGCCGGAGGCGGCGATGGTCGCCAGCTGCGAGGAGAAGTCCACGGCGCCGGTATCGGACGAGGACTGCTCGCAGACGATCTCGATGCCGTATTTCTCGGCCGCCTTCACGAACGAATCGTGCAGGCCGGAGGAGTAGGTGTCGCCGGTCGCATACAGCACGGCGGCTTTTGTCCAGCCCTGATCCTTGGCGTAGGCCGCAACCATCTCGCCCTGGAAGCTGTCCTTGAAGCAGGAACGGAAAACGTAGTCGTCCTTGGTGGTGATGGAGTCCGCCGTGGAGCTTGGCGTCACGAGCACGATGCCCTCATCGTCGGCCAGGCTCGTGATCGCAGACGTGCAGCTCGAGAGCGTTGCGCCGATAATGGCCGACGCGCCCTCACTGAGCAGCGAGTTGAAGCCGGAAACGGCCTCTGCCGGCGTGCCCTGGTCGTCCTTGGTGGAGAGCTTCACGGTCGCGCCGAGGATGCCGCCGGCGGCGTTGATCTCAGCGATCGCCAGCTGGATGGAGTTCGTGATAGCCAGGCCGTAGGCCGCCTGCGCACCGGTCACCGGGGTAATGTTGCCGATAATGATCGTCTTGCCCGACAGGTCGCCGGACGCCGAATCATCTTTTGTATCACCGCCGCCTCCGCACGCGGCCAGAGAAAGCACCATCATCACAGAAAGCAGCAGTGCCGTCAGTCGTTTCAGTTTCATGTTCATATCCTCCTGTTCTTGATTTTTTCGCCCGCGCCGGTGGGTCCGTTTACCGGTTTTTGTGTTTTTTCCGTTTTTTGTGGGCGAAGGAAATAAAAAAAGACAAGGGAGCGCACCTTCGCTTTTCGAAGATGTGCTCCCTTGCACGCTTTTATTATAGCGGAAATCGCAAACGGAAATCAACGGCGATAACCGCCAAACTATTTATTTTTTTGATAGATATCTTTAGCGAAATTCATAAATCTTTCGCTTTCGACGCCGTTTCCGGCTCGAAGGCATCCGTCTGCCCCGCTTCCGCCAGACTGTGCCGCAGGCACGTCCGGCAGGGCTCAGCGTCCCAGTCGCAGTACATATACTTACAGGCAAAGCACAGCGTCTTGGCCGACGGATGTGCCCTGCGCGTCTCCGGGACAGGCGCCCCGGTCTTCGGCTCCGCCGCCTTCTGGTACCGGTCGACGCCCCGCTGCACCAGCTGCGTGGCTCGCAGGCAGTCCGCGCACGGCTGCAGATCCCGGTCGTGGAATTTATACTTGCAGGCAATGCATAATGTCTTGTTTTCCGCCACAGAAATCACTCCCATTCTCAGTTGCCGGTTTCGGACCCAATTCCGGTAAATTCAGTATAAGCCGCCGCTTTGCGAATGTAAAGTGTGAGAAGCACCCGAATTTTTCAGTTTCTTTTCGCCTTTTTGTGTTTAAATGGCGAAATATTCTTGCGTGTGGCCGCCCGCGTTTGTGAAAAGCGGAAAAAGTGCATTCGCCCGCTTGACAAATGGCCCGTCGGGGGCGTATGCTTGCGCCAAGTTCAAAGCAGCAAACCACAGATGCAGAGGAGTAAGCGAGGGTTTGCGTCTTTCCCAGAGAGCTGCCGGTTGGTGTGATGGCAGCAGAGACGGTCTCGCTGAATGGACTGCGGAGGGCGGACGAGACGCCGTGAGGCGGTAAAGTCCGACGGGCTTTTCCCCCGTTACCAGGGAAAGACGTGTGATGGCACGTCGCCGAGCGGGCGCACTTGCGCCAATTTGGGTGGCACCGCAGAAGTTTTCCGGCTTTTGTCCCAAAGATCAATTCCGTATTGGTCTTTCCGTGGACAAGGGTCGTTTTTTCTTGCCCGGAAAGGCCCCGGCCGAAAGGAGCTAACACCATGGCAAACGAAAACATTCCCTACAAGATCTACCTGTCCGAGGACGAAATGCCGCGCACGTGGTACAATGTCCGCGCCGACATGAAGGTCAAGCCCGCCCCGCTGCGCAATCCCGCCACCGGCGCGCCGATGTCGTTCGACGATCTGCGCCCCGTGTTCTGCGACGAGCTGATCCGTCAGGAGCTCGACAACGACGACCGCGAGATCCCCATCCCGGACGAGATCCGCGATTTTTACAAAATGTACCGTCCATCGCCGCTCGTGCGCGCCTACTGCCTGGAAAAGCAGCTGCAGACCCCGGCGAAGATCTATTACAAGTTTGAGGGCAACAACACCTCCGGCTCGCACAAGCTCAACAGCGCCATCGCGCAGGCGTACTACGCCAAGCAGCAGGGGCTGCGCGGCGTCACGACCGAGACCGGCGCCGGCCAGTGGGGCACGGCCCTGTCGATGGCCTGCGCCTACCTCGGGCTCGACTGCAAGGTCTACATGGTCAAGTGCTCGTATGAGCAAAAGCCCTTCCGCCGCGAGGTCATGCGCACCTACGGCGCGTCCGTGACGCCGAGCCCGTCCACGGAGACGGAGATCGGCCGTCGCATCCTCGCCGAGCATCCCGGCACGACCGGCTCGCTCGGCTGCGCGATCAGCGAGGCCGTCGAGGTCGCCACCTCGACCCCCGGCTACCGCTATGTGCTCGGCAGCGTGCTCAATCAGGTGCTTCTGCACCAGTCGGTCATCGGTCTGGAGACGAAAACGGCCCTCGACAAATACGGCGTCGTGCCGGACATAATCATCGGCTGCGCCGGCGGCGGCAGCAACCTCGGCGGCCTCATCTCCCCGTTCATGGGCGAGAAGCTGCGCGGCGAGCGCGACTATCGGTTCATCGCCGTCGAGCCCGCCTCCTGCCCGAGCCTCACGCGCGGCAGGTTCGCCTACGACTTCTGCGACACCGGCAAGGTCTGCCCGCTGGCCAAGATGTACACGCTCGGCAGCGGCTTCATCCCCTCGCCGAACCACGCCGGCGGCCTGCGCTACCACGGCATGAGCTCCATCGTCTCGCAGCTGTATCACGATGGCTACATGGAGGCCCGCTCCGTCGAGCAGACGAAGGTGTTCGAGGCGGCCGAGCAGTTCGCGCGCATCGAGGGCATCCTGCCCGCGCCGGAGTCCAGCCACGCCATCCGCGTCGCCATCGACGAGGCCGTCAAATGCCGCGAGACCGGCGAGGCCAAGACCATCGTCTTCGGTCTGACCGGCACCGGCTACTTCGACATGGTCGCCTACGAGAAGTTCCACAACGGCGAGATGCGTGACTTCATCCCCACCGACGCGCAGCTCGCCGAGAGCTTTGCGACCCTGCCGCAGGTGCCGGGTCTCGCCGACTGAACGAACGTATACGACCGCCGCACGGCGGGTAAAATTTCAACAGTCAAGAACAAAGGAGATCGGATCATGGGTCTGAAAAACATCGAAAAAGCACAGGTGCTGCGCCTCGGCGACGAGGTCGAATACCAGCCGGGGCAGATCGTGAGCAAGACGCTCGCGCAAAACCGCGCCCTGAGCATGACGCTCTTCGCCTTCGAGCAGGACGAGGAAATCAGCACGCACACTGCCGACGGCGACGCGCTCGTCACCGTGCTCGACGGCACGGGCCGCTTCACCATCGACGGCGAGGCGCACCTCGTCTCCGCCGGGGAGAGCATCGTCATGCCGGCGCACGTACCGCACGCGGTCTATGGGCAGACGCGCTTCAAGATGCTGCTGACCGTGATCGTATAACGCGAAATACTCCCAAACAGGAACCCCCACGCACCGTTCGGAAGCCCGAACGGCGCGTGGGGGTTTTGTTAATCGAGATAAAAGTCAAAGCTGACCGTTGCTCCCACGGACGCCCAAAATGCGACGCTGCTGTCCGGGAGAATCAGCTCCGGTAAATCGTTGGACGCCGCAAACACCCGCACGCTCAGATCGGCATACAAATCGTATTCCTCACATAAGCGGCGGACTTCCGCCTCTTTCCCGCGCAGCATCTTCTCAAACTGCTGCAGCGGCTCATCCAAGGCCCGGCAGTCCATTTTCGGCAGTTCCGCGCTCCAGTATGCGTGCCGCAGCGTTGGGTAAGGCGGCGCTTCCGCCGGGAGAACCGTAAAACCGGGAAGCACCTGCTCATCCGGCTCATGGATCTCCCTGCCGCAATGCTGCACCTTCCCTTTTCCGGGCGTCGGCGGGCATGACCTCGTGGGCAAAATGCCAAGGCCGCGCGTGACCGCATCCCGGTCAAAATCTGCACGGTCGCGCCTTGTGAGCGTAAAAACCAGCCGGATCTGTGGTGTTTGTTTCATGTCAGCCTCCGTACATACGCTTTATACGCTTTGCGTGCGTTTCGCAGCATAAGAACGCTCACAAGATAATACAGCGCAGCCGCAAGGAAAACAGACGTGAGGAATACAAACATCGCCGTGTCAACAGCTTCAAGCACAAAATAGAGCAGAAATTCGGCCGCTGCAAGAAGCAGTGCCGCGATCAACAGCTGCACATGGAAGTGCTGGAAGTAGGCATTGCGCGCATCCTTTGCGCGCGCATATGTGGCATCCATTTTCGCAGGGGCAGCTTCAAAGACCGAAATGCTCTTTGACACGATCTTCGAGCCTGGCTTGCGATATTGCTGCTCTGCGTGGAAATAATCAGTGAAGGCATAGTCGCGGCGGCGTGCGTCTACACTCCAAAACAGGAAGAATTCCTTGCACGCGGGAGCTGATTTTCGAAAAACGAACTGCCACCGCCGCAGCTCACAAAGCGTCCACCCCCGCTCCGCCATGGCAGAAAGCCAGCGCTCGACCTGATTGACCGTGGCCTTCGTATATGGATGAAAGCATGTCTTTTTCGTCACCGGCATATCCGCCACCCCCTGCTGCGCAATTGATCATGCTGCGTGCAATCAGCTCAAAATCATTATACGCAGCCGCACAGGGGCTGTCAAACAGGCCGCCTGCTCACGCTCTTTCCAGCACGATGATCTTGTTGGAGATATTCCGCACGGCGGGGATCCTGCCCAGCACCTTGTAGACCGGAGCAAACACCGCCATGCCTTCGGTCAGGCTGTGCTGCTCGACAAACCGAAAGTCCGGCAGCAGCGCGGCCAGGGCCGCGCCGCCCTTTACGCCCCAGGTGAATTTCGCATGGCTGCCCTCGATGGACTTTTCCCGGAAACGCCTGACGACCATGGGGCTCATAGTCTCGACGAACACCGCCGCTTCCGGGAATCGCCCGGCGATCACCGAGAAGATGCGCTGCACATCCGCTTGCGACAGGTACATGGTCAGGCCCTCGATGGTGACGAGCACCGGTGCACCCTGCTCCGTGATCTCGCCGCCCCAGTCGTCCACGGCGGACATGGCGAGCTGCGAGATCGCGCCGTGCTCCGGCAGGAGCCGCTCGCGCACGGCGATGGTCTCCGGCAGGTCGAGGTTATACCAGTGCGCGTACCCGTCTACCCGGTAGCACCGGGTGTCCAGGCCACAGGCGAGGTTGACAACGACGGCGCCGGATGCTGCGCAAGCCAACTGCGCGCCAGCCGGTCACGCACGAGCGTGCGGGCGATGACGCCGCTGCGCATCGCGGTGTCGCTGTCCGCCAGGGAAAAATCGTAGTCCAGCCGGCGGATGATCTCCTCCGCTTTCGGGTCATGGATCGTACCGTGCCCGGCGCTCTCCCTGGCGCAGGCATAAACGATCTGCGGCATCGTCTCCGGCACGCCGGAGAGCGTGATCTTTTCGGTCATGAAATATGTCTCTCTTTTCTACGCCTAAAGGCACCAATGAAACGGAGCCCAGCACACTTCTGTGCTGGGCTCCGCCCGGTACTATCGGTTGCCACTTGTCCGGCGCACGTCCCAATATTTTGTAGGTCTTCCGACGGTCAGACCTTGGCAAGAAAGCACGCCTGACTCCCGACCTCGGAGTAGAGGATCGCCTGATCCCGCCCGAGATCATAGACGCGGATGACATCCGCCATCCCGTCCTCCGTGTCGGATGGCATGAGCTGCGCGTACACATTCTCGCAGTCTGCAAACAGCGCATCCTGAAATACGCAGCCGTCCTCACCCGGGTAGAGCGCGACATAAAATGACCCGGCCTCCACGAGATCCTGGAAGAAGTGACTGCCATAGCTCAGCTCCGGGCGCAGGCCGTGTGAGCTGTAAGCAAGCTCGGCAATACAGTCAAAGCGGTTGATCTCCATAAAATGCACCGGCACGCCGAGACTGGGAATGGTCGTCCCCCAGCGCCCCGGACCGAGCAGGATCGTGCCCTCATCGCGCAAGAGGTTGTTGAGTTCCCCGAGCTTACGCGCGACCTGATACTTGCGCTGCTCCGGCAGATCCAGATACGGCTCGACCTGAACCATGACGGCATAGCGGATGGGCAGGCAGACGTTCCCGCCCATGAAGTTGCCGCTCGTGCGGAAATAGAATTCCTTTACATTCGGCATGACGCCCGCCGCGCCGACGCCGCGCGTCTGAAGCGGCCGGCACTGCAGAAGATTGACGCGGTAATTGCCGTCCTGGTCGAAGTTGCAGGCATACTCAATATCGACCGGGTAGCTGTACTTCTCCTCGAGCACGCGCATGACCTCCGTCATAACATCGGTGAAATCCGTGCTGCGCAGGAGCTTTCGGAAATTCAGAATATTGGGAGCGTCCGCCGTACTCAGCCCCATTTCACGCAGGCGTGAGACGGTGGGATAGTCCGGCTCCATGAACAGCGACGGGTCGGCCTTGAGGTCACGCTTGTCAATGCCGTCCACGCGGATCGTTTCAAATTCGTTATCCTTCAGGCCGATTGCATCCATTTTGTGCTGAGAATACTTATACTCATCACCGTATGCGACCATCGGCGGGGCAGTCGGGTTGTCCATATTCAGCAGCCGGGCATAATCGTCGGCCTCACGGTCGACCGCGCGCGTGCCCATGCCGAACACCAGCCGCAGCATGCCCTTGTTTTCCGCCGAAGCGTTCTGCTTGTTCAGGTACAGGTTCTTGGAATGGCCGACGCCGGCAATATGTGGATAGTAATAGTTGCCATGCACGTCACCGCAGACACGCATGACCAGCAGCGCCATCTGCTCATCGCGGTCAAGGAGCTTGCGCTCTGCGCGGTATTTGATCGCATCCGGGTTGACGGTGCTTGCATAGACCTGCTTGACGGCGCGCTCAAAGACATCATAGCGTTCCTTCAGGCTGCCCTGATTCGGGCAGAAAACACTCTCATATTTGCCGGCAAAGGCATTGCCGAAGCCATCCTCCAGGATGGAGCTGGAGCGCACAATGATCGGCGACTGGCCGAAATATTCGAGCATGGACAGAAACTGTTCCTTGATGCTTGGCATGAAGGTCCCGTTGAGCAGCAGCTCGCGGATCGGTTCCGCGTATTCGAGGTAATCCGCCGCCTCGACCATCCGGATGCGGGAGGACCACAGCCCGTTTTGAACGCCGTATGTATAAAAGACGTCGGCGCCGATGTAATAGGAATCATGCGGCTCGATGCGCGTCCGATACAGCTCCGGTGCTTCATCGCGCAGGATGTTGCGCGCCAGCAGCATGCCGGCCGCCTTGCCGCCGATGCAGCCCGTGCCGATCTCGCGGTTCTTGATGTACAGCAGGTCGCGCATGGAGAAATATTTCCGGCACAACGCAAGACGCGTCGGCTCATTACCGAGCAGGCAACGCAGGATATTCTCCTTGAGCCGCTGTCCATCCTCGTCTGTCGGCTCCCTGCCGTCAGAGACAGAATCAAACATGCTGTCCCAGCAGTCGCGCCGCTCGCCGGTCTGGGTAAAGCGTTCAAAAATCGCATAAGTATCTGCGCTGGATGTCAACGTGCGCCACCTGGTTCCGGTGATTTTCAGCGGGAAGTACGTCGTTGGCGTGCTGCGGCCACGTACTTTGACCGCATGGATATAAACACTGCCGTCAAGCGTGCGGATATTGGCAAGCAGCGGCGTCTCTTTCCGGATGCGCGAAATGGTCTCATAGGTGTGCTTTTCATAATCGATCGGCTGATATGCGACCGCCTGACGCCGGATCAGGAAGGGATTGATGAGCAGAAAAAAGTTCGAGATCATCAAATCGGAAAACCAGTATTTCTGCAGATCCGACAGACAGTCGAACACAAAAAACGTGCCAAGCGGCTCCTTGTCAATGATGCGGTGCACCTGCACGGCAAAGGTCTCAAAGCCCACACGCGGATCAAGCTCGTATTTTTCAACGTTGGCGCCACGCTCACGCAGCGCCGCTGTGTCCATGATTTCCTCATGATCGGCAAAGCGTATATAGACGATGCGGTTGCCCTGCCGGGCAACATTGGTCACAAATCGCGTTGCGACATACATATAGTCGCTGATATGCTCGCACTGCCAGACGACCGTATCGCCCGGACGAAGAAAATCGATCGCCTTGTCAAGGCCGTCAATGCCGGTACTGATGCGGCGTTCATTGTCCATCGTTTCCATGCTTCTGCTCCTCTCTTCCATAAAAAATCGGGTGTGCGTGAGCCGTCAAAAGCCACATGATCACGTCACTTTCTTCAAGCACCGGGATGCAGCATTGCGCTCCCCGTTCCTGAAAGTGTAGACAACTCCATTTTTATGCAGCGTATTATATCATATCTTCCGAGCATTTTCTACCATAACATTGACACGCAGACCACTTTCGCACTGTAGGATCACAATACATCTTGGGTAAGAGAATTTGATATGATATATTTATATTGAAAAAAATATTTTAGTTTGATAATATTTATATTAAAAGAAAGAAAAAATTATAATTAGACGAGAATGAGGTTATACGCTTGGATTTTATGTGGATGGGGCGGTACAGAGCTCTTGTTTCTGAACTGATGAGATTTTCAAATGTTGCCGTAAAGGATAGCACGGAAAAGCATGATATTGGTGATGGAATTTTAATTAACAATGTAGAATGGCAGATACTGGAATACATTGTTGAACACAATTCAGATGAAGAGAAAATGATTTTAATTTCTGATAAACTTGGAATTCCACAGGCGTCTTTCTCAAAAGCAGCAAAAAAACTTACCGATTTTGGATTGCTTGAAAGATTCCAGAGATCAGATAACAAGAAGGACATTATACTAAAGCCTACGGACAGGGCAAGGTCAATTTATATTGAAAATATAGAAAATGTTGTCAGTGAAAGATTTGTTGGTTTTTTTTCTGCATTGGATAGTATAGACGATGCTGACATAAATACGATAATAGATGCTTTTGTTGTACTTAATAATGATATTGAAAAAGGAATTGCCAAGGAAAAAACAACTAAAAAAAGTATACTTATAAAAAAAGATAAGAACGGATGCTCCTGATATGAAGCATCCGTTCTATTATTTTGCATTTTTAAACATTAAACAAAACTGAAATTAGATTTTGTCCATAGTACTCGTCTGCAATGCCTGCTGAGCATACCAAAGACCAAGCAAGGAGAATAGAGTTGATAATTGCACCTATCCACACATTGTTTGTTGTTTTGTACATCTTACGTGTGATAAATGTCGTAACCGGTACAAAAAGAAGCATGGAGTAAGAAAGTGTGAAGTCACTTATTGCAGCGCCTTTCCAATTTACAAACCACATGATGAAGCAGAATAAGCATAGACCCCAAACTCCGATGGAATTGACAAAAATGGTCTTTGCCATATCTTTACGTGGATTTAAACTGTTACCCGCGGAGTAATTGATTGCACAGCCCATGCACAGATAGCAAGGCAGGAACAAGATTACATATGGTAAAGCGACCAACCAATGTTCGGCTTTCATTTCACTGAACATCATTTGCCAGAAACGGAAGTCCTGGTTGAACAGATACATAATAATTATAAGCTGTAAGTATGCAAATGCAATTACGATTGCACCAAGCAACAATGACTTTAAAATACCGGAAATTTTTATACCAAAGCAATCTTTGAACAAGGTGATTTTTCCGCTTTTTTTCTTTTCTAAAACAACTTTAATTGTAACTATTATGAGAGATGCAACTGCAAGCCAAATTACAAACCATACCGCAATTGCACTTGTTGTAACGAGTCTGAGAACATTTGGCAATATTCTCGTTCCGAACGGGTTTGCCCATACCGGTCCGCCGCTGTTTGCTTTGTAAAGAGCGAGGACGGTAAGTATGACAGCTAGTATTGAAAGAATGGTTTCCTCCGGCTTTTTAAGGAATGTCTCCGTAGTAGTTTTTTCAGCTATGCATGAAGAGAAGAATGGCTTCTTAAGAAGCAAATGAGTCAGGACAACAATACTCATTAACATCGCAAGCATAGCTACACAGTTAAAACATGCACGAATAAGCCAAGTAGAATTTCCTGATGTGCTATCGGGAGTGTTTAATGTTTCTTTCAATATTGCAGCGGTATCCGCATTTGTTGCATTCGAAAAGTAATTTTTAGAATGTGATTCATTGTTATAGCATACAATACGTGCAGTGCGATTGGAAATAGCTTCTTTAAGCTCGTTTGAATTTTCAAGTGTTGTTTCTCCGAGCTTGCCTATTTCATGGTATGATGCGCCGTTGTTTTCAGAACTAAACCACATATCTATGGGCTTGGGGTCTCCGAGGATTGTTTGAGTTCCGTCTTTGCTCCACATAGCCCCCGCTCCAAGAGAATCGTATCTACCGTTTACATATGTTACATTCACCTGACATTCTCTGGTTACATCATGTCCGCCGACGGTTACTGTTGCCGGAGCGGGACCTCCTGTTGCACCTGTGAGAACAAGCGTATTTATACGTGTGGAGCTTTCTTTTTCTGCTTGATCAGCAAGTGATAAATAGTATTTGAACTGCTCGTCGTCAAGGCGCTCCTCTGCAAGCTTGTCTGCGCTTTGAGAGATTTCATCTTCTGTAAATTTTAGTCCGAAAATATCTGATAAAATATTTATTTTTTTGTCGTTCAGAGTAAAGTATCCGCAGTCCATTGTAGCCGCAACGGAAATTCGTGCACTACCATATGAATGTCCGAACATGGCAATTCTTGTCTGATCAACATACTTTAAAGTTCTGACAAAGTTCAATGCATCTATCATGCCAAATGGACTGTCTCCAAAATTAAAGTGGTCGGCTCCGTTTCCGGTTTCATCACTTACCGGCTGCTCACTCATTCCCATACCGTACGCATTGACATTCAGTACAACGTATCCACGCTTGGCAAGATCTTCGGCAAGACCTCTTACCACATTTTTTGTTGCTCCTCGTCCGTGTGCTAATAGCACGCAGGGTAATTTGTCGGAATCTGAAACGTTTCTTTTTACATAAAGATCTATGTCAAGTTCAGCACCGCGCGAGTCAATAGTTAACGTGCTTATCTTGACTGATCCAAAATTTGTCGAAATCAGTTGTGCAAACAAACTTGCCAATAATACAATGCAAAGTAGTATTGCAAGAGTTTTGCGACAGCCTTTCTCAGTGGATAGATTTAATTTTTTGCCCATTTACCTTTCTCCTTATAATGTATTTACATTCCAGCGGAATGTAAATACATTATAACAAAATTAATTTTCTGTTCAATATTAAATCCTGCCAAATATAATGCTCCGGTTTTGTATATTTCATATATACCGAGGGACGGCATACAATCTATCAGCACATAGTCGTACCTGTCCTTCACTTGGCTGAGATAGTTTTTCATCACGCTCTCTCTGCTCATTGCAGTCACAAGGCTCATCTCCAACGCTGAAAGGTCAAGGTTTGACGGAACAAGGTCAACCTTTTCTTCGTGGCCGAGAATGCCGGAGAACGGGTCTTGCTGTTCTTCCCGCATTACCGCTGATAGCTTATTGGAAAGGGTCTGCGGCAAGCTGTCCGTGTCCTGCCAACCGAGGCAGGTAGTAAGGTCGCCCTGCGGGTCAGCGTCCACGAGAAGCACCTTTTTGCCCTGCATAGCCAATCCTACGCCGAGGTTTACTGCCGTGGTGGTTTTCCCCACGCCGCCTTTTTGGCTGCATATCGCTATGGTTTTACAGTTTGGCATTTCGCTTTTCCTCCTTCTTATTAGATTTGGATCGCTCGATCCACCAAAACACAGGAAGCGAATCCTGTGCTTTGGTGGTCGCATTTAACTCGATCTCATCCCCCAAATGCGTAAAAGGAAATCAACAGGCGTTCGGCTGCTGACCGAACTCATGGGAATCTCACCTCTGCCGGGTACTCCGCCAGCCCCATAGGGAAGTATCATTGTCCCTGAATCGTTTCATTGCCTTATCCGTAGCAAGCGGATATTTCAGAATGGTTCGGAATCGCTACCAACCTTGCTTTCCGTGATAACCCTTGTGGGCAGGAAGTTCGTGGCGCACCTTCGTCCGGCTGGGGCCTTCGACCCCGATCAGGAATGTACCTGTTGAATGTGTATTCGGTTTCCAAGGTTCACGAGGGCGTTTGTTTTGTCCCTCAATAGGCAGGCAGCGAGAAGGCTCATTTTTTAACCCCCTGGGTGAAAAAATTCAAAAATTTTTTTGAGCACGAAAAAAGCCGCTGATTTCATAGGGAAACCAGCGGCTTGATTTACGGTGTATTCAGCTGAAAATGGGCAAAAAATAACGGTCACACAATCCAAAGGGACTGTGTGACCGTATTTATATCAGTTGTTTTGCCTACGCTGCTGCGTCAACTTTTTATTGGCGCTGTTCGCGGATGGCAGCCTGAGCGGCGGCGAGGCGGGCAATGGGCACGCGGAACGGCGAGCAGGACACGTAGTCCAGGCCGACCTTGTGGCAGAACGCGATGGACGACGGATCGCCGCCGTGCTCGCCGCAGATGCCGAGCTCGAGATCCGGATTCGTCTGGCGGCCGAGCTTGCAGGCCATCTCCACGAGCTTGCCGACACCGTTGACATCGAGGTGCTGGAACGGATCGTTCTCGTAGATCTTCGTATCGTAATACGCACCGAGGAACTTTGCGGCGTCGTCGCGGCTGAAGCCGAAGGTCATCTGCGTCAGGTCATTCGTGCCGAAGCTGAAGAAGTCCGCCTCCTTGGCAATCTCATCGGCCGTAAGCGCGGCGCGCGGGATCTCGATCATAGTGCCGACGTGATACTTCATATCCACACCGGCATCTTTGATGAGCGCGTCCGCCGTGCGGACAACGATGTCCTTGATGAACTTGAGCTCCTTGCGCTCGCCGACCAGCGGGATCATGATGTACGGCGTGATCATCGTGCCGGTCTCGGCGCTGACCTTGAGCGCCGCCTTGATGACGGCGTTGGTCTGCATCTCGGCGATCTCCGGATAGGTGACGCACAGACGGCAGCCGCGGTGGCCCATCATGGGGTTGAACTCATGCAGGGACACAACAACATCCTGCAGCTCGTCAAACGTCATGCCCATCTCCTGCGCCAGCTCCTCAATGTCCGCCTTCTGGGTGGGCAGGAACTCGTGCAGCGGGGGATCGAGATAGCGGATGGTCATCGGGCGGGTACCCATGATGCGGTACATTGCCTCAAAGTCGCTCTGCTGGAACGGCTCGACCTTCGCCAGCGCGACCTTGCGCTCCTCTACGGTGCGGGCGCAGATCATCTCGCGGACGGCCTTGATGCGGTCCTCGGCGAAGAACATATGCTCGGTGCGGCACAGGCCGATGCCCTCGGCGCCGAGGTCGACCGCCTGCTGCGCGTCGCGCGGGTTGTCGGCGTTGGCCTCGACGTTCAGGCGGCGGGCAGCGTCGGCCCAGCCCATGAGACGGTTGAAGTTCTGGTTGCCGGTGGCGGCGACGGTCGGGATCTGGCCGGCGTAGATGTTGCCGGTGCTGCCGTCGAGGGAAATCCAGTCGCCCTCCGTGAAGCGGTGGCCGTTGATCTCAAAGACTTTATCTGCATAGCTGATGTGGACGCTGTTGTCATTGCCGCAGCCGGAGACGCAGCACGTGCCCATGCCGCGGGCGACGACAGCCGCGTGGCTGGTCATGCCGCCGCGCACGGTCAGGATGCCCTGCGAGACCTGCATGCCCACGATGTCCTCGGGGCTGGTCTCAAGACGGACGAGCACGACCTTCGGCATGGTCTTGCTCTTGACGGCTTCCTCGGCCTCCTCGGCGGAGAACACGATCTGGCCGCAGGCGGAACCGGGAGACGCGGCAAGGCCCTTGCCGATGGCGTCGGCTTTCTTGAGCGCCTCGGCGTCAAACTGTGGGTGCAGGAGCGTATCGAGCTGCTTGGGCTCAACGCGCAGCACGGCCTCACGCTCGGTGATCATGCCCTCGTCGACGAGGTCGCACGCGATCTGCAGCGCGGCCTGCGCGGTGCGCTTGCCGTTGCGGGTCTGGAGCATGTAGAGTTTGCCGTCCTCGATGGTGAATTCCATGTCCTGCATATCCTTAAAGTAGTGCTCGAGCCGGTTGGCGATGGCGACGAACTCATCATACACCTCCGGCATCTGATCCTGCAGGTGGCTGATCGGGCTCGGCGTGCGCACGCCGGCGACGACGTCCTCGCCCTGTGCATTGATGAGGTACTCGCCCATGAGCTTCTTCGCGCCGGTGGCCGGGTCGCGCGTGAAGGCCACGCCCGTGCCGGAGCGATCGCCGGAGTTGCCGAACGCCATCTGCTGGACGTTGACAGCGGTGCCCCACTCATAGGGGATCTCGTTCATCTTACGGTAGACGTTCGCGCGCGGGTTATCCCAGCTGCGGAACACAGCCTTGACCGCCTCGATGAGCTGCTCGTTCGGGTCCTGCGGGAAGGGCTTGTGCTCATTGTCCTCATAGATCTTCTTGAAGATGACAACGAGCTGCTTGAGATCGTCGGCGTCCAGATCGACGTCGTTCGTGACGCCCTTGGCAGCCTTCATCTTGTCGATCTCTTCCTCAAACAGGCTCTTGGACACGCCCATGACGACGTCCGCAAACATCTGCACAAAGCGGCGGTAGCTGTCGTAGGCAAAGCGGGGGTTGCCGGTCTTCTTGGCCAGGCCCTCGACGGACGCGTCGTTCAGGCCGAGGTTGAGGATGGTGTCCATCATACCGGGCATGGACTGGCGCGCACCGGAGCGCACGGACACGAGCAGGGGATTTTCGACGTCGCCGAGCTTTTTGCCGGTGATCTCCTCAAGGCCCTTGACGTGTGCGAAGATGTCCGCCTGGATCTCCGCATTGATCTGGCGGCCGTCCGCATAGTACTGCGTGCAGGCCTCGGTCGTGATGGTAAAGCCCTGCGGCACCGGCATGCCGGCCGCAGTCATCTCCGCAAGACCGGAGCCTTTACCGCCGAGCGTATTGCGCATCGCAGTCTTGTCACCGCCGAACGCCTGACTTCCTTCGCTGAAATAATACAGATACTTTTTGCTCATTCCATTACCTCCAACTGTTCGATTTTCGCTGGGATACGTTTCCGTTCTATTTCGTTTATATTATATCAAACGCCCCCGTGCGATGCTATAACGAATGTGCGCAAAGCCGTCCAAATCTTCACAATATCCGAAAGTGGTTTTTATGCAGTTTGCAAGATTATGCCCATATTCGTAGAATTTTCCGAAATCAAATGCGGAATTTATGAATTTTTGTGAATGATGACGGGCAAGAACTGCAAAAATGATGCGCATCACTTTTTCTCCCACTTACCTGTCCGGTGACACAGTTTGGCAATTTTCGCAATCCGGATGCATTATAACTGCATTGCAAAACATTAGAGTAATATGCAGCTTCTGTGAGCAACACGCAAAAAATGGCTTTCCTTTCGTGAGGTTATGTGTCATAACATACACAACGACAGTTTTCAAATTTGCGTCTGTTCTGCGTCATTTGCCAGCGCTTGTGATGATGAAGCCATTAAACATTTTTATACTTTGGAGGGGAATCATAATGAAACACAGCAAACGATTTCTGTGCCTGCTGCTGACGCTCATTCTGGCGGCAAGCCTGTGCGTCTTTCCGGCAGCAGCCACAGACCAGACCTGCCCGAGCAGCAAGGACGACCCGGTCGTGTTCGTGCACGGTCTGATGGGCTGGGGCCAGCGCGCCGGCATCAACGCCATGCTTCCCTACTGGGGCATGACCACCGGCAGCCTGACAAGCTATCTCAATTCGCTCGGCTATGAGACATACTCAGCCACCGTCGGCCCGATCTCCAGCGCGTGGGACCGCGCGTGCGAGCTCTATGCCCAGCTGACCGGCACGACGGTCGACTACGGCGCGGCGCACGCTGCAGCGCACGACCACGCGCGCTACGGCATCACCTATGACCAGCCGCTCTTCTCCGGCTGGGGCACAAAGCGCGCCGTCAACCTCGTCGGTCACAGCTTCGGCGGCGCGACCACGCGCCAGTTCCTCGAGCTGATGGCCAACGGCAGCGCCGAGGAAGTCGCGGCGGCCAAGGCCGCCGGCACCGCGCCGAGTCCGCTGTTCACAGGCGGCAAGAGCAGCTGGGTGCACTCCATGACCGAGATCGCCGCACCGCACAACGGCACGACCTTCATCGAGTCCAACGGCACGATCATGGACGTGGCAACGAATCTGGCTGAGACGCTCGCCAAGGGCTTCGGCATCACGGAGATCAAGAATCTTTATGACTTCCAGCTCGAGCAGTTCGGTATTTACAAGGATCCGAACGAAACCGTGCTCGAGACGCTGCAGCGCGTGTTCAGCACCGACTTCATGTCTCACAACGACAACGCTTTCCTTGACCTGACGATCGATAAGTCGCTCGAGATCAACGACGGCATCGGCATCGAGCCGAATGTCTACTACTTCTCCTACGCCGGCAACCAGACCGTGCAGGACCCGGTCTCCGGCAACTACATCCCGTCGGCCAAGATGTGGACGCTGTTCTATCCCGGTGCCTACAACATGGGCAAATACTATGACAAGTACACCGCCGGCGGCTTCTACATCGACAAGAGCTGGCGCCCGAACGACGGCATGGTCAACACCGTGTCCGCCTTCTACCCCATCCACAGCGACGGCACCTGCCTGACGAAGGACGGCAAGCAGGGCTGGACGAATTACGACGGCTACTCCAACATCAATTTCCAGCCCGGCATCTGGTACGTCATGCCCGTGCAGTCGTTTGACCACATCCAGTTCGTCGGCGGCATGCTCAACGGCAGCCTCGTCAAGACGCACGCGCTCTACCGCGGCGTCATGGAGGACATCTACAGCACCTACACCGCTGAGCCGACCGGCACCGCGTTCCCGTTCACGGATGTGCCGGCCAGCCGCTGGAGCTATCCGTACATCAAGGAACTGTATGAGGCCGGCGTCGTCAGCGGCACGACCGCCACGACCTTCGAGCCCACCGGCAACGTGACCCGCGCGCAGTTCGTGACCTTCCTCGCCGGACTTGCCGGTGTGAACGTGTCCGCTTACCAGTACGGCCCGTTCAGCGACGTGCCCGCAGACGCCTGGTACGCGCCCTACGTCAACTGGGCGGCCGCCAACCGCATCGTCAGCGGCACGAGCGCCACGACCTTCGACCCGAACGCGACGATCTCGCGCCAGGACATGGCCGTCATGCTCTATAACTACGCACAGCGGTATGACGTCACGCTCAACGAGCAGACCGTGACGCCCTTCACGGACGAGAGCGCCATTGCAGACTATGCGCTGCCCGCCGTGCAGGCGCTGCGCAGCGCCGGCGTCATCAGCGGCATGCCGGACGGCAGCTTCCAGCCGTACGCCACCGCGACCCGCGAACAGGCCTGCACCGTGCTGTGCATGCTGTAAATCCCCGCTTTGCAAACATCCCCCGGCCCAAGGCCGGGGGACGTTTTTTGTATGCGCACACAGGTGTCCGCGCTGCCGTGCGGCAGATACGGTCACGTGTCCAAAAATCTCACACGCGAACGAATCTGGCACAATATCTTCTGCGTTACCAGGATTGCAAATCGGCGCGGCCGGAATTATAATACTCAAAAAATAGAAGCGCGCCCCGGCGCGCCGGAAAGGAATGTGCACAACACCATGAAAAAGAGCAAAAAGTTTCTGTGTCTGCTGCTCGCGCTGGTGATGGCCGGGAGCCTGCTGCTCCTGCCGGCAGCCGCCGCAGACACGCAGCAGTCGGGCGCCGAACGCTACCCGACCATTTACGTCCACGGCCTGATGGGCTGGGGCGAACACGACCAGATCTACGCCGTGACCCCGTACTGGGGCCTGACAAGCGACCTGATGCCATACCTGACGGGCAAGGGCTATGAGAGCTACGCCGCCTCCGTTGGCCCGCTCTCGAGCGCGTGGGACCGCGCGTGTGAGCTCTATGCCCAGCTCACCGGCACGACCGTGGACTACGGCGCCGCCCACGCCGCCGAGTACGGCCACGCGCGCTACGGCGTGACGTATGACAAGCCGCTGTTTGAAGGCTGGAGCGCGGACAAGAAGATCAACCTCGTCGGCCACAGCTTCGGCGGCGCAACGATCCGTCTGTTCCTCGATATTCTGGCCGACGGCTCCGCGGAGGAGCAGGCCGCGGCCAAGGCCGCCGGCACGGAGGTCTCCCCGTTCTTCCAGGGCGGCAAGGCCGACTGGGTCTATTCTCTGACGACGCTGGCTGCCCCGCACAACGGCACGACCTTCCTCGAGTGCTGCGGCGACATGACGCAGTTCGCCGCCGAGGCCTCAACCACCATGGCCAAGCTGCTCGGCATCTCGGACTTCAAGGGCGTGTATGACTTCCAGCTCGAGCAGTTCGGCTTCTACCGCAAGGACGGCGAGACCGTGCTCGAGGCGCTCGACCGTGTGCTGCACTCGGACTTTTTGTCGCACAACGACAACGTGTTCCGCGACCTGACGATTGACCGCGCGCTGGAGCTCAACGACGACATTGAGATCCAGCCCAATGTGTACTACTTCTCCTATGCCGGCGACAAGACGCGCCAGAGCACGCTTACCGGCGAGCGCACGTCGGCCGTCGATATGACGCCGCTGTTCGTGCCGTTTGCAAATCAGATGTGCGGCTATTATGACCAGACGACCGCCGGCGGCTTCCGGATCGACAAGAGCTGGGCCCCGAACGACGGCCTTGTCAACACCGTCTCCGCCCTGTACCCGACCGACAGCGCCGGCCGCTGCCTGACCCAGAGCGGCAAGACCGGCTATGTCCAGCAGGACGGTTACTCCAACGTCGGCTATCAGCCCGGCGTGTGGAACGTGATGCCCGTGCGCCACTATGACCACGGCAACTTCATTGCCGGCATGCCGGTGCCCGACCTGGCCTCGCAGAGCATACCGGCCCTGCGCCAGTTCTACCTGGGCCTGATGGACAATCTCTCCCACGTGACCGCGCCGACGCCCACGCCGACGCCGGGCACCGGTCTGCCGTTCACGGACGTGCCGGCCGACCGCTGGAGCTATCCGTACATCAAGCAGCTCTATGATGCCGGCGTTGTCTCCGGCACGAGCGCCACGACTTTCGAGCCGACCGCCAACGTCACGCGCGCGCAGTTCGTGACCATGATCGCCGGCCTCGCCGGTGCGGACGTGTCCGGCTATGCGTCCGGCCCGTTCGACGATGTGCAGGCGGGCAGCTGGTACGCGCCCTACGTCAACTGGGCGGCTGCGAGCGGCATCGTCAGCGGCACGAGCGCCACGACGTTCGACCCCGCTGCCGAGATCTCGCGCCAGGACATGGCCGTGATGCTCTATAACTACGCGCAGCAGGCCGGTGTGCAGCTCAAGCAGACGACGGCCACCCCCTTCACGGACGAGAGCAGCATCGCCGCCTACGCCCTGCCCGCCGTGCAGGCACTGCACAGCGCCGGTGTCATCAGCGGCATGCCGGACGGTAGCTTCCAGCCGCAGGCCACCACGACGCGCGAGCAGGCCTGCGTCGTGCTGTGCGCGCTGTAAGGCAGTATTTCAAAATCCACAGCATAGCCCTCCCGGAGCCGTCCGGGAGGGCTTTTTGCACGCTTTGTACAACCTTTCCTTGTAATTTCCGCCACCGTCATGTACAATATATCTTACAGCTGTTGATTTAGCGATTTTAAGCGTGAAATTGGCGGCAAAAAATCTGGGGGAAAGAAGAAAAGGATTTATGGACAATGAACTGAAGAAAAAGTATGGCCTGCCGACGGCGATCGCACTCGTCATCGGCATCGTCATCGGCAGCGGCGTGTTCTTCAAAGCCGAGAAGATCCTCACCGCGACCGGCGGCAACCTGCCGCTCGGCATCCTCGCCTGGGCGATCGGCGGCCTGATCATGATCATCTGCGCGTACATGTTCTCCATCCTCGCCACACGTTATGCGCACGTCAACGGACTCGTAGACTACGCCGAGGCGCTCATGGGCAAGCGCTACGCCTATTATATGGGCTGGTTCACAACGTTTATCTATTTCCCGGCCATGACGTCCGTGCTGGCCTGGGTCAGCGCGCGGTATCTCGGCGTGCTGTGCGGGTTTGACATCACGGGCGGCCCGGTCATGGTCCTTGCGTGCCTGTTCCTTGTCGGCAGCTATGCGGTCAACGCCCTGTCTCCGATCCTGGCGGGCAAGTTTCAGGTGGCGACCACGGTCATCAAGCTCATCCCGCTGCTGCTCATGGGCATCATCGGCACGATCGTCGGCTTTGCCAACGGCACAACGATCGAAAACTTCACCACCGTCGTCACGACCGTCGAGGGCGGCAACGGCCACGCGCTGTTCACCGCCGTGGCGGCAACGGCTTTTGCATATGAGGGCTGGATCATCGCCACGAGCATCAACGCCGAGCTCAGGGATGCCCGGCGCAACCTGCCGATCGCGCTTGTCGTCGGCACGCTCATCGTGGCCCTGACGTACATTCTCTACTACATCGGCCTGTCCGGCAGCGTCTCGAATGCGGAGATCATGGCCGGCGGCGAGGCCGGCGCCAAGCTCGCCTTTGAGAAGATCTTCGGCCGGGCCGCCGGCGTGGGTCTGTTCGTGCTGGTCGTCGTGTCGTGCCTCGGCACGCTCAACGGGCTCATGCTCGCCGCGACGCGCAGCCTCTACTCTGTCGCTGCGCGCGGCAACGGCCCGAAGCCGGAGGCATTTCTCGGCATCGACCAATACACGAACATGCCGGCAAACTCCGCCATCGTGGGCGTGCTCATGTGCGCCGTCTGGCTGACGTATTTCTACGGTGCCAACCTCACCGAGGGCTGGTTCGGCCCGTTTTGCTTCGACTCGTCCGAGCTGCCGATCATCACGCTCTACGCGCTCTATATTCCGATGTTCCTCAACGTCATGCGCCGGGAAAAGGAGCTGAACGCTTTTCACCGCTACGTCATGCCGGTGCTGTCGATCGTGTGCTGCATCTTCTTCTGCGTCGCGGCCGTTGTGTCGCACGGCAAGGCCGTGCTCTACTATCTGATCGTGTTCGCGGTCATCATGGCGCTGGCCATCCCATTTTACCGTCAGGGGAAAGAAAAGGCCTGACGCTCCGTGTTTTCGAGGGCGGCGCTTTTGCGCCGCCTTTTTCGTTGCCCGCGCGCCGGGTTTGTGGTATACTCGCGGCAGACACCGAAACGAGGCGACAACATGGACATTCTCTATCAGGACAACAGCATCCTCGTGTGCATCAAGCCGGCGGGCGTGCTGTCCACGGACGAGCCGGGCGGCGTGCCCGAACTGGTGCGGCAGGCGCTCGGTGACCCGAATGCCTGCGTGCGCACCGTGCACCGGCTCGACCGTGTGGTCAGCGGGCTGATGGTGCTCGCGCGCACTCCGGCGGCCGCGTCGAAACTCTCGGCGCAGATCCGCGAGCACGACTTCGGCAAGACGTATCTCGCCGTCGTGCACGGGGAGCCGGATGCCCTTCAGGGCACCTACCGCGACCTGCTGCGGCGCGACCCCGCCGAGCGCAAGACCTACGTCACGGACAAGATGGCCAAGGGCGTGCAGGAGGCTGTGCTCGACTATGACGTACTCGGCACGCGCGCGGGGCTCTCACTCGTGCGCATCTATCTGCAGACCGGGCGCACGCACCAGATTCGCTGCCAGTTCTCGTCGCGCGGCCTGCCGCTCTGGGGTGACAAAAAATACAGCACGCTGCCCGACGACGGGCCGATCGCGCTCTGGTCGCACTGCCTGCACTTTGCCCACCCGGACACCGGCGAGGTGCTCTATTTCGAGCAGCAGCCGCCGGACATTGCTCCATGGAACCTGTTTGCAGACTAAGATCCCCGCGCCGCGGCGCGGGGATCTTTCTGCGCAGGTGCGCGACAGATTCTCGTCAAAACGTCTTGCAATCAACATATGCAGCAGGTATAATATAGGCATATCGCCGGTTTTTGCAAGAAGAAAAGCAATGTGAATCTATGAGACAGGGGGAAAACCATGAAAAAGACACGTCGATTTTTGTGCCTGCTGCTGACGCTGGTGCTGGCGTTGAGCCTGTGCGTCATTCCGGCCGCCGCGGCCGATGACCAGACCCGCTCAGACGACCCGGTCGTGTTCGTGCACGGTCTGTTCGGCTGGGGGCAGCGCGACAAGATCTTCCGCATCATGCCCTACTGGGGCATGACCACCGGCAGCCTGCCGGACTATCTGGCCACGCAGGGCTATGAGACCTACGCCGCCTCCGTCGGCCCGCTCTCGAGCGCGTGGGACCGCGCATGCGAGCTGTACGCACAGCTCGTCGGCGCGCGCACGGACTACGGCGTCAAGCACGCGCAGGACTTCGGCCACGAGCGCTACGGCATCGACTATGAGACGCCGCTGTTCGACGGCTGGGGCACGGAGCGCGCCGTGAACCTCGTCGGCCACAGCTTCGGCGGCGCGACGACGCGCCTGTTCCTCGAGATCCTCACCAACGGCTGCCCGGAGGAAGTCGCCGCGGCCAAGGCCGCCGGTGTGGAGCCGAGCCCGTTCTTCCTCGGCGGCAAGGGCGGATGGGTCCACTCGCTGACCGCCATCGCCGCGCCGCACAACGGCACAACGTTCATTGAGTCCAACAGCGACTTTACCAAGTTCGCCGCCGACCTGACCACGGCCGCCGCCAAGGCGCTGGGCCTGTCGTCGCTCAAGGGCGTGTACGACTTCCAGCTCGACCAGTTCGGCATCCGCAAGGACGACAACGAGACCTTCTCTCAGGCGCTCGACCGCGTGCTGAGATCCGACTTCCTGTCGCACAACGACAACGCATTCCTCGACCTGACGATCGACAAGTCGCTCGAGATCAACAAGGGCATCGAGATCCAGCCGAACGTCTATTACTTCTCCTATGCGGGCGACCAGACCTCGACCGATCCGCTCACCGGCAACCACTACCCCACCGTGTCGGCCATCCCGTCGAACGGCATGTGTGCGCTGATGATGCCCGGCTCTGTCAACATGGGCAAGTACTATGACAAGTACACCGCCGGCGGCATCTACATCGATCAGAGCTGGCTGCCGAACGACGGCCTCGTGAACACCGTCTCCGCCCTCTACCCGACCACGACGGACAAAAACACCACCGAGTGCCTCAAGCGCGACGGCACGCAGGGCTGGGTCAACTATGACGGCTATTCCGACATCGCCTTCCAGCCCGGCATCTGGTACGTCATGCCCGTCACGCGCGCCGACCACATGCAGTTCGTCGGCGGCATCGCCAACAAGAGCATCATCGAGACGCACCTGTTCTACCGCAACCTGATGGACGACATCTACAGCACCTACCACACCGCGCAGCCGACGGAAACGCCGTTCCCGTTTACGGATGTGCCGGAAAGCCGCTGGAGCTATCCATACATCAAGGAGCTCTATGATGCGGGCGTCGTCTCCGGCACGAGCGCCACGACCTTCGAACCGACGGCCAATGTCACGCGCGCACAGTTCGTGACCATGCTGGCCGGGCTGCAGGGCGCGGATGTGTCCGCATACACGTCGGGCAAGTTCTCTGACGTTCCGGCGGGCGCCTGGTATGCGCCCTACGTCAACTGGGCGGCCGAAAATGGCGTTGTCTACGGCGTCTCGGACACCGAATTTGCGCCGGATGCCGAGATCTCCCGGCAGGATATGGCCGCGATGCTCTACCGCTACGCCGGGCAGTTCGGCATCCAGCTCGGCACCGGCAATCCGGCCATCACGTTCACGGATGAAGCCGACATCGCCGACTATGCCCTGCCCGCCGTGGAGGCGCTGCAGCGCGCCGGCGTGATCAGCGGTATGCCGGACGGCAGCTTCCGCCCGCGCGACACCGCGACCCGCGAACAGGCGTGCGTCATGCTCTGCCTGCTCTGAGGTGCCAAACAGGACAACAAAAGGACGCATCCGAATGGATGCGTCCTTTTGCGCAAATAACAGAAAGAGAAAGCAAAGAGAAAGAGGTTCCGAAAATCAGGGATGCGGCTTGCCCTCGCGGTAATTTTTCATGACATCGCGAAAGAGCTCGCCGTTCGTCGGCGGCGTCCAGATGATGGCGTTGGCCCCGGCGTGGATAGTGGCGCGGATGCTCTCGTCGTCCGCCCCGCCGGTCGCGATGATGGGATAGTCCGGGAAGCGCTCACGGATCTCGGCCACGATCTCCGGCGTCTGCGCGCCGGCGGCCACGTTCAGGATCGCCGCGCCGTCCTCGATGCGGTGACGGTAGTTTGTGTCGGAATTGGCCACCGTGACCACGACCGGCACATCGACGCTGCTGCGGATACGGTTGAGGATGCGGCCCGGCGTCGGCGCGTTGACGACCACACCGGTCGCGCCCTGCATCTCGGCGTACATGGCGAGGTTCACGACGCGCTTGCCCGTCGTCAGCCCGCCGCCGACGCCGACGAACACCGGCAGGTCGCTCGCCATGAGCAGCGCCTGCGTGATGACCGGCTGCGGCGTGAACGGATAGACCGCGAACACCGCGTCGGCGTTGACATTGCGGATGATGCACAGGTCGGTCGAGAACACGAGCGACTTGATGCGCTTGCCGAACACCATGATGCCGCTGCACTCGTCGATCACGCTCGGCACGCGCAGCGCGAACTGGCGCAGCGTGCCATCGATCGGCGCGGGCATCTGCGGCGCGACGTGCACGTCCCCCGGCGTCGTCACCTGGCGGTCGGCAGCGGCGGACGCATCGTCCCCCACCCCGCCGAGCTGCAGCGGCTCATGATCGCCGGCGGGATAGGTCAGGACCTCCGGGTCCTCGGTCATATCAAAAATGAGATCACAATCTTTGCTCATAGCAGTACCTCCTTGTTATTTTTGGGAGTATATCTTGACTTATGCAGGCAGTTGTGCTTTACTGAGGGTCAGAAAAGCTTGATTTTGTCCGTGGATAGAAACCAAAGTTTCGTTTTCGATTAACGTAACTTTGGTATAAACCATTTCTACGGGTTTGTCAAGTGTTTTTCCGAAAAAAGTTAGAAAAATTTTGCTTTCCGGAACAGGAGGCGTTTTCATGGGCAAAGACAACGACGAGGCCGCTGGCGGTTTCGGCAGCGTATTCCGTGACCGGCTAACCTATCTGATGAACGGCAACAACGTGTACGGCAAGCCCGTCAACACGCAGGAGCTGGCCGATGAGATCGACATCAGCCGCCCGGCCGTGCGCAAGTATCTCAAGCCGAACGACCGGCGCGAGGTCACGGTGCCGTCGGCACTGGTCGTGAGCCGCATCGCGCGGTATTTCCGCACGACGCCGAACTTCCTGCTCGGCTTTGACGAGGCGGCCGACGACGCCGATGCGCAGCGCGCCGGCGAGAGCGACGTCTACAGCTCCCTCGGCCTGAGTCAGGAGGCCATCGACGGGCTGCACCGCCTGCATGCGCAGGCCGTCACGGACCCGAAGGCCGCCGACCTGCAGCGCCTGCTCGACAAGCTCATCTGCAGCTACGTGCATGAGGCGGACAAGCTGCTGTGATCCGGCACGACAGACACCCCCGGGCGGAGAAAAACTCCGTCCGGGGGTGTCTGCATACTATATTCTCTAAAAATATATGAACAAACGGCCGCGCAGGTTGACCTGACCGTGAAAAAAGCGTATGATTGAGTGTAACTATCCTGAGAGAAAAAGAGGAAAAACTATGCAACCGATATCGTCGCAGGAAGCGGCCCGTCCGCGCTGGCTGCCCGGTGTGCTCATCGGCCTGTGTGCCGCGCAGCCGCTGCTGGATGTGCTGTCATTCTGGACGCAGACGCTTGGCCGCGGCACGAGCATTTCGCTTGCGCTGCGGATGCTTTTGCTGGCGGCTGCCGCGGTGCTGGCGTACGTGCTCTCGGACCGCAGGCGCGCCTATCTGATCCTGTGCGGCGTGCTCGCCGTGTTCTGGGGCGCACATATGCTTGCCTGCCGCCGCGTGGGCTATGCAAATCCCGTCTCCGACCTGACAAACTTTATCCGCGTTGCGCAGCTGCCGGTCTATACCTTCAGCCTGATCACGCTCTTTCGGCGCACGCCGCGCTTTCTGGACGTGCTCGAGGACGCGTGCACGATCAACCTGTACCTGATCGCAGCGGTCACGCTCGTGTCCGTCCTGACCGGGACGTGCATGCCCACGTATGCGAAGTTTCGCATCGGCTGGTGCGGCTGGTTCTGGCTGCCCAATTCGCAGAGCGCCATCCTCGGCGTGCTCACCGTGATTGCCATGCTTGCGGCCGTGCGCCGCGGGAAGCTGCCCGCCGCCGTGATGCACTGCATCGTCGGCTTTGCGCTGCTGTTTTTGCTTGGCACGCGGCTGGCCTATGCCGAGATCTTCGGCATCGCCGCCGGTGTATGCCTGAGCATGGCGCTGACCCGGCAGTGGAACGTGCGCGCGCTGACCGTGGTGCTGCTGTGCGCCGCTTTGTGCGGCGGGCTCTATCACCAGAGCCCCATGTACCGCAACCGACAGGCCTATGCCGAGAGCGTGAGTGAGCAGCAGCAGGCAGCCGAGGATCTGGGCGCCTCCGAACAGGAGACGCGCGATGCGCTGTATTGGAAGTATCAGCGCGTGGCCGTCGAGCGCTTCGGTCTGGAAAACGTGGAGCACGCCTTTCACGATTCCACGGACATCTCCGTTATCGGCGACATCCGCCTGACCAAGCTCGTCTACTGCCGCCTGCTCATGGCGGAGCTGCCGGCCACCAGCCGTCTGTTCGGCTTCGAGCTGGACGCGACGCGCTGCCAGGGCGCCATTTTCGACGCGGAGAACGATTTCCACGGCGTGTATTATCTCTATGGTCTGACCGGCCTGGTACTGCTGGCCGGATTCCTGCTGTTTTTCGCCGGGCGTGCGCTGTGGCGCATGGCGCGCGAGCCGCGCCGGTACCTCACGCTGCCGGTGTGCGCGTTCGGCATGGCGGCGGTGATCCTGATCGTCAACGCCTACTTCTCTGCCAGCGTTCTCCGGCGGCCGAACGCCTCGTTCTACCTCTCCGCCGCGCTGGCTGCACTCTACTGCCTGACGGCACATGACGGCGCTGCGCCGTCCGAAAAAGAGGTGTCCGCGTCATGAGCCAGAACCAGAACAAACGAACGCTGCGCACCATTGGTCTGGTCGTGGCGGTCACGCTGCTGACCAAGATCCTCGGTATCGTGCGCGAGGCGCTGCAGGCCGGCGTGTTCGGCACGCAGACGGCCTTCGACCTCTATACGATCTCCTATAACTATACGATTTATATCTTCACGACCGTCGCCTACGCCCTGTGCATCGCGGCCGTGCCCGTGATCTCGCGGCACCTCGCCGAGGACCGGAACAAGGCCTTTGCCGTGGCCGGGAACCTGATCTGCGTGAGCGTGCTCGTGAGCGCGCTGGTCGTCGGGCTCGCCTCGGTCGTGATTCATTTCGCGCCCGTCGGCCACTGGCTCGGCGTGAGCGACGCCGACCTGCCAACGCTGCGGATGTACCTGCAGATCTGCGTGCTGACGCTGCCGCTGATCGTGGTCATCTACCTGCTGGTCGCCGTGTTCCAGTCCATGGAGCATTATACACTGCAGGGCAGCCTGAGCCTGCCGTACAATGTGCTGCTGATCGTGTTTCTCGTGCTGTTTTCCAGCAGCGAGCGCGTGCTCGAGTACGTGCTGGTCATCTGCTTTGCCTGGCTGCTGCAGTTTGCCATGACGATCCCGTGCATCGTGCGGGAAAAGTTCCGGCTGATCCCGGGGCTGCACTTCCGCGATCCCGATCTGAAGCTGTTTGCCCGCACGACGGTCGTGACGGTGTTCACCACGTCCATCTTCCTGCTGTGCTACCTGGCGGACTCCAATACCGTGTCCTCGTTCGGCAGCGGCGCCGTGAGCGCCGTGTACTACGCGGACAAGCTCTTCACCCCCGTCGCCACCACGCTGATCTACAGCATCAGCGTCGTGCTGTTTCCGAAATACAATCTGACCTATTCGCAGGTGAACGCGCAGGAATACAAGCGCTACGTCGGCAGCACGGTGGAAAACACCCTGTTTGTCATCCTGCCGTTTTCGGCGCTGTTTTCCGCCTTCGCCGTGCCGGTCATCCACGTCCTGTTCGAGAGCGGGAACTTCAATGCCGTGTCTACCCAGATGACCAGCAGCGTATTTGCCATGTACGCGCTGGGCATGGCGGGCTTCTGCGTGCTGGACCTGATCAACAAGGCGTACTACACCATGCACAAGACGCTGACGCCGCTGCTCATTAACGCGGTGGTGCTGGCGCTGAACATTGCGCTCAACCTCGTGTTCCGGCACAGCCAGAGCTGCGGCCTGATCGCGCGGACGACCGCCGTGTCGCTGACCGTCGGCGGCGTCATCGCGCTCATCTGCTTCTTCCGCGATACCCGCGGCAGTCTGCGCACCGGCAAGCTGCTCAAAAACCTCGCCGCCGCCGTGCTGACCGGCATGGCGATGTGGGCGTGCGAGAGCCTGCTGTACCGGCCGGGACTGAGCAAGCTCCTGACCCTGCTGGAATTCTGCGCGCTCGGTCTGGTCGGCATCGGGCTGTACGCCGGCATCTGCTGGCTGCTGCGTGAGCGGGAGGCGCTGCAGATGATCGTGCAAAAATTCAGAAAGCGTGCGTGATTATGAAACAACACCTTCACTCTTATCGTCTGCTGCTGATGGTAGCAGCCATCTGCACTCTGGCGGCCTTCTGGCTGCTCGGTGCCCGCATCGGGGTCGAGCAGACGCAGCGGCAGGTCGACGTGGTCATCAGCTATGAGGACACCGTCCGGCTGGCGGATGCTTCCGGCGTGCCGGTGCAGGAATGGCTGACACAGCTGGCCGATGCCGGCGTGCGCGAGCTGCTCGTCACCCCGGACGAGCAGGCCGAGCCCGACATCGTGCGCGCCGCGCAGGACGCGGGGCTGACACTGGCACAGGTCGGCGGACTTGCGCAGGGCGGGACTTACTTCTTCGCCGCGCGGTATGACACGCTCGCCGCCGCGGGGCAGACCGGTGTCGACACGGACACGGAGCCGCTGCCGCAGGCGCAGGTGCTCGACGCGCTGCGCAAGAGCGGCAGCACGCTCGTGCTCATCGAGGACAAGAACCAGACCGGCTGCGTCCTGCCGGACGGCTACACGCTCGACGGATATACCGGCGGCATGGTCAAGGGCTTCTGGCTCAACCAGACGTTCCGCGCGCGCTACCAGACGCTCGGCTACAGCGGCGCGGAGGAGATCGTCAACATGCTTTACCGCGCGGTCGTGGACCGCGGCATGACCGTGCTGTGGCTCACGCCGCTGACGGACGCCGCAGGTGAGACCGTCGCAGAGCCGGCCGTGTACACGCAGCTGCTGCAGCAGCTGGCGCAGCGGCTCGCCCCGGCCGGGTATCACTACGGCGGTCTCACCGCCATCGAGACCAAAACCGTCAGTCCCGTGCTGCTGGCAGTGTGCGGCATCGGTGTGTTCGCCGCGGCGATCGTGCTGCTGGGCGTCATCGTGCCGCTGCGCGCCCGCTGGCTGCGCGTGCTGCTGTTCGCGCTCGGCTGCGCGGAGAGCGCGGGCGGCGCCTTTCTGGCGCCGGAGCTGCAGTGCACCGCACTCGCGCTGCTGGCCGCCATCGTGTTCCCGTGCCTGGCGGCCGCCATGCTGGCCGCAGAGCTGAAGGAAAGCGCCGGGACGCGTCCGACCGTGGCCCGCTATGCGGGCATGACGGCGCTGGGCGCCGCCATCACGCTCTGGGGCTGCTGCTACATCGGCGCGATCCTCAGCAGTTCGGAATATCTGCTCGTGCTGCGGCTGTTCCGCGGCGTGAAGCTCAGCCAGCTGGCCGTTTACGCCGTGGCCATGGTGCTGCTGGCGGCGGCGCTGCTGCACACGCGCGGCTGCACGCTGCGCGAGGATCTCGAGACGCTGCGGCGCGAAAACAGCCGGCACTGGCGGCGAAAGCTCCTGTGCCTGGTGCTGATCCTCGCCGCCGTCGGCACGGTCTACATCCTGCGCACCGGCGACGGGATGCTGTCTGTCTCCGTCGGCGAGCAGCGCGTGCGCAACTGGCTGGAGCGCGTGCTGCTGTTTCGCCCGCGCACAAAGGAATTTCTCATCGCCTATCCCGCCATCGCCGCGGCGTACTGCTGTGCCGCGCACCGCAGCCGCCTGACGGCGTGGCTGTTCGGCGTGTTCGGCGCGATCGGCTTTGCCTCCGTCGCCAACACATTCTGTCATATCCGCGCGCACTTTCTCGTTTCGCTGCTGCGCACCGGCATCGGCCTCGTGCTCGGTCTCGTGCTCGGTGCGATCGTGCTGCTGATCCTACGTGCCTGCTGGCCCATTTCCTCCGGCAGCACACAAACAAAGGAGTAAATTCATGCGTCAAGAAACACACACTTCCGGCGCGCTCGCGCGCCATCTGCCAACGTTCCTCATCGTCCTCATGGCGATCCAGCCGCTGATGGACATCCTATCCTTCTGGACGGACCGGCTCGGTATGAGCAACACGATCACATTGCTGCTACGTTTTGCCGTATTCGCCGTTGTGTGCGTGCTCGGGTTTGCGACCTCGTCGCGCAAGAAGGTCTACGGCATCGCCATCGCCGCCTGCGCCTTCCTGCTCGTCGGACACTGCATCTCCTGCTTCATCGTCGGCTACCAGCGCATCGTCTATGACCTGACCAACTTTGTGCGCGTCGTGCAGATGCCGCTGTTCGTGCTGTGCTTCATCTCGTTTCTGCGGGCAAACGAAAAGTGCTACCGCGCGTTTGAGACCGGCCTGATGCTCGACTTCTGGATCATCACGGCCTCGGTCGTCGTGAGCGTGCTCACACACACCTCCTCGGCGACCTATCAGTCCACCAACGTTGGCATTCTCGGCTGGTACTCGTTCGGCAATGCACAGAGCGCGATCATGAGCATTCTCGCGCCCATCGTCATCCTGCTGTGCTACCGCAGAAAGAACTTCCTGCTGTTCACGGTCACGAGCGTCGCCGCGCTGGCGCAGCTCTACCTCATGGGCACGCGCCTGGCATTCTTCTCGATCGCCGTTGCCGCGCTGGGCGTGCCGGTCGTGCTGGTGCTGACCGGCAAGGCCCGCACCTCCAAGCGCTACATTGTTGTGCTGGTGCTCATCCTCGCTGCGTGCTGCGCGACCTACAAGCAGTCGCCCATGTATATCAACCAGAACCGCTACAACGAGGCCATGAGCTACAAGCAGAACGACGCCGAACGCATGATCCAGCGTGCCGAGGGCAACAAAACCGGCACTTCCACCGTCACGCCCGAAGAGCGCTACCACGCCCTGTGCACGATCTATAATTTCTACTCCCCGAATATGTGCCAGCGCTTCGGCACGGCGCGCGTCATGTCCGCCTACGGCTATTCCGATCAGGTCACGGACATCACGGCGACCCGCCACCGCAAGATCGTCTTCTGCGAGATGCTGCTCGACGAGCAGCCGTTCACCTCTCGCCTGTTCGGTATGGAGCTCGGCCGCATGGCCTTTGACGGCGAGATTTATGACGTGGAGAACGATTTTCACGGCATCTGCTTCCTCTACGGCTGGGTAGGTCTGGCCATGATGGTCGCCTTCATCGGCTATTTCCTGTACCTGATCGTCAAGTGCCTGATCAAAGATTTCCGCAAATACTTCACGGTGGAGGCCGGTGCCTTCGGCATTGGGCTGTGCCTGTGTCTGGTGTACGCCTACTTCACTGCCGGCGTGCTGCGGCGGCCGAACGCCTCGATCTACATGTCGGTGCTGCTGGCCGCGGTCTATTACCTGACGCAGATGCGCAGCGAAAAGCCGGACGCGCTGCCGGACGGAGAGGAGAAACGCGCATGATTTTCAGTGTTGTCATCCCGGTCTACAACGTCAAGGACTACCTGCCCAAGTGCATCGACTCCGTGCTGGCGCAGGATTTTGAAGACTACGAGGTCATCCTCATCGACGACGGCTCGACCGACGGCGAGAGCGGCGCGATCTGCGACCGCTATGCTGCGGCGCACCCGGAGCGCATCCGCGCCATCCACAAGCCGAACGGCGGCGTGGGCGAGGCGCGCAACGTCGGCATCGAGGCCGCGCAGGGCGAGTATCTGATCTTCATCGACAGTGACGACTACATTGCCCCCAACATGTTCCGCGTACTGGCCGACGCCGTCGCCCGCTTCGGCAGCGACATCATTGGCTTCGGCGCGGCGCTGGAAGCAAACGGCGTCGTGGTCAAGGAGCTTGTGGATCCCCTGCCGGCCGACCGCACCTTTACGCTTGCCGACACGCCCGAGCTGATGCAGACAATGCCCTCTCCCTGGAGCCGCATCTGGCGGCGCAGCCTGTTTCTGGATTCCGGCGTGCGCTACCCGGCGCGCATCTGGTACGAGGATCTGTGCACATCCGTGAAGCTGCTGGCGCTGGCCAAGAGCGCCGCCTTCGTGCCGGACATCCTGTATTACTACGTTGACCGCACCAACTCCATCACACGCAACACGAACACGGCGCGCAACGCCGAGCTGTTCACCGCGTTTGACAACCTGCTCGGCTGGTACCGCGAAAACGGCCTGTTCGAGCGCTACTACAACGAGCTGTCGCGTCTGGCCGTGGACCATGTGCTGCTCGCGGCCTCGGTGCGCGTGCTGCGCGTGGACCCGGAGAGCGAGCTGCTCGACCGGTTTCAGGACTACGTGCAGGCACAGTTCCCGGACTATCTGGAAAACCCGTACCTGCAGACGCTCTCGCGCAGCCACAAGCTGATCCTGCGCCTGCTGCGGCAGCGCAAATACCGCACCGTGCGGATGCTCTTCGCCGTGAAGGACAAGCTCGGCTGAACGCCCGGACTGGAGGAAACTATGAAATTCAGTGTCATCATCCCGGTCTATAATGGCTGGGAATACCTGCGCGAGGGCGTAGACTCCGTGCTGGGACAGACGGGCGCGGACTTTGAGATCCTGCTCGTGGACGACGGCTCGACCGACGGCGAGAGCGGTGCGCTGTGCGACACGCTCGCGCGCGAACATCCGGACTGCATCCGCGTGCTGCACAAGCCCAATGGCGGCGCGGGCGACGCGCGCAATGCGGCGCTCCCGCTCGCGCAGGGCGACTATGTGCTCTTTCTCGACAGCGACGACAGCTACACGCCGGAGGCGTTCGCCGTGCTGGCCGCCGCACTGGACGAGACGCAGGCCGACGTGTGCTATTTCGGTCTGCGCATGACCGGCGACAACGACGGCGCGGTGTTCACCGACGACCTGCCGCTGCATACGCCGCTGACACTTCAGGAGACGCCTGCCCTGCTGCTCAACCGCCCGTCAGCCTGCATCGCGGCCTGGCGGCGCACCCTGTTCACGGACACGGGCATCCGCTTTCGCGCCCGCGGCTGGGGCGAGGATCTGTGCATGACACGCAAGATGCTCACGGCTGCAAAGTCCGTTGTGATCCTGCCGGACGTGCTCTACCTCTACCGGCAGCACGAGGGCTCCGTGACCAAGCGCGCGCTCGACGCCAACGCCGAGATCATGGACGCGATCGACGACGTGCTGACGTGGTATCAGGCGCGCGGTCTGTTCGAGCAGTACGAAAACGAGCTCGGCAAGCTCTGCGTGGACAACGTGCTCTATGATGCGTCCGTGCGCATTCTCAAGGCGCAGAGCGCGCACCCGCTGCTGCCGCAGCTGCTGGACTTTACCGCCGCGCGCTTCCCCGACTACCGGCACAACCCCTATCTGAAAGGCTATCCGGCGCGCAAGAAGCTGGTGCTGTCCCTGCTCGGAAAGCAGCAATACCGGGCCGTGCACCTGCTGTTTGCCGCCGCCGGACACTGACACTATGAAGCATCACAATCAACTGCGTTCCGGCTCTCTGCTCACGTATGTGCAGATGACGCTCAACATCATCGTCTCCATCGCCTACACGCCGTTCATGCTGCGCATCCTCGGCAAGAGCGAGTACGGCCTGTACTCCACCGTCGCCTCGACGATCGCCATTTTATCGGTGCTCAGTCTCGGCTTCGGCGGCAGCTACGTGCGCTACTACATCCTCTACCGCAAGGAAAAGGCGGACGACAAGATCGCGCGGCTCAACGGCCTGTTCCTGATCGTATTTTCCGTCATCGGTCTGATCGCGCTCGCGTGCGGACTGTACCTGACGTTCCATCTGGAGATGGTGTTCAAGACCGGCCTGACGGACGCCGAGTACCACACGGCGCGCATCCTCATGCTGCTGCTGACGGCGAACCTCGCCGTGAGCTTCCCGATGAGCGTGTTCAGCAACATCATCAGCGCGCAGGAGCAGTTTGTGTTCCTGAAGGCGACGGAGATCCTGCGCACGGTCGTGTCCCCGCTCGTGACGCTGCCGGTGCTGCTGGCGGGCTACGGCTCGATCGGCATGGTCGTCGTCACGGTGACGATCTCCGTGTTCGTGGACGTGCTGCGGCTGATCTACTGCTTCGGCAAGCTGCACATTCGGGTCTCGTTCCGGAACTTTGACGGCGCCGTGCTCAAAGACATCGCTGTGTTCTCTGGCTTCATCGCCATCAACATGGTCGTCGACCAGGTCAACAACAACCTCGACAAGCTCATCATCACGCGCTACTGCGGCACGGCCGCCACGGCGGTCTACGCCGTCGGCCAGCAGCTGCACACGTACTTCATCTCGTTTTCGACGGCGGTGTCGTCCGTGTTCACGCCGCGCATCCACCAGCTCGTGCAGGACAACAAGGACGACAAAGCGCGTCTGCGTACCGTGCTCACGGAGCTGTTCGTGCGCGTGGGGCGCATCCAGTTTCTGATTTTGTCGCTCGTGTGCACGGGCATCATCTTCTTCGGCAAACCGTTTATCTATTTCTGGGCCGGGCCGGGCTATGACGATGCGTATATCATTGTGCTGCTGCTCATCATCCCCGGCATGGTGCCGCTGACGCAAAACCTCGGCATCGAGATGCAGCGTGCGCAGAACCTGCACAAATACCGCTCGATCATCTACGGAGCCATGGCCATCGGCAACCTCGCCATCAGCATCTGGCTGTGCCAGTACCTCGGCGCGATCGGCTGCGCGATCGGCACGGCCGTCGCCGTCGCGCTGGCAAACGGGCTCGTGATGAACATCTTCTATCAGCGGCGGCTGAACATCGACGTGACCGTGTTCTGGAAGAACATCGGCCGCATGGCGCTCGGCCTGCTGCCGCCAGCCGCGTGCGGCGTGCTGATGATGCTGTTTGTGAACCTCTACAGCATTCCGATGCTGCTCGGCGGCATCGTCGTGTACACCGCAATCTACTGTGCCTCCGTATGGCTGCTGTCCATGAACGGATATGAAAAAGCCCTCGTCGGCGGTATGGTGCGAAAGGTGCTGAGAAAATGAAACAACGCTTGAAACGCCTGCTCGTGCGGCTGCTGAGCCTGCTGCCCGGCAAGCCGGTCATCCTGCTCGAGAGCACGCCGCCCCTCGGCGACAACACCGGCGCCCTGTACCGGACGCTGCTGGCCCAGGGCTGGAACGACCGGTACCGGCTCGTGTGGGTCGTGCCGGATCCGGCAGCTTTCCGGAACGTGCACGAAAAGAACGTGTCCTTTGCCGGCACGCAGGGAAAATGGGCACTGCTGCGGCTGTTCTGGCTGCGCGCCCGCGCCGCTGCCATCGTGGACTGCAACGGCCAGCTCCAGAAGCTCCGGCCGGAGACCGTGCACCTGTATCTGACGCACGGCAGCCCGCTCAAGAGCGTGCACGACTACTATTTCTGCGACCCGACGACCGACTGGGCGCTGAGTCAGGCCCCGTTTTTTGACGCGGTGAACAGCTATGAATTTCACATCCCGCCGGAAAAGCTCGTCACGCTAGGCTTCCCGCGCAATGATGACCTGTTCACGCACAAATGCAATCTGAAGAACATCTTCGGCGCGGAGTTCGACCGCTTCGTCGTCTGGTATCCCACATACCGCCAGCACAAGAACAACCTCGTTGCGACGACGGACATCTCTATTCCCGTCATCCATGACCCGGCGGCGGCCGCGGCCGTGAACGAGGCCGCGCGGGCGACGAACACGCTCGTGATCGTCAAACCCCACCCGGCGCAGGACCTCGCGCACATCCGCGCGCTGGAGCTGAGCCACCTCCGCTTCATCGACGACGGGCTCTTTGCCGCGCACGGCATCACGTCCTATGAATTTCTCGCCTGCACGGACGCGCTCATCACGGACTATTCCTCCGTGCTGTTCGACTACCTGCTCACGGGCAAGCCCGTGGGGCTGACGTTCGAGGACATCGACGCCTACGCCAGGCAGCCGGGCTTTGCCATCGACCCGCAGCCGCTGCGCGAGAGCGCGGCCATGCTCGACACGCCGGACGATTTCCGCGTGTTTTTCGAGCAGCTTGCCGCGGGCGACGATCCGCTGCGGGCCAAACGCATGCAGCTCACGAAGCTGACCAACCAATACACAGACGGACACTCCGCCGAGCGCGTCGCCGCGTTTCTGGCCGAGCGCCTCCGGGAAAGGGAGCACACATGAGACGTGTCATCACTTACGGCACCTTTGATCTGCTGCACTACGGGCACATCAACCTCCTGCGCCGCGCCAAGGAGCAGGGCGATTACCTGATCGTGGCGCTGAGCACGGACGAATTCAACTGGAACGAAAAGCGCAAAAAGAGCTACTTCTCCTACGAGGACCGCAAGCGGATGCTCGAGGCCATCCGCTACGTTGACCTCGTCATCCCGGAGGAGAGCTGGGACCAGAAAGTCACCGACGTGGACAAATACCACGTGGACGTGTTCGTCATGGGCGACGACTGGAAGGGCAAGTTCGACTTCCTGAAGGACAAATGCGAGGTCGTCTACCTCCCCCGCACGCCCGAGATCTCCACGACGAAGATCAAGACCGACCTGCACACCTGAATGATGCACGAAATGCCGCCCGGCACCCGCCGGGCGGCATGCGTTTATCCGAGGCGGACCTTGCCCCCTCAAGCTCCCCCGCTGCTCAATGATTTTGCGCTTGTGCATAGATTTGCAGACGGCATGTTTTCCGCTCCCGCGCCATAGAGTGGTACAAACTGCGTCGGGAGGTCGCGCGCGTGCACACAAATCGCAGGCTCATCGTCAACACCGCGCTCATGACCGGCTCGTCGATCGTGATGCGCTGCATCGGACTCGTCTTTCAGGCGTGGATCGTCGGGCGCATCGGCGCGGCCGGCATCGGGCTGTACCAGCTCGTCATGTCGGTGAGCGTGCTGTTTGCCACGTTCGCCATCTCCGGCATCCGCTTTGCCACCACGCGCCTGATCTCCGAGGAGATGGGGCTCGAGCGCGGCGCGGGCGTCACAGGGGCGATGCGCCGGTGCGCGTGCTACGCGCTGTTTTTCGGCCTGTGTGCGGGCACGATGGTGTATTTTCTGGCCGAGCCCGTGGGGTTTCTCTGGATCGGCGACGCACGCACGGTGCGCTCGCTGCGCATCACGAGCATCAGCCTGCCGTGCATCGCGCTCTCGTCGGTCATGGACGGATACTTCACCGCCTCCGGCCGCGTGTGGAAGCCGACGCTCGTGCACCTGCTCGAGCAGCTGGTGAGCATCACGTGCGTGATGTGGTTTCTGTCCTTTGCGGCCGCCGGCGATCTCGAGCAGAGCTGCGCCGCCGTCACGGCAGGCGGCGCGTGCGCGGACGTGGTGTCGCTGCTGCTGATGGCGGCGATGTATGCGCTCGACCGGCGCAAATACCGCCGCGGCGGCGACACCGTGCCGCACCTGACGCGGCGGATGCTCGCCGTGGCGCTGCCGCTGGCCGTGTCGGCCTATGCGCGCACGTCGCTCACGACGCTGGAGCACCTGCTCATCCCGCGCGGGCTCAAAAGCTCCGGCCTGACGGCCGACCGCGCGCTCGCGGGCTACGGCATCGTGCACGGCATGGCGCTGCCGGTGGTGCTCTTCCCGTCGTGCCTGCTGTACGCGCTGGCAGACCTGCTCGTGCCGGAGCTGACGACGGCACAGGTCTCCGGCCGGTGCGGGGACATCCGGCGGCTGGTGCGCACGCTGCTGTACCGCTGCCTGCTGTTCGCGTGCGGCACGGCCGTGCTGCTGCTGGCGTTTTCCGGGCCGCTCGGGCGGCTGATCTACCACTCGGACGACGCAGGGCGCTACATCCGGCTGCTGGCGCCGCTCGTGCCGGTGATGTATCTCGACACCGTGACCGACGGCTGCCTGCGCGGGCTCGGCCAGCAGATGCGCTGCATGGCCATCAACGTGCTCGACGCCACGCTCGGCGTGGTGCTCGTGTGGGTGCTGCTGCCGCGGTTCGGGCTGGCTGGGTATATCTTTATTTTGTATTTCAACGAGTGCGTGAACTTTACGCTCAGCTTCACATTGCTGCTGCGCACGGTGCGCCGCATCTGCGGCGGCAAAAAACCGCCTGCAGGCTGATGTCTGCAGGCGGTTTGCTATGTACGATCTCAGTGCTGCGGGGTGGGATCCTTCGACTGGACCTGCGGCTGGACCTTGTCCTTCTTACGCAGCTCCGGGAAGAGCAGGAACTCCACGCGCTTATACAGCAGATACGTCAGTGCCGAGTCCACGATGCCCTTGATGAGATTGAACGGAACGACGGCGAACAGCACGAGCGTCGGCACGCTGGTGATGCCCTTGTTCACGGCCGTGCCCATGGCGACGATCTGATCGATCGGCAGGTGGAACAGCTCGGCGAACTTCGGGATCAGGTACAGGGCGTTGAAGAGGCTGCCGAACACCGTCATGCACAGCGTACCGACGGCCATGCCGATGATGGCGGTGCGGCGGGTCTTGTGGTGGTGGTAAATGACCGCGGCGGGCAGGACGAACGTGCAGCCGACGACGAAGTTGGCAAAGTCGCCGACGAAGGCCGTGCTCGTGCCCTTGAGCAGGAGCTTGAGCAGCACCTTGAGCAGCTCCGTGATGACACCGGCCACGGGGCCGAGGTAGAACGCGCTCATGAGCACCGGCAGCTCGCTCAGGTCCATCTTATAGAAGCCGGGCGCGAAGAACAGCGGGATCTCGAGCAGCATCAGCACGCCGCCGAGAGCGGAGAACATGGCCACATAGCTGATGTTGCGGCTGCGGCTGCGGCGCTGCAGATCGTGGCAGACCGTGCGCTCAAACAGATACGCAAGGCCGAGCAATGCCGCGAACACAAGCGCGCAGACACCGATAAAGGACAGGTTTTCTTTCAACATGACAAAGCACCTCCATGGAATGAAAAACACCTGAAAGAACATGTCCTTCAGGCGCTGCGAACTTATGGAGGTCCGTAACATCTTCTATCATCCAGACTATACTGTCGGTATCGGAATTGCACCGATTCAACCTTGCTCGGCTCGCGGACTATCACCGCCGGTCGGGAATTACACCCTGCCCCGAAGACATCTCGATTCAGTTGTTTAACTACTGTCTGCATTATAGCACAGTGCCCGGAGATTGCAAGTACTTTTTTCAGGAAAGGTTTGACAGGCGCTTTTTTGACGCGTACAATGGATGCCACCACTGAAAAGGAGGCTGCCGCCATGCCCGAGCGCGAAAACACCTGCTGCTTCACCGGCCACCGGGAATACAAGCTGCCCTGGGGCAGCGATGAGAATGACCCCCGCTGCCGCAAGCTGCAGCAGCAGCTCTTTGACGCCGTGGACGCCGTCTACGCCGCCGGTATCCGCCACTTCATCTGCGGCATGGCCAACGGCTGCGACCTGTATTTTTTCGATGCCGCGCGCTATCTGCGCCTGCAGCACCCGGAGGTCACGATCGAGGCGGCCATCCCCTTCTCCGGCCAGGCCGACCGCTGGCGGCCGGAGCTGCGCGAGCGCTATGCCTACGACCTGCGCCAGTGCGACTATCAGACGCTCGTACAGGAGACGTACACCCCCGGGTGCATGATGCGCCGCAACCGCTACATGGTCGATGCCTCGCGCATCCTCATCGCGGCGTTTGACGGCCGGCCCGGCGGCACGGCCCGCACGCTCGAATACGCCGCCCAACGCCGGCTGGAGATCATCCAGATCCCGATCGACCGCGCGCCGGCGGAAAGATAAGAAAACACGGGGGACGCCCATCGGCGTTCCCCGTGTGCGGTTTTTGCGGCTGCTAGCAGGCCTCGATCTCTTTGATGTTATATTCGTTGCCTGACACCAGATAGGTATGCTCGCTTTTACAGTGCGGGCATATTTTTGCGTATTTTACCGTGGGATATGTCTGCTTGCAGTCCTCGCAGAAGGTCACGGCGGGAACGGTCTCGATCTTCAGCTCCGCCTCTTTCAGATACTGCGATTTCTGGATCGCCCACTGCCAGCAGTCCGTCAGATAATACGGAATGATGCCGCTGACCTCGCCGATCTCCAGCGTGACGCTGGCAACCTTGGTCAGGTGGTTTTCCTCGACGACCTGCTCGACCTCGCGAATGACATAGAACACGGTTCCGAGTTCATGCATGGGTATGTTCCTCCGGCGGGTTTACTTCGCGCACTTTTCCTTGATGTCCTTGATGGTGAGCTTCGCAGCGCGCTTGACCATGTGCGGCAGGATGGCCTTCATCTTGTCCTCGGTGCGGTACATACGGCTGGCCTCCGGCATATCGCGCTGCAGGTGGATCGCATCAAACTCGCAGCGGGTGGTGCACAGGCCGCAGCCGATGCACTTGTTCTGGTCGACGACGGACACGCCGCAGCCGAGGCAGCGGGACGCCTCCGCCTTGACCTGCGCCTCGGTGAAGGTGATGCGGTCGTTCGAGAACGTCTTGGCCTTGCTCGCGTCGTGGGCGACGGTCTGGCGCGCCGGGGCGTCAAAGCAGTCGATGGGCAGGACGGCGTTGCTCTTGTCCAGCTCGTAGAACTCGCGCGGGTCACGCGCCAGCGTCAGGCTCTGGCCCTCATGCACGTAGCGGTGCAGGGAGATGGCGCCCTCGCGGCCGGCCGCGATCGCGTCGATGGCAAACTTCGGGCCGGTGACCACGTCGCCGCCGGCAAAGATGTCGGGCTGCGCGGTCTGATACGTCACACCGTCGGCCTGGACGGTGCCGTTGCGGTTGAAGACCATAGCCTCCGGCGCGATGCGGCCAAGGTCGACGCGCTGGCCGATGGCGCCGATGACGGACGTGACCTCGATGGTCTCGAACTTGCCGGTGCCAACGGGCTTGCGGCGGCCCTTCGCATCGGGCTCGCCCAGCTCCATGATCTCAACCTTGAGGGCCTTGACCTTGCCGTTTTCGCCGAGGATCTCGGCCGGAGCGCTCAGGAAGCGGAACTGCACGCCCTCTTCCATGGCTTCCGCGACTTCCTCCGCGTCCGCCGGCATCTCAGCCTGGCTGCGGCGGTAGATGATGTAGGTATCCTTCGCGCCGAGGCGGATGGCCGTGCGGCAGACGTCCATGGCGACATTGCCGCCGCCGATGACGGCGCACTTTTTGCCGATGCGCGGCTTCTTGCCGAGGTTGACCTTGCGCAGGAAGTCCACGCCGCCATACACGCCGGAGAGGTCCTCACCGGGCACGCCGATGGGTGCGCTCTTCTGCGCGCCGATGGCGAGGTAGAAGCCCTTGTAGCCCTGCTCGCGCAGCTGGTCGATGGTGAGATCCTTGCCGATCTCGACGCCGCACTGGAAGTGGACGCCCATCTCCTTGAGCACCTCGATCTCGGCGTTGACAACGTCCTTCTCGAGGCGGAAGCTCGGGATGCCGAGGGTCAGCATGCCGCCGGGCACCTCGTTTTTATCAAACACGGTGACGTTCTCATAGCCCATGTTCGCCAGATAGTAGGCGCACGACAGGCCGGCCGGGCCGGCGCCGATGATGGCGATCTTCTCCGGGTACGGATCGGCGATGCCGCGGTGGGTGATAACTTTCGGGATGTAGCGCTTGTCGGCCTGGAGCTCCTGCTCGGCGACAAACTTTTTGATCTCGTCGATGGCGACGGCGCGGTCGACATCGCCGCGGGTGCAGGCTTCCTCGCAGCGGCGGTTGCAGATGCTGCCGCAGACGGCCGGGAACGGGTTATCCTGCTTGATGAGCTTGAGCGCGTCCAGATAACGGCCCTGCGCGGCCAGATTGATGTAGCCCTGCACGGCGATGTGTGCCGGGCAGGCGGTCTTGCAGGGGGCGGTGCCGGACTCGTGGCACTGCTTCTGGTTGTCATCCTTATAGTTCGGGCTCCACATATGCTCGCCCCAGTGATTGTCGTCCGGCAGCGGCTGCTGCGGATAGACCACGGGGCCGGTCTTGGTGCACAGCTTCTGGCCGAGCTTGGCGGCGCCGGCCGGGCAGACCTCGGCGCACTTGCCGCAGGCGACGCACTTCTCGGCATCGACATGGGCGCGGTAAGCAGAGGCGGACATATTGGGCGTGTTGAACAGCTGGCTCGTTCTCAGCGCGAAGCAGGAGCCGAGCGCGCAGTTGCAGATGGCGAAGATCTTGTCCTCACCGTCGATGTTCGTGATCTGGTGGACATAGCCGTTGTCCTCGGCGCGCTGGATGATCTCCATCGCCTCTTCATAGGTAATGTCGCGGCCCTTGCCGGTCTCGCGGCAGTAGTCGGCAAACTGGCCGACGGCAATGCACAGCTCGTCCTGCAGCTCGCCGCAGCCCTCGCCCTGAATGCGCATGGCGTTGCGGCAGGAGCAGTAGCCGACGCCGATGTGCCCCTCATACTTCTTCAGCCAGTGGGAGATGTGCTCGACATCGACCGACTCGTTCGTGGCCGGGATAGCCTTCTCGACCGGGATGACGTGCATGCCGACGCCGGCGCCTCCGGGAGGCACCATGCAGGTGATCTTCGTCAGCGGCAGAAACGACATGCGCTCGAAAAACTGTGCGATCTCCGGATGCCCCTCGACCTGCTGCAGGTTCATGTTCATCAGCTCCGCAGAGCCGGGCACGAAGATCGGCAGCGTCCACTGCTTGTGGTGGTCGGCATTCTCCCAGTTGTACTCGAGCAGACCGATCATGGACATCTGGTCAAAGAGCTGCTCGATGTAGACCGGATCCTTGCCCGTCTTTTTGCTCATCTCCGCCGGTGTGGTCGGGACACGCACCTTCATCGCGAGCGCAAGCTCCGCCATCTCGTCGGTGACGACGCTGGCCAGGCCGTAATACTCGGGCGAATCCTCGTCGAGCTTCGTCATGCCGAGCTTGACATCCACACGGTCGGTGATCTTCTTGCCAAGTTTCAGGATCAGTTCTCTTGCCATTTTCAGGCTCCTTTCTTCCCCTTTAAATATTTTGTTTTCATTCCCTGGTTTGTGAATAGATACGCAATCTATTGTAGCACATCTCACACATACAATTCAATATGCAAATGGGCAACACATTGTTGAAGATTGCAAAATTCCGGTCAATTTCGCCTGCCTGTCTTGACATTTTCAACAGGCGGTGCTATGCTTTTTCATAACCATTTGGTCAATATCGCGCAGATTCTCGAGGAGGAAACGGCAATGGCTCAGATCCGGATCCATGTTCTGCACTGCGGAAAGATCGGCGTGGCGCCGAACCTGCCGGTCAGCGCCCAGTGGCGCTGGCCGGCAAAGGCGGACGCGCGGCGGCTGAAGAACGACGCGCGCATCTGGCTGCCGGTGTCGGCGTATCTGGTGGAGCACCCGAAGGGATTGTTTCTGGTGGACGCCGGGCTGCCGCGCACTGTGAGCCCGACCGGCATCGAGGACCGCGCCGCACAGCTGCGCATGTTCGGCCGCGGGTGGTACACGCTCGTGCACAGCGTCGTGGAGCCGGGGCAGTCGATCGGCGAGCAGCTGGCCGCGCGCGGCATCCGGCCGCAGGATCTGGACTATGTGCTCTTTTCCCACCTCGATCCGGACCACATTGCGGGTATCAGCGAGGTGCGGGGCGCAAAGCGTCTGCTGGTGGCGGAGGAGGAGTACTTCTGGTCGTGCCGCGTGAACCTGCGCTACACCTCCCGCAGGCTGTGGATGGACGAGCCGCCGGAACGGTTCTGGTACCGCGTGAACCACATCGGGCCGGAGAGCCGCTCATATGACCTGTTCGGGGACGATTCAGTTCATCTCGTGCACGTCGCCGGGCACACGGAGGGCATGTTCGCAACGCTCATCCGCAATGGTGACCGGTACGTGCTGCTCAATGCCGACGGCGCGGCCAGCCCGCGCTCGTGGGCGGAGGGCACCGTGCCCGGCATCTGTGAAAACAGCGTGCGCGCCAAAAAGGCGCTCGACTGGATCGGCGGGATGAGCCGCAGCCCCGCCTGCGTGGCGTCCCTGTGCAGCCACGACCCGGATGTCGCGCCGCAAACCATCGAATTTTAGAATCGATGCATTCAATTTTTCTAATGTGTATTCTGCACTACTTTTGTGGATTCTGGGGTTGACAAGCGCAGAAAACTGCGTTATACTGCGCTCGTTTCCACCGAAAACCGTGATTTTTAACGAAAGGAGACGCGTCGTATTATGAAGTTTGCTCAGACGAACAACATGATGATGGCTATGATGATGTACATGCCCGGCTGCATGTGCATGTCTCGTCGTGCTCAGAAATATGACTCGTCTTGTGTTCGCTTCCAATAACGGCTGATCCAAATTCCAAGCCGTATCCGCAGAGGCCGGAAGACAACGAGTCTTCCGGCCTCTGCTTTTTTGTTCCGAAAAATTCATTCTGTGAGGGAGAATCCACCATGATCGAAATCGAACATCTCAACAAGACCTACCCCTCCCCGGGCGGCGACATCCACGCACTGCGGGACGTTGACCTCCGCATCGAGGACGGCGAGATCTTCGGCATCATCGGCCTGAGCGGCGCCGGCAAGAGCACGCTCGTGCGCTGTATCAACCTCCTCGAGCGGCCGACCTCCGGAACGGTGCGCATCGACGGGCGCGACATGATGCAGCTCAGCCGCCGCGACCTGCTCAAGGCCCGGCAGGACATCGGCATGATCTTCCAGAGCTTCAACCTGCTCGAGCAGCGCACGGTGCTGCGCAACATCTGCTTCCCGCTCGAGATCGCGGGCGTCAAGCGCGACGAGGCACAGGCCCGCGCCGCCGAGCTGCTCGAACTCGTTGGACTGTCCGACCGCGCGAAAGCGTATCCCTCGCAGCTTTCCGGCGGCCAGAAGCAGCGCGTGGCCATCGCCCGCGCCCTCGCCACGCGGCCGAAATACCTCCTGTGCGATGAGGCCACCAGCGCCCTCGACCCGAACACCACGCAGTCGATTCTACGCCTGCTTAAGGAGATCAACCAGACGCTCGGCGTGACGATCGTCGTCATCACGCACGAGATGCGCGTCATCGAGCAGATCTGCCGGCGCGTGGCTGTCATCGACCAGAGCCGCATCGCCGAGATCGGCAACGTCAGCGATGTGTTCACACACCCGAAGTCCGACATCGCCAAGGCGCTCATCCTTCCGAAGAGCCCGGCCGAAAATCTCCCGCCGTGCACGGGCAAGCGTCTGCGCCTCGTCTTCGACGGCAGCTGCTCCAACGAGCCGGTCATCTCGCGCATCACGCTCGAGTGTCACGTGCCGGTGAACATTCTCTTCGCCGACACCCGCATCGTCGAGGGCAGCATCTACGGCCACATGGTCATCGACCTGCCCGACGATCCGCAGCAGTTCCACGATGTGCTGCGCTGGCTCGATCACAACCACATCTCTTATCTACAGGAGGATTGAAGTCATGTCTGATCTGCTCATCAAGCTCTGGCAAAACGGCATCTTGCAGCTCGGTATCTGGGAGACCATTTACATGACGCTCATCTCCACGTTCTTTGCCTATCTCATCGGCCTGCCGGTCGGCCTCATCCTGCGCATGACCGACCGCGACGGCATCCACCCCATCGGCTGGCTCAACCGCACGCTCGGCATCATCGTCAATGCCCTGCGCAGCATCCCGTTCATCATCCTCATGGTCGCCATGCTGCCGGTGGCAAAGTTCGTCGTCGGCACCAGCCTCGGCAACCGCGCCGTGATCGTGACGCTCGTCATCGCCGCCGCGCCGTATGTGGCGCGCATGGTCGAGTCCGCCGCCAAGGAAGTGGACGCCGGCGTCATTGAGGCCGCGCAGTCCATGGGTGCGTCCACGTTCCGCATCATCTGGAAGGTCATCATCCCGGAGGCCAAGCCCGCGCTCATCACCGGCGCCGTCATCTCCACCGTGACCATCCTCGGCTACTCCGCCATGGCCGGTACGATCGGCGGCGGCGGCCTCGGCCAGATCGCCATCACTTACGGCTACCAGAAGTACGACGATCAGATCGTCTGGCTGTGCGTGGCGCTGACGATCATCATCGTGCAGATCCTGCAGGAATTCGGCATGTACATCGCCCGCCGCACCGACCGGCGCGCCCGCACCTGACAGGAGGCACCCCATGCATCTGCACTATCCCGCGCTGTTGCGCGTGAACATCCGCCGCGGACGAATGTGCCGCTGATAAACTGCACATCCTATCATCCGAAACCACACAAATTCTAAAAACAAAAATATAAAGGAGAAACTACCATGAAAAAGATCACGTCTCTCATCCTCGCCCTCGTGCTGACGTTCTCGCTCGTCGCACTGAGTGCCTGCGGCAGCAAGACCACCGACGACAAGACCACCGCCTCTGCCGATGACAAAGTCATCACCGTCGGCGCCAGCGCCACCCCGCACGCCGAGATCCTCGAGCAGGTCAAGCAGGCCCTCGCCGACGAAGGCTACGAGCTCAAGATCGTCACCTATGACGACTACGTCCTGCCGAACCAGGCTCTGGCCGACGGCACGCTCGACGCAAACTACTTCCAGCACAAGCCCTATCTCGACAGCTTCAACGCCAAGAACGGCACCAACCTCGTCTCTGTCGGCACCATCCACTATGAGCCGTTCGGCATCTACGGCAACGGCGTCACCGACCTGAAGGACCTCGCCAAGGGCGCGACCATCATCATCCCGGCCGACGACAGCAACGAGACCCGCGCCCTGTTCCTGCTCCAGCAGGAGGGCCTGATCAAGCTCCCCGATGACGCGGACGCCGCCAAGGGCGTGAGCACGCTCGACATCGTCGACGACGGCGGCTACAACATCGTCACCGTGCAGGCTGACACCGTCCCGGCCCAGCTCAAGAACGCCGCTGCCGGCACCATCGCCGTCATCAACGGCAACTACGCCCTGGCCGCCGGCCTGAAGATCAGCGACGCGCTCGCCACCGAGGACGCCAACGGCACCGCCGCCCAGACCTACGCCAACATCATCGCCGTGCGCGCCGGCGACGAAAACAGCCCGAAGACCCAGGCTCTGCTCAAGGCCCTCAAGACCGACGCCGTGAAGCAGTACATCGCCGACACCTACAACGGCGCTGTGGTCGCGAGCTTCTGAGTAATCTCTCCCCCCTCTTTTGAAAAACGCACGAATCCCCCGGCTGCTGCCGGGGGATTTTTGCGCCTGTCAGGAGGCGTTATGGGCATAGCTGTTGTCGACGAGGCGGTCAAAGTCCACCCAGTCGGCGTGGTCGAGCACGCCGGCCGTCTCCATGACGGTCTCAAGCCGCTCAAGGGACGGCTGCGTCATGACCGGCGTGGTGTTCCAGGCGTCGATGTCCTTGTAGCGCTGCACGACCTGCGTGAGCACGGGCACGCTCGTGTCCGGGAACTGCGGGGCAATGATCTCGGCAGTCTCCGCCGCGTCGTGCTCCGCGATCCATTTCTGCGCGCGGGCAATGGCGTTGGTAAAGCGCTGCACGATGTCCGCATGATCGTTTATGTACGCCTGCGAGGCGAAGTAGGCCGTGTACGGGATCTCGCCGCTCTCCTGCCCGATGGACGCGAGAATATACCCCTTGCCCGCCTGCGCGACCTCGGTGGCCGTCGGCTCGAAGAGCGTGACAAAGTCGCCGTTGCCGCCGGTGAAGGCCCCGGCCATCATGTTGAACTGCACGGTCGTGTCCACGGTGGCATCCGTGCCGGGGACGACACCGTTTTGCCGCATGACGTATTCGAGCGTCATCTCCGGAACGCCGCCCGCGCGGCCGCCGATGACGGTCCTGCCGCGCAGCAGCTCCCAGGAAAACGGCACATCCTCACGCCCGACGAGGAACGACCCGTCGCGCTTCGTGAGCTGGCCGAACACGACCGGATGATCGTCCTTGCCCTGATTGTAGACATAGATGCACGCCTCCGGCCCGGCGAGACCGATGTCCGCCTGCCCGGTGAGCACCGCCGTCATGACCTTGTCGGCGCCGCCGCCGTTGGTCAGCTCGATATTCAGCCCCTCATCGGTGAAAAACCCCTGCTCCAGCGCCACGTACTGCGGCGCGTAGAACACCGAATGCGTCACTTCACTCAGGCGGACGGTGGCCGTCTCCTGCTTACCGCAGGCGCACAAAACCACCAGCATCAGCGCCGCCAGAACCCCACAAAGAAACCGTTTCATTGCGTCACTCCCAACCGATTTTTGAAAAATTTCTCCAGCCACAGCACCAGCTGATACATCACGACGGCCGCCACCGCAAGCACGAGGACGGTCGCCATCACGAGATCCATGTTGAACACCTGCGACCCGTAAACGATCAGATAGCCGAGGCCGGCTTTGGAGACCAGAAATTCGCCCATGATCACGCCGACCCACGACAGGCCGACGTTCACGCGCAGTGTATTGAAGAGCGTGGCGTAGTTGGCCGGAATGACCAGCCGCCACAGGATCTGATGCCGGGTCGCGCCGAGCGTCTGCATCAGGCGGATCTTCTCCCGGTCCGTGGACAGGAAGCCGACATGCATATTCAGGATCGTGACAAAGACCGAGATCGCGATCGTCATGGCAATGATCGACTCGGTACCTGCGCCGATCCAGACGATGAACACCGGGCCGAGCGCTGTTTTCGGCAGCGCGTTGAGCACGACCAGATACGGGTCGAGCACGCGCGAGAGCAGTTCGCTCCACCACAGGCCAATGGCGATGAGCGTGCCGAAAAGCGTCCCGAGCACGAAGCCGACCACGACCTCCAGGCATGACGTGCCGATGTGCAGCCACAGCTCCCCGGAAGCCTGCAGGCCCACGAGCGTATGCACCACACGCGACGGGCTGCTGACGATGAAGGCGTCCACCCAGCCAAGCCGCGCCGAGAGCTCCCACAGGCCGAGAAACACGGCCAGCAGCAAAATCTGCAGCGCCAGCACGAGCCGACGGCGGCGGCGCTGCGCGCGCAGATAGGCCGCGCGCTGCGGGGAGGGCGATCGTTCAGACATTGACATCCAGCTCCTCCCATATTTGATTGAACAGCGTCTGAAACTCCGGCCGGCTGCGCCGCTCAAGCGGCGGCACGGTGCGCAGCGCGCCGAGGTCGTGGATGGCCTTGACGGTCGCGGGCCGGTGTGACAGGACGACGATGCGGTCCGAGAGGCTGATGGCCTCGGAAATATCGTGCGTGACGAGCAGGGCCGTCTTGTGCTCGCGGCGGATGATCTGCGAAATATCGCCCGAGACGGCCAGCCGCGTCTGATAATCCAGCGCGGAAAACGGTTCGTCGAGCAGCAGCACATCCGGCGATGTGGCCAGCGTGCGGATGAGCGCACAGCGCTGGCGCATGCCGCCGGAGAGCTGGTTTGGCAGCTTGCGCGCAAAGCCCGCGAGCTGATACTGCTCAAGCAGATCATGTACGCCCTCGCGGCGCGCGGGCGTGTTCTCGTGCCGGATCTCCAGCCCGAGCGTCACGTTGCCCCAGATGGTGCGCCAGTCAAAGAGCTGGTCACGCTGGGGCATGAGCCCCGCCTTGCCCGTCGGGGCGCGCACGGGCTCCCCGTCGACGAGCACCTCCCCGCCCGACGGATGCTCAATACCGGCGATGAGCGCCAGCAGCGTGGACTTTCCGCAGCCGGACGGCCCGACGATGCTCACAAACTCCCCGTCGGCCACGCCGAAGGTCGCATCCCGCAGCGCCGCCACTTCCCCGTCCGGCGCCTGATAGGTCATGGCGGCCCGGCGCAGCTCGATTTTCATGGCGTCTCCCCCTTTGCTTGCGCCAAATCGCTTTCTCCTCAGTGTATGCCCAAGGCGCATGGTGCGTGCAAAGCACGAAAAAGCACGCATCCGCAAGATGCGTGCCCTTTCTGTCTTCTGTTTTCATCCGCTCACGCCGTTGCCTTCATCGCACGCTGGAGCACAGACTGCAGCGGCTGATTGTGCGACCGGCAGATACGCCCGAGCCGGTAAAGGCAGGACGGATCGCGCGTGATGTGGTTCACGCCCCAGTCGCACGTCAGCGTTGCCTGAAAGCCCATGTCGCGTAGAACGGTGTCCGTCAGGTCGCCGTACTTGCCGTAGGGATAGGCAAAGGTGTCCGCGTGCGGCCGGTGTGCTCCGCGAGCTCATCCTGCAGGCGCTGAAGGTCTGCGCGCAGCAGCTGCGTATACGCCGCGTCCGACTCGCCCCGGTTCTGCATGCAGCCGTGCCGCTCGGATGTGTAGGCGTGCAGGTCATACGAGTGGTTCTGCACCTCGACGAGGCCGGTGTCGAGCATTTCGTTGAGCTGGCTCCACGTGACGTGCGCATAGTCGATGCTCTTGCTCGGCCACTCGGTGAAATCATCCGTGTTGCGTCCGAGGAGCGAGAGAACGATCCGCGCCGAATACTGCTGCAGCAGCGGCAGGACATAGACGTAATTATTATAGTATCCGTCGTCAAAGCTGAGGATGATGGGCTTTTCCGGCAGCGGCGTGCCGTCGCGCACGTAGGCGATGAGGTCCGCCATGACGATGGTCGTGTAGCCATTGTTGGCCAACCATTTGAGGTCCGTCTCGAACTCCCACGGCTGGATGGCATCCTTGCCGGATTTATCGGGCTTCACCTCATGATACATGATGATCGGCAGCAGCACGGGATCGGCAGCAGCGTCGGTCTCCCCGGCGGCATAGGCCGCGAACGGACAGAACACGAACAGCACCGACAGCACGACGGCCATCACGCGCTGGGGAACCGGCAGCACCTGGCGCACAGCACCCATCTCCTCTCGTTGGAATCGGGGTTAGTGTGCACCAATACGCCGGAAATCATGCGTGCGCCGCGCGTTTTTCCACCGCGCGCTGCACACATTTGACGAGCTCCACGACCGGGATGACCAAGACCGCGAGCCCCATGGCCACAGCGTACTCGGCGGCGGAGATGGCCGTGAAATCAAACGCATCGGCCAGAAACGGCACGTAAATGCACAGCGTCGTGAGCGCAAGACTCGCTGCGGCCGCGCCGACGAGCGTCCAGTTGGGCGTGCAGATCGTGAAGATACTTGCCCGGTGCGCGCGCATATTGAAGCTGTGGAAAATTTCCGCCATGCTCAGGGTCAGAAACGCCATGGTCGTGCCGTCGGGCGAATTTGTGAGCGTCCAGACGCCGTACTCCATGTAATGGCCGATGAAAAACGCCGCCAGCGTCAGGATTGCACACATGACGCCCTGATACACGCAGTCGAAGCCGACGCCGTGGGCGAAAATGCTCTCGCGTGCGCTGCGCGGCGGGCGGGACATGACGTCCGGCTCCGCGCGCTCCATGCCGAGCGCGAGCGCCGGAAAGCAGTCGGTCAGGAGATTGATCCACAGCAGGTGCACAGGCTCAAGGATCATGAAACCGAGCATCGTCGCGGTGAAAATGCTCAGCACCTCGCTCATGTTCGAGCCGAGCAGGAACTTGATCGCGCGCTGGATGTTGTCATAAATGCGGCGGCCCTCTTCGACCGCGCCGACAATGGTGGCAAAGTTATCGTCGGCGAGCACCATGTCGGCCACGTTTTTTGTCACGTCCGTGCCGGTGATGCCCATGCCGATGCCGATGTCCGCCGCGCGGATGCTCGGCGCGTCATTGACGCCGTCGCCGGTCATGGCGGTGACGAAGCCGGCATCCCGCCAGGCCTTGACAATGCGGGTCTTGTGCTCCGGCTGCACGCGGGCATAGACGCTGATGTGCTGCAGACGGCGGCGGAACGTGTCATCGTCCATGGCGCTCAGCTCCGTGCCGGTGACGGCCTCGTCGCCGGGGGCGAGCAGACCGAGCTCTTTGGCGATTGCGGTGGCGGTGTCCACGTGGTCGCCGGTGATCATGATCGGGCGGATGCCGGCGCTGCGGCAGGCGCGGATGGCGTCCACGACCTCAGGACGCACCGGGTCGATCATGCCAGCCAGACCGAGAAAGCACAGGTGCTGCTCGAGCGCTGCGGGGGATGTGTCGCCCGGCAGCGCGTCATACGTGCGCATGCCCGCCGCCAGCACGCGCAGGGCCCGGCCCGTCATGTCGCCGTTGCGCGCCGCGATCTCGGCGCGGTGCGCGTCCGTCATGGGCTCAGCGCGGCCGTCGATCCAGATGCGGTCGCACAGCGGCAGCAGCACGTCGGGCGCGCCCTTGGTGTACTGCACGACGGAGCTGCCATCCGTGTGCAGCGTGCTCATCATCTTGCGCTCGCTGTCAAACGGTGCCTCGGCCACGCGCGGATACTGCGCGCGCAGCACGCTTGGCGACAGCCCCTGTGCGACCGCCCAGCGCACGAGCGCAGCCTCGGTCGGCTCGCCGGTCACGGTGTCCGTTTCTGGGTCATGCACCGCGTCGACGCACAGGGCCATGGCGGCAGCGAGCAGGTGCTCGTCGCTGCCCGCGCACTCGGTCACGGTCATGCGGTTTTGCGTGAGCGTTCCGGTCTTATCCGAGCAGATGACCTGCGCACAGCCGAGCGTCTCCACGGCCGTGAGCCGGCGGATGACCGCGCTGCGGCGGCTCATGTTCGTCACGCCGATCGACAGCACGATCGTCACGACTGCGGCCAGCCCCTCCGGGATCGCCGCGACCGCGAGGCTGACAGCGATGAGGAATGTGTCGAGCACGACGCGGCCGTTGATGGTCCCGGCGCGCAGCACGCCGACCGCGAACACCACCACGCAGATGCCCAGCACGAGCCACGTCAGGATGCGGCTCAGCTGCGACAGGCGCAGCTGCAGGGGCGTCTTATTCTCCTTTGTCTGCGTGAGCGCGTCGGCGATGTGGCCCATCTGCGTCTGCATGCCGGTCTCTGTGACGACGGCGCGGCCGCGTCCGTAGACGATGCTGCTGCCGAGATAGAGCATGTTGCTGCGGTCGCCGAGACCGATGTCACCGGCGGCTGTGAGCGCGTCGGGCGATTTTGTCACCGGCACGCTCTCGCCGGTCAGGGCGGCCTCCTCGGCGCGCAGGCTTGCACTCTCGAGTACGCGCGCATCGGCCGGAACGGCGTCGCCCGCCTCAAGCACGAGCACATCACCCGCGACCAGCTCCTCGCTGGGGACGGTGACGAGCTTCCCGCCGCGCAGGACGCGGCTGTGCGCGGCGCTCAGTTCCTTCAGGGCGGCGATGGCCTGCTCGGCCTTGCTCTCCTGGTACACACCAAGCACCGCGTTGATGATGACGACGATGAGAATGATGATGACATCGGCAAAGCTCTCGTGCGCATACGCGCTCGTGATGGCCGAAATCAGCGCCGCCGCGAGCAGCACGAGGATCATAGGATCGGCCAGCTGCTGGAAAAAGCGCTTCACGAGCGATGGTTTCGGCGGCTCGGTGAGCACATTGCGCCCGTCGCGCGCAAGGCGCGCGGCGGCCTGCTCTGGTGTGAGACCGTCGGGCGTGCTGTCGAGTGCGTGCAGGGTATCCGATGGCGGCTGCCGGTAGTAGTCCACGGTTTCGTCCTCCTTCAAGTGTCAGATATAGTTTTCCCGGAAATGAAAAAAAGACTTATCTGCCTCTCGGCAGATAAGTCTCATCATTTCAGACCAGGCCAGATCCCAGGGATCGGTTGTTGGCTGGGCCGCGCGAAGATTCGCGCCAATTACTCCCTTATCGGTCTCCATTGTATGCGATGGCGCGCGGGAAAACAAGTGAAATCTGCGCACAGCTCCGCATCTTAGCGCGTACTTAACGTTTCGCGCTCCGGCGCCAGATCTTCTGCGCCTCGGCAGCCGCAATGAGCTGCTCGCGAAAGTCCGGGTGCGCAATGGACACGAGCCCCTCGGCGCGCTCCCACGTGCTGCGCCCGGCGAGGTTGACCACGCCGTACTCCGTCGCGAGGTAATACGCCTGCGAGCGCGGGGACGTGACGATGTCGCCGCCGAAGTGCGGCAGGATGCGCGAGCGGCGCGTGCCCTGCTTGTCCGTGAACGTGGACGTCATGCAAATAAACGCCTTGCCGCCGCGGGCCATCGCCGCGCCCGTGAGAAAGTCGAGCTGGCCGCCCGTGCCGCTGATCTGGCGCAGGCCGGAGCTTTCGGACGCAACCTGCCCGTAGAGATCGGCCGCGATGCAGCTGTTGATGGACACCATGTTGTCGAGCTGCGCGATGACCTCCGGCGCGTTGACATACGACAGCGGCGCCGCAATGATGCCTGGATTGTCGTCCAGCCAGTCATACAGCCGCTTCGACCCGAGCGCAATGCCGAGCATGCCCTGCCCGCGGTGGAGCGTGCAGCGACGATTCGTGAGCACGCCGGCCTCGTACAGGTCGAGGTAGGCGTCCGAGCACAGCTCCGTGTGCATGCCGAGGTCGCGCAGGCCGGACTGGGCCAGCAGCTTTCCAAGCACGGTGGGCATGCCGCCGATGCCGAGCTGGACGGTCGCCCCGTCGCAGATGTGCGGCAGGAGAAGATTCGCGATGGCGGTGTCCTCCGCCGTCGCCGGGTGCGCGGGCAAGTCGGCAAACGGCGCGTGCGCCCCCTCGACGACCATGTCCACATCGGAAATGTGGATGACCTCGTCAAACCCGCCGCGCAGGCGCGGCAGGTGCTCGTTGACCTCCAGAATGACGATGTCCGCCCGGTCGAGGATGGCACGGGACACGCCGGTCGCGGCCGAGAGGTTAAAGTACCCGTGGCGGTCCATCGGCGCGACGGACGCCATGGCGACGTTGACCGTCAGAAATTCGCGGTAGTACCACGCGAGGTTGCGGAAGATCATCGGCGTATAGTAGCACAGGCCGCGGTCACACAGCCTGCGCTCATACGCCGAGCAGTGCCACGTGTGGTAGAGAAAATGTGCCTGCTCCGGGTCGCACTCGACGATCTGCACCGGGCCGGCACAGAGGTTGCCGCGCACCTTCACATCGTGCAGCTCGTCGCGCCGGGCGGCGAGCGCAGCATCGAGCAGCGGCGGAAAGCCGAGCGCGGACGTATAGTCCACCCAGTCGCCGTTTTTCACCGCGCGCACCGCCTCAGCGGGGGTGCGCAGCTTGCTGCGGTATTCTGCCTGAAAATCCATGGCGCTTCCTCCTCAGTAGATTTGATCCTTCTGCACCGGCGTCCGGAACAGGCGGCAGATCTCCGCGTAATCGTCCGTCTGGCCAAGGATCCACATCAGCTTTGTGACCACAGCCTCGCTCGTCATGCTGTAAGCCTCGATGAGGCCCAGCTCGCGCTTGGCGCGGTGGCCGACCTGATACACTTCCATGTCGCTGCCCTCGTGCGGCACCTGCGTCGTCATGACAATGACGCGACCGGACTGCACCCAGTCGCGCACGGCGTGGAAAAAGCTCTCGTCGCCGTAGCATGGCAGGCCGCCGACGCCGAAGCTCTCGATCACGAGCGCGCGGTAATGGGCCTTGAGGTAGTCGAAAATGCCGGCATCGATGCCGGGGATGAGCTTGAGCACGAACACGCCGGGGTCGAGCCGGTCGTAAAACTTTGGCGCGCCTGTGACGTGCTCCGGGATGTAATACACGACCTGACGGCCGCGTAGGATGGCCGTCTCGGGGTAGTCGATGCTCGAAAAGGCGTTGTAGCTCTTCGTGCGCATCTTGCGCGCGCGGGTGCCAAGGATTACCTTGTGGTCAAAGACGATGTGCACGCCGCAGGCACCGTCGTCGCAGGCATAGAGAAAGGCGTCGCGCAGGTTCTCGCGCGCGTCGGTGTCCTGGTTGAAGATCGACTTCTGCGAGCCGGTGATGACGACGGGCTTGGCATTATTCTGAATCAGGTACGACAGCGCCGCCGCTGTGTAGGCCATCGTGTCCGTGCCGTGCGTGAGGACGAAGCCGTCGTAAGCGTCATAGTGTCCGCGCACGCAGGCCGCCATCCGCAGCCAGTCGCGGCTGTTGATGTTCGTGCTGTCGCGGTTCATGAGCTGCACGGTGTCGATCCGGCACAGCTGCTCGAGCTCCGGTACCTCGGCAAGGAGCTCACCGGAGGTGAGCTGCGGCGTGAGACCGTCGGCCGTCTCCTTGGACGCGATGGTGCCGCCGGTAGCGATCATGAGGATGTGCTTCATGTCAGTCTTTCACCTTCTTCCAGTAATCGAGCGACGCGAAGCCCCGCTCGAGCTGCGTCGCCGTATAATCCTCACACACATGCGCAAGCTGTCTGCGGCCCGCGTCGCCGAGCGTGAAGGAAAAGATTTTTTTGGGGTCGGCGTTCACGATGTGCCGCATGGCGGCCAGCGTCTCCGGCAGCAGCGGCGTGACGGCCGAGGAGCTCGCGCCCCGGCAGTGCGCACAGTACACCGCGCCGCCGCGCGGGGAAAACCACGGCTCGTCCGGCTCCGCCGCACCGCACTGCGCGCAGCAGGACAGGTCCGGCTCGTAGCCCGCAAGGCACATGAGCCGCAGCTCAAACACGGCCTTGATCTGCTCCGGCGGGCAGAGCGCGCGGCTGAGCGCATACAGGCTGTTGAGCCCAAGCTGCAGCACCGGCGGGTCGGGGTATTCCTCGGCGGACACGGTCTCGAGCAGCTCGGCAAAATAGCTTCCGAGCGCGAACGCGCCGAGGTCTGCGCGCAGGCCGAGAAACTCCTCGACCGTGGACGCCTCGTTGAGCGTGCGGCGACCGCGGTTTTCAAAAATCGTCATGTCCGAATACGTCAGCAGCTGCGTCGCCGCCGTGATGCGGCTGCCCTTGCGCAGCGCGCCGCGTGCGCGGACGGTCACCTTCCCCTCGTGCTGCGTGAGCACGGTGAGGATCTTGTCCGCCTCTTTGTAGCGCACCTCGCGCAGGACGAGACCTCGGGTCGTAAGAAACATCGTATGTACCTCATCAGGCCGGGCGGCGGACGGTCGCATCCGCCGCAGACTCATCGGTCGTCTGCGCCAGCGCGTTTTGCGCGGCGCGGTAGTAAAGGTAGCCGAGCGGATCACCGGTATCCGCGAACAGCTGCCAGAAAACATCGTCTTGCACAATGAACCACCTCGCTGGGCATAGTGTCTGCACAGCGGGGTGGATTTATGGCTGGTAATAAAGGGTCACTGGTCGGTAAAGCCAAAATTGCGCAGCTGGGCGGCCGAGTCTCGCCAATTTTCCTTCACCTTGACCCACGTCTGCAGATACACCTTCGTGCCCATGAAGCGCTCGATGTCCTGCCGCGCGAGCTCACCGATCTTTTTGAGCATGGCACCGCGCTTGCCGATGATGATGCCCTTGTGGCTCTCTTTTTCGCAGTAAATGGTCACGTCCATGTCGATGATGCCGTTATCGCGCTCGGAAAATTTTGTGACCTCGACGGCCGTGCCGTGCGGGATCTCCTTATCGAGGCACAACAGCAGCTTTTCGCGCACGAGCTCGGCGCAGATCTGCTTTTCCGGCATGTCGGAGATCATATCGTCCGGGAACAGCTGCGGCCCCGGCACGGCAAGCTGCGCAAGCTCACCGAAGAGCTCCTCGAGCCCGTCGCCGTTCTGGGCCGACACCGGCACGATCGCGCGCCACGGCAGCGCCTCGGAATAGGCGGCGATGACGGCCAGCAGCTCCGGCTTTTCCACCGTGTCGATCTTGTTGATGACGAGCACGGCCGGAGCGTTGGACGTGCGGATGCGCTCGATGAGCGCGTGCTCCTGCTCGCCGATGGAGGCAATGGGCTCGACGACGAGCATCACGCCGTCAACGTCCGCCACGCTCTCACGCACGACCTGCACCATATAGTCGCCCAGACGGTTGCGCGGCTTGTGAAAGCCCGGCGTGTCCATCAGGATCAGCTGCGTATCGCCGCGGTTGACGACGGCGCTGATGCGGTTGCGCGTCGTCTGGGGCTTGTTCGAGACGATGGCGATCTTCTCGCCCACGAGGGCGTTGGTAAGTGTGGACTTGCCGACGTTCGGCCGTCCGCAGATGGTGATCATAGCGGTTTTGGTAATCATTCGTTTCTCCTTATACGTCCAGCAGACGCATGATCTCTTTTTCGCGTGCGCGCATGCGGCGCTTGTCCTCGCCCTCGTCCACATGGTCATAGCCGAGCAGGTGCAGCACGGAGTGCACGGTCAGATAGCTGACCTCGTGCGCGAAGCTGTGGCCGTAGATCTCGGCCTGTTCGGCACAGCGCTCCATGGAGATGACCATGTCGCCGAGCATGGCGCGGTCGGTCTCGTAGTCCCACTCGCAGGCATCGGGGTCGAACGCGCCGGGCGTGAGCTCGTTCATGGGAAACGACAGCACGTCCGTCGCACGGTCCACGCCGCGCTGCTCGCGGTTGATGGTGTGGATGACGGCGTCGTCCGTGAGCGTCACGTCGAGCTCGCACGGAACGGTCACGCCCTCGGCCTTGAGCGCTGCGGCGGCCGCGCGCTTGACGTAGCGCTGCGTGTCCGGAAATCCCAGGCCGCGGCGCGTGCGGGTGATGGTGATCTTCGCCTGTGTCATGCTTTTTTCCTCACTGTCGTCTTGCGCGCGGCGGGCTTTTTGGCTGCGGCCGCGGCGCGTTTTTCTTTCTGTTTGTCATCCTGCTCGTAGGCGGCGATGATCTTCTGCACGAGCGCGTGGCGCACGACGTCCGCGCCCGTCAGGCGGCAGATGGCGATGTCGTCAATGCGGTCGAGGATGCGGATGGCCTCCTTGAGGCCGGACGGCTTGTCCGACGGCAGGTCGATCTGCGTCACGTCGCCGGTGATGACGACGTGTGAGCCGAAGCCGATGCGCGTCAGGAACATCTTCATCTGCTCGCGGGAGGTGTTCTGCGCCTCGTCGAGGATGATGAAGCTGTCGTCGAGCGTGCGGCCGCGCATATACGCCAGCGGCGCGACCTCAATGTTGCCGCGCTCGAGATACTTCGCGTAGGCGTCCGCGCCGAGCATTTCAAAGAGCGCGTCGTACAGCGGGCGCAGGTAGGGGTCGACCTTGTTCTGCAGGTCGCCGGGCAGAAAGCCCAGCCGCTCGCCCGCCTCGACCGCCGGACGCGTGAGGATGATGCGGTTGACGCGCTCGGCGCGAAACGCCGCGACCGCCTCCGCCACGGCGAGGTAGGTCTTGCCGGTGCCGGCGGGGCCGACGCCGAGCGTGATCGTGTTTTGCTCGATGGCGTCCAGATATGCACGCTGGCCGAGCGTCTTGGCCTTGATGGGCTTGCCCTTGGCCGTGATGCACACCACGTCGCCTGCAAGCTCCTGAATTTTCTGCTCCCGGCCCTCGCGCACGAGACGGAAGATGTAGCGCACGTTCTGCTCGCCGATCTCCTCGCCCTTGGCCGCCAGCGACAACAGGCCGGCGATGGCCTTTTCGGCATAGAGCACGTTCTCAGCCTCGCCGGTGATATGGATCTGCTCGTCGCGGTCGGTTACGCGCACGTTGTATTCGGTCTCGATCATCCGCAGGTTCTGGTCAAACGACCCGAACACGCTGATGACGTCCTCCATTCTGTCGACTTCCATGGTTTTTTCAATCATCTGCTGTAGTCCCTTCCCCGGCCGGCGGCCGAAGCTGTAAAAATTCCGCGTCCGGCGTCGCCTGCGCGCGGCCGATCTCCTGCTCGCACTCGGCCGTGAGCGTCACGGTCAGCACACCGCCGGCGTCCTCCGCCGCCGTTTCATAGGAAATGATCGCGCCATCGTCGCCGATCGTCTCGCGCAGCTGCTGCAGCAGCGTCTGCTCGAGCGATGCGCGCGCCGCGTCCTCCGAAACCGGCGCGTCCGCCGTCCGATACGGCTGCACGCGCTCGCGCACCAGCGAAAACGGCAGTATGAACACGCCCCGGATCGCAAAAGGATATTCATGAGTGATTTTATCACATTTCGCGTCCGAAATTCCACTGTTTTGATAAAAATTGATCCGCTTTTTCCCCGCGCGCAGCGCCCAGCGTGTGTGCGCGCCGTGCGCGGGCTGTTTTTCGGTCTCCGTCAGGGCGATCTGCCCCGTCAGCACCTGCCGCGTGCGCGCACGGATATCGGCACGGGCGCACACCGGGCGCACACCGCCGCCGAGGTCCGTGACCGCGCCGGACACGAGCACATCGCCCGGCTCCACCGCCGCACCGGGCGCGACGCGTACCTCCCCGGCGTAGACGTCCATGCTCAGGATGACCCCAGTCGCGGAGGCGTAAATGCTCACGGGCGTGTCGTCCGGCGTGATGTCCGGCAGGGGCTCCTTTTCGCGCACGATCACCTCGGCGCGGCTGCCGTGCACGTTCACGGTGAGCCAGCGCAGCTCCGGCAGGCGCAGGACCATGTCGTTGCGCACCAGATCGTTCGACAATGCGGGCCAGTACGTACCCGGGCGCACGCCGCACTCGTCCAGACAGCGCAGGATCTGCCCGGTCGTAAGCGTCTCGTTGCCGGTCACGTCGATGCGCCAGATGAACAGTGACGATGTCAGCAGCACCAGCACCACCGCCAGCAGCCCCGCGCACGCGCCCCGGTAGCGCGCCGCACGCCGCAGCAGCTGCGGCAGACCGCGGCGGTAGAGCGTTTTCACCTCGCACTGGCTCCGACGCGCCAGCTCCGTCACCGTATCCGCGCAGCGCGCGCGCACCGTGATGCGCAGCGTATAGGCGTCCACCGGTTCGGACGCCATGCAGGCGATGCCCGCCACCGCGCACGCATTGAGCACGCGCTCCGGGTGCACGCCGCACACCTCCAGCCGCACATAGCCGCAAAGGGCCAGGATCCACCGCGTCAAACCCATCACCTCACGCAAACTCGGCACACACAATCGTGCCGGAGATCAGCAGCGCCGTGCTGTCCATGGCCACGAGCTGCAGGTTCGTGCCGCGGATGCACACGCGCACCCGCCCGCCGTCGACCACGATACACTCATGGCTGTATTCGAGCAGACCACAGTGGTTTTCCACCAGCGCGCGGCGCCGACCGGTCACAGTCAGCTTCGGCACGCCGGCCACGGATTCCGCCGGCAGGTCCAGCCGCTCCGCGATCTCGAGCGGAATATCTGACAGCCGCTTCACCGGCTCACCCCCTTCGCTGCAAGCCATTTTATGCGCCCGCAGGCAAGTTTAGGCCGGGACAGGCATACAAATGCACGAGAATGTATTTCCGGGAGGGATGCCGGTGGAAGGCAAACGGGGCAATTACATCGCGCTCGCAGCAACGCTGGCAGCGCTCGGCGCGCTGCTGCTGTGCTCGCAGGCGGCGCTCGAGAGTGCGCGCGCGGGGCTTACGCTCTGCGCGCAGATGATCGTGCCGTCGCTGCTGCCGTTTTTCATTCTCTCGTCGCTGCTGCAGCAGCTCGGGCTGCCGGGCATCCTCGGCAGGTGGCTCTCCCCCGTGACGCAGCGGCTCTTCGGTATTGGCGGCGCGGGTGCATCGGCGCTGCTGCTGGGCGTAACGGGCGGATATCCGCTCGGCGCGGACGCCGTGGCCCGGCTGCGGCGCAGCGGTACGCTCACACGCGAGCAGGCAGAACGCGCGCTCGCGTTCTGCAACAATTCCGGCCCGGCGTTTCTCGTCGGTGCGGCGGGCGTGGGCGTGTTTCACAGCGCGGGCTATGGGCTGCTGCTCTACGGCGTGCACGTGCTGTCCGCCGTCCTTGTCGGCATGCTCTTTGCCCCGCGCAGCGGCGGTTTTCCGCCGGAAGAGCGCGCGCAGATCGCGGCCGTGTCGCTCTCGCAGGCGCTGCCGGAGGCCGTGCGCAGCGCCGTGCGCGCGGTACTGACGGTCAGCGGCTTCGTGGTCACGTTCAGCGTCGTGACCGGCGTGCTCGATGCCTCCGGGCTGCTGCCCGCACTGGTGGGCACACTTGCCGCGCGGCTCGGACTGGAACTGCACTTTGCCCGCGCGCTGTGCACGGGTGTGCTCGAGCTCGGCACGGGCATCGGCGCGATGCAGGGGCTGGCGCCGACGCCGGCAAACCTCGCGCTTGCGGCCTTTCTCACCGGCTGGGGCGGCGTGTCCGTGCACTGTCAGACGGCGGCGGTCATCGCCGGGACGGACATCAAAAGCGCCCGACACACGGTCGGGCGCCTGCTGCACGGAACGGTCTCCGCGCTGTGTATGTGGGTTCTTGCAAACCTTTTTTAGCTCACACCCCGGCAAACGAGAACACGATGCCGACGACGGCGGACGCCGTGATGTACACGATCGGGTGCAGCTTTTTCGTCGGCTTGACGACATTCGTCAGCGCCCAGATGACGGCTGCGAGCAGCAGCCCTTTCCAGAAAAACAGATCCGTGAACCGGCTGCTGGCCTGAAAGGCGCTCTCCTGCAGCAGCGAGATGCGCACGACGGAAAAGCCCGCCGCCGCGATCAGCGCAGCGGATGCCGGACGCAGCCCATAAAACGCATGGTCGACAAATCGGTTTTCCCGGAACTTTTTCAGGCACGAGGCGATAATGAGGATGCAGATGACCGCCGGCGTGACGAGACCGAGCGTCGCGACGAGCGCGCCGGGAACGCCGCCCGTGATGTAGCCCACATACGTCGCCGTGTTGACGCCGATGGGGCCGGGCGTGGACTCCGACACCGCGACCATGTCCGCGATCTGCTGATAGGTGAACCAGCCCGTGCGGTCGGACATGTCATAAATAAACGGGAGTGTGGCGAGCCCGCCGCCGACAGAAAAGAGACCGGTCTTGAAAAACTCCCAGAACAGGCGCAGATAAATCATGCCTTACGCGCCTCCAGTTCCTTGATGACGATACCGGCGAGCGCGGCCGCGAGCACATACAGCACCGGCGAGACATTCAGAAACACGCTGCCCGCGAACACGAGCAGGAAGATCAGAAACGTCTTCCAGTCCACGACGGATTTTTTCCACAGCTTCACGACGGCGTTGAGGATGAGCACGCACACGCACACACGGATACCAGCGAACGCGTTCTGCACGGCAGGCAGATGCGCAAAGTTCTGGATAAAGGCCGCGATGATCATGATGATCACAAGCGACGGGAACACGACGCCCAGCGTGGCAAAGATGCCGCCCCAGACGCCCGCCTGCTTCTGCCCGACGAACGTGGCGGTGTTGACCGCGATGACGCCCGGCGTGCACTGGCCGATGGCGTACCAGTCCATGACCTCTTCCTCCGTGGCCCAGCGGCGCTTTTCCACGACCTCGCGCTGCAGCGCGGGCAGCATGGCATAGCCGCCGCCGAACGTCGTCACGCCGACGACGGCGAACGCGCCGAAGAGGCCAAAGAGCTGCTTGATTTTCTCTTTCATAGCGATCCCTCAAAAATCCGGCCCTCCGGCGAAAGCTGCCGGAGGGCCAGGGCATGTGGTTTCGATTCAGCCGCGCAGCGTCTCGGCGAACTGCGCATAGCGCTGCACGCGCTCGTCGCACTCGGAGCGCGTCGCGCCGACGCCAAGGATGTACACCTTGATCTTCGGCTCCGTGCCGGACGGGCGGACGATGAACGAGCAGCCGTCGTCCAGCTCAAAGTACAGCACGTTCGAGCCGGAGATGGGCGTTTTGTCCATCTTGCCGAGGCCCATGACGTACACCGAGCCGTCCTGATAGTCGCGCATGCGCACGACCTTCGTGCCCGCGATCTCCTGCAGCGGCTCGCGGCGCAGCTGCGCCATGAGCGCGCGCATCTTCTCCAGACCGTCGAGGCCCGGCATGACAAGGTTGAGCGTGCGCTCCCCGTAGAAGCCGTACTTTTCATACAGCGCGTCGAGCGCCTGCGCGAGCGTCATGCCCTGCTCGAAGTAGTACGCCGCCATCTCCGTAATCATCACGCAGGCGGTCACGGCGTCCTTGTCGCGGACATAGTCACCCATCATGTAGCCGTAGCTCTCCTCGAAGGCGAGCACGTACTGATACGATCCGTCACGCTGGTACTCGGCCAGCTTCTCAGCCATGAATTTGAAGCCCGTGAACGTCTCGTCAAAGTGGATATCGTTCACATCGCAGATGCGGCGCACCATTTTGGACGTGACGATCGTCGAGATCGCGGCCGCGTTTTCCGGCAGCGTGCCCTTGCGGCGGCGCGCCGTGATGATATAGTCGAGCAGCAGCACGCCCATCTGGTTGCCGGTGATGGTGTGGTACTCCCCGTCCGCACCGCGGACCATAACGCCGACGCGGTCGGAGTCCGGGTCCGTGCCGAGGATAAGGTCGCTGCCGACCTCCTTGGCGAGATCGACGGCCAGATAGAAGCCCTCCGGATTTTCCGGGTTCGGGCTCTTGACGGTCGGGAACGTGCCGTCGAGCACCATCTGCTCCTTGACGGGAATGACCTGCGTCATGCCCAGGCGGTGCAGCGCCTCGGGCACGAGGTGCCAGCCCGCGCCGTGAAACGGCGTGTAGACGATCTTGAACCGGTCTGCCACGCGGCGGACGACGTCCGTGTCGATCGGCTGGCGCAGGACGTTGGACAAAAACGCCTCGTCCGTCTCCGCGCCCATGAACTCCACAAGACCCTGACGCACCGCGTCGTCAAAGTCCATGCGCTGGATATCATTGAAGATGTCCAGCCGCTCCATGTTCTTGGCGATGGCGGCGGCATGCTGCGGCGGGAGCTGCGCCCCGTCGGACCAGTAGACCTTGTAGCCGTTATACTCTTTCGGATTGTGGCTGGCCGTGATGTTCAGGCCGGCCGTGGTGCCGTAGTGCTTGACGGCGAACGACAGCTCCGGCGTCGGGCGCAGGGCGTCGAAAATGCGCACGTGGATGCCGTTGGCCGCCATGACGCCCGCCGCCTCGTGGGCAAAGCGCTCACTGTTGACGCGGCAGTCAAAGCAGATGGCGATGCCGCGCGCACACGCGCTCTCGCCCTCGGCCTTGATGACCTCCGCGAACGCCTGCGTGGCATGGCGGATGACATGAATGTTCATGCGGCGGCAGCCGAGCGCCATCTCGCCGCGCAGGCCGGCCGTGCCGAACTCGAGCGGGGCGAAAAAGCGGCTCTCGATCTCTTTTTTGTCGTCGCGGATGGCGTTGAGTTCTTCCCACTCCGCATTGGAGAGCGCGGGGCTGTCGAGCCAGCGCTGGTATTCTTCCATATAATTACGCATTGTCGTCTCCTTCCGTCAGCGCCTCAGCGCAGCCTTCCTGAAGTGCCTGCGCATCGGCAAGCAGCGTCTCAGGAACCAGAATTTCCACTCCGTAACCGGACATACCTAACATGATCTTGCCAAACTGACCGTCCCCGGGATAGTTTTTCAGGCAGGGGATGCCATAGGCCTCCAGCATATTGACCAGCAGCACGTCGTCCATATCCACGCCCGTACACTTGGTCAGCATTGCCGGGGGCACCGGTTCGCCGTCCGCATCGCGCGGCCAGCGCTTGAGCAAATCGCCGGGAAGCGACCTGCCCCACTCTGCTTTCAGCTCTTGCGCCATGTTGTTTCTCCTACTCCTAGTTTGCTTATTTATGATATTGCGTGCCCACGTTGATCGTGCACGCGCGGTAGATCTGCTCGGCGAGCATGACGCGCGCCAGATGGTGCGGGAACGTCATCGGCGACATGCTCAGCCGCAGCGACGCCTCGCGCTTGATGCCCTCGTCGAGGCCGAACGACCCGCCGACGAGAAAGCACACCTTCGACGTGCCGCCCGCAGCGTAACCGGCGAGCTGCTGCGCGAGCGCCTCGCTCGAGAGGAGCCTGCCCTCGACGCACATGGCCACCACGGCCGCCCCCTTCGGGATGCGCGCGCGGATGGCCTGCGCCTCTTTTTCCAGCGCGGCGTGGATCTCTTTTTGCGACGGGCGCTCCGGCAGACGCTGCTCCGGCAGCTCCACCAGTTCAAACCGGCAATAGGCGCCCAGCCGCTTGGCATATTCCGCGAACGCGGAGATATAATAGGTCTCGCGCATCTTTCCGACGCAGACGAGGGTTATCGACAGCATACGCACGCCTTTCCCGCCGTGAGCGCGAGCGTCGTCTCCGCCGGGGCGGCATACAGCTCCGGCTGCATGCCGGGCTGAAAGCCCGCCGCCGCGAGCGCAAGCGAAACGGCCTCGAGCGCGGCGTGGGGCGTGTTGTTCTCCCGGCTGAGATGGCCGAGGATGAGCTGCTGCGCCCCGTTTTCCGCGAGGTATACCGCCAGCGCCCCGGCGCTTTCATTGGACAAATGGCCGTGATCGGACGCGATCCGGCGCTTGAGATAGATCGGGTAAGGCCCGGTACGCAGCATATCCGGGTCGTGGTTGGCCTCGATGACGGCGCAGTCCACGCCGCACAGCGCCGCGCGCACGGCATCCGTCACAGTGCCGAGATCGGTGCAGAAGCCGAAGCGCGTCGACCCGTCGAGCCGGTAGCCGCAGCTACCGGCCGCGTCATGCGGCGTGGGAAACGCCGTCACGCGCACATTGCCGAGGCAAAACGGTTCCCCCGGTGTGATCTCGTGCAGGCAATCCGTCCGCTCGGGCAGCAATTTTCGCAGCGCGGCGCACACTGCCGGCAGCGCATACACCGCCACGGGATCCCGGCGCAGCAGGACGGTCAGGCCCTTGACATGGTCGGAGTGTTCGTGCGTCACGAGCACGCCCGCGAGGTCGGCCATCGAAACATCCTGCGCGGTGAGCCCCGCGCGGATGCGCCGCGCGGAGATGCCGGCATCGATCAGAATATGTGTCTCGCCGTCGGACACGAGGGCGCAGTTGCCGCTCGACCCGCTGGCAAACAGTGCAATGTTCATTCGGCCGCGGCCGCCGCGCACTGCTCGGCCCCGTCGCGCTCGAGCACGATGTCGGCCCCGATGCTGCGCAGCTTGCCGACGAAGTTTTCATAGCCGCGCTCGATAAAGCGGATGTCCGTGACCACGGTCTCCCCCGCGGCGCACAGGCCCGCAATGACCACGGCGGCACCGGCGCGCAGATCGCACGCCCGGACTTCCGCGCCGTGCAGGCCCTCCACGCCGTTAATGATGGCAGTGCAGCCGTCCACCTGCGCGTCCGCGCCCATACGGCTGAGCTCCTGAATGTACTTGTAGCGATTATCATACACGCCCTCGGTCACGACGCTCGTGCCGTCGGCCAGACACAGCGCCACGCTGATCTGCGGCTGCATATCCGTGGGGAAGCCGGGGTACGGCTGGGTCTTGACATTCGTGTGGCGCAGGCGGCCGTTGCTGCGCACGAGCACGCTGTCCCCGCCTTCGACGACGGTGACACCCATCTCGCGCAGCTTGGCGCTGATGCACTCCAGATGGCGCGGGATCACATTCGCGAGACGCACTTCCCCGCCGGCAGCGGCGCAGGCCGTCATATATGTGCCCGCCTCGATCTGGTCGGGGATGACGCCATATGTGCCGCCGTGCAGACGCTCAACGCCCTGAATGCGGATGGAATCCGTGCCGGCGCCGCGGATGTCGGCACCCATGGAGTTGAGGAAGTTGGCAAGGTCGACGATGTGCGGCTCGCGCGCCGCGTTCTCGATCACGGTGCGGCCGCGCGCAAGCGTTGCCGCGATGATGATATTCATCGTCGCGCCGACCGATACCTTATCCAGATATACCTTTGCCCCGTGCAGGCGGCCGTCCGGCGTATCGGCATAGACAAAGCCGTTTTTCACCTCGACGTTCGCGCCCATCGCGGTCATGCCCTTGATGTGCTGGTCGATCGGCCGGACGCCGAAGTTGCAGCCGCCGGGCATGGTCGTCTTGGCCGAGCCGAAGCGGCCGAGCATCGAGCCGATGAAGTAGTACGACGCGCGGATCTTGCGCATCAGGTCATACGGCGGCTCGGTGAAGCGCACCTGGGTGCAGTCGATCTCGACGGCGGAGGGGCTGAGGTATTCCACCCGCGCACCCAGCCCCTGCAGGATCTTCAGGAGCATATCCACGTCGCTGATCTGGGGCATATTCTCGATCCGGCAGACACCGTCGACCATCAGCGCTGCCGGAATGATCGCCACGGCCGCGTTTTTCGCGCCGCTGATCTCGATCTCCCCGTGCAGGGGTCTGCCGCCATGTATTACATATCTATCCAAACTATTTGACACCTCTCATGCTGCGAAAGCAGAGTGCAGCTCCGCATCTGTGACCGGGCGAATACGCTCCGTGCGTAGCTTGCCCGATTTTAGCGGAACCTAACGATGAATTATAGCATGCTTTTCGCGGAAAAGCAATCACAACCCGCCGCTCGCCGCCTCGCCGCGCTCGCGCGCGAGCAAAAGCTGTGTTTTCAGCAGGGCAACTGTCGTTTTTCCGTCGCAGAGTTCACCATCCAGCGCCATTTGCACCAATTCTTCCAGCGGGTGCCGCTCCACGTTCAGAAATTCGCCGGGGTCAAGGTGCGCCGCGCCGCGGTGCAGATCGCGCGCCAGATAAATGTGCAGCACCTCCTCCGAGTAGCCGGGCGATGTAAAGTTCGCGCCCAGATATTGCAGTCTGCCCGCAGTCAGCCCCGTCTCCTCCGAGAGTTCGCGCGCCGCGGCCAGCTCCGGCGCCTCGCCCGGCTCGAGCTTGCCGGCCGGCACCTCGAGCAGCGTGCGCGAAAACGGATAGCGGTACTGCCGCACGCACCAGACCGTGCCGTCAGCCTCCAGCGGCAGGACCGTCACGCCGCCCGGATGCTCCACGACCTCGCGCTTGGCCGTGCTGCCGTCTGGCAGGCGTGCCTCGTCGAGCCGGACGTTGACGATCACGCCGTGGTAGCTCGTGAGTGTCTTGAGCTTTTCTTCGATCAGTTCCATGAAACATCCACTCCTTTTTTCAATTGGCATGATACCATATTCCTGCGCCGATTGCCATATATTTTGAGTAGCGAAACGCGCGCTCGAACGCTATACTGAATCTAACCGGACTCCCGTCCGGAAACCGACACCAAGGGAGGCCATTCCCATGCTTGTGGAAACCGCTGACGCCAGCGCCGTAGCCATGCGCATATCACGTGCGGAGTGGACCGCGCTGCGCGAGGCAGACATCCGCACCGCCGTCGACAGTGCGCTCGAGACGCACGGGCTCGCGCCCTGGACAAGTATGAAAATCGAACTGTTCGTCGCCGAAAAGGAGGTGCTGCTCATCGCCAGACCCATTTCTGACCCGCCGCGCCGGTTCCGCTTCCGCTCGTTTGCTGACCTGACCGCCGCGCTGGGCTGTTTTCCGGCCGGGCTCGACTCGGACGTGGTGTACATAGACGGTAGCTGGGAGCTGTTCGTGCGCGCCGAGGACGAGGCGCTGCCGAACGCGCTCTTCGAGTTCGGCGAGCCACTGCCGTGCACCGAGGAACTGTACGCACATATCGGCGAACACGGCGACGTGGTCGCCCGCCGCGATGCCGTTGGGACCCTTCAGCGCTATTTCTGCTGATTTCGCTCTTTTCATTTTCCGCCGGATGTGCTAAACTATAGCTACGATTTCGCACGAAGGAGGTCCCCGCCATGCCGAGAGCCAAGGGCGTCAAGCAGGTCGCGGCCAACCGCAAGGCCCTGCATGACTATTTCGTGCTCGAGCGGTTCGAGGCCGGTGTGGAGCTCTTCGGCACCGAGGTCAAGTCCATCCGCGCGGGCACGGTCAATCTGAAGGATTCGTTCTGCACCGTGAAAAACGGGGAGCTGTTTGCCTACGGCATCCACATCAGTCCCTACGAGCACGGCAGCATCTACAACCGCGACCCCGACCGGCCGAAGCGTCTGCTCATGCACCGGCGGGAGATCACGAAGCTCTACGCCCGCACGAAGCAGGATGGGCTGACGCTCGTGCCGCTGTCGCTGTATTTCAAGGACAGCCGCGTAAAGGTGGAACTCGGCCTGTGCAAGGGCAAAAAGCTCTACGACAAGCGCGACGCCGACGCGCAGCGCAGCGCCAAACGCGAGATCGACAGAACGATAAAGGAGAAAAATTACTGATGAGCAATCCGATTGTCACCATTGAAATGGAAGACGGCGGCATCATCCGCGCCGAGCTCTATCCGGAGATCGCGCCGAACACCGTGCGCAACTTTATCAGTCTCGTCAAGAAGGGGTTTTATGACGGCGTGATCTTCCACCGTGTCATCCCCGGCTTCATGATCCAGGGCGGCGACCCGACCGGCACCGGCATGGGCGGTCCGGGCTACAGCATTGAGGGCGAGTTCACGAGCAACGGCTTCAAAAACGACCTCAAGCACACCCGCGGCGTGCTGTCCATGGCCCGCGCCATGGATCCGAACTCCGCCGGCAGCCAGTTTTTCATCATGCACATGGACGCCCCGCATCTCGACAAGCAGTACGCTGCGTTCGGCAAGGTGACCGAGGGTATGGACGTGGTCGACGCCATCGCGCGCACTCCGCGCAGCATGTTCAACGACAAGCCCACCCACGAGCAGAAGATGAAGACCGTCACGGTCGAGACCTTCGGCGTCGAGTATCCGGAGCCGGAGACCTGCTGAGGAAACAAAACATCGACAGTTTCGTCTGATTTTTCAGAATGCGTTCCTGCCTGCACCGTGAGAGCGGTGCAGGCGGCCGACGCACCCGACATCATGGGGATGTACCGGTTTCGACGGGGGTGTGGAGGCAGGAATAGCGGGCGGCGGCGCCTGACCGCCATAAAACGGGCATCTTATAAATTAAAGAACAACAACGAAACTGTTCTTCTCGCTGCTTAATTAGCGAGCGTTCCCGCCGGGAGGACCACGGCCCGGCAGCGGAGCGTCGATGAGTGGTGAACGTGCGCACGCTAAGCTTTGCGCGTGCCATGCATGATGAAGCTACCGGACGGACAGGCTTGCCGGTTTGCCTGTCCTGAAGGGAACAGGGACGCACGGCGTCCCGAAAAAACCCGCTGCGCCCGGAGAAGTTCCTGTCAAAGCGCTTTCGGACGGGGGTTCAACTCCCCCCATCTCCACCATAAGTCCACTGTAATTTTGATAGAATTACGGTGGACTTTTTTAAGCAATGTAAATAATTGAATCCACATACAGGAGTGCGATTTCATGAGTGAGGTGCGATTCCATATTCATCGGAAATCCGCATTTGCGGGAGCTCTTTTGCTGTATCGAATGTACATTAACGGTCAGTACATCGGAACAATACGCAACGGAAAATCACTGGATGCAAACGTTCCCAAAGCAGGCGTTTATTATATTGAGGATGATATTCTGTCTTCGCGAAACGCTGTG
>OJJV01000044.1_pt1 | contig 148055 bp, 136 predicted proteins | sample 1596391 | NCBI WGS metagenome assembly OJJV01 (sample SAMEA4350164, study PRJEB24818) | metagenome | biome: human; feature: gut; material: faeces | place: Denmark | collected 2013-09
CCGATAAGCCTTTATAGATGGATAATCTATTCTTGTGCGCTGTCTGGAGGCGTTTTTGTCAATAGCGATGTTCCATTCGGCAGGATTTCTATCGCTGTACCCATAATAGAATAAAGCCGTTTCCATACATAGAATACCATCGGGGAATAAACGGCTGATTATCACCACATCGCCTTTGCCAGACCCCATAGTCCAATGATAGTAGCCACGCTTGACTTTTTCTATCAAGCCAGCTCCCAACATTCTTTGAATATCCCTGTAATATAGTTTTTCTTTGCTCAACTGAGCCGTGGTCATTACATAATCATAATGCGAGAACATCTGCCTAAGAATTTTCCTGTCTTTTATTGAAACCATACTCTTACCTCTGCACCAAATTGTGCTGTAAAAACATCTCGTTAGGTTGTTTTAGCCCATTATATTTAGCTCGTATTGCCAAGTCAAATGTGTAGTAAACCACACCATTCAAATTATAAAATGGTGTGGTTACAAACACCTGCTTGTCCACAAATGGCGCACACGGTTTAGCATTGATTTAGACAGCAATTTGAAATTTTGTAGTAGCGATGGCGTATAGATTTATCGTCCGCTTTGTTTCGCCAACCTTGATAGAATAAGGCTTTTCGGCATTTTCCTCGTTGTCAGAGTCGTCATATTTTTTAATTCTGTCGAGTGTCGAAAAGCTATGTATCTTTAAGCCAAAGACCTCACGCTTGTCCTCATATTTGATACATTGGAACATTTCCGATGCTTCTCTGGGCACGGAAGAGCTCGGCCACCTCGAGATGATAGGCGCCATCGTGCACCAGTTGACGCGCTCGATGAGCATCGACGAGATCAAGAAGGCTGGATTCGACGCGTATTTCGTAGACCACACGGCGGGCGTATACCCAACGGCGGCTTCGGGCTTTCCGTGGGACGCCGCATCCATGGCCGTGAAGGGCGACGTGATCACCGACCTTTCCGAGGACATGGCGGCAGAGCAGAAGGCGCGCACGACCTATGACAACATCCTGCGGCTCAGCGACGATCCAGACGTAAACGACGTCATAAAGTTCCTGCGGGAGAGGGAAGTAGTCCATTATCAGCGCTTCGGTGAGGGGCTTCGCCGCGCTGTTGAGAAGATGGATCAGAAGAATTTCTATTCGACCAATCCGGCGTTTGATAAATAAATACTGGCGCATATGTGCATTTATGTCATATGCGCCGATTTTTTATACATTTTGAAAAAAATGATGACATGAGAAAAAATAGGTGCTATAATATTTTGAAAAAATTTTGGCCGAAACGGTCGAAACAGGGATGGATTTGTTTTGGTATTCAGCTCCGCAATATTTTTGTTCGCCTTTCTTCCGGCGGTTTTTATAATATACAGGCTGTTGCCGGGCATCCGCTCGCGCAATGTGTTCCTCGCATTAAGCAGCCTTGTGTTCTATGCATTCGGGCAGCTCGTCTATCTGCCGCTGTTTCTCGCATTGATACTCATCAACTACATATCCGGCCTGCTCCTGTCGGGTAAATTCAGACGCAGCCGCCTGATACTTACGCTCGCCGTCGTTCTCAATCTCGGCATACTCTGCGTCTTCAAGTACACGGATTTTCTCATCGGCAACATCAACTCCCTGTTCGGAACAGCCATCCCGCTCACGGGGATCGTCCTGCCCATCGGCATATCGTTCTTCACATTCCAGGGGCTCTCGTACACGATAGATGTCTACCGCGAACCGGAATGCGGTATGCGCGATTTCACAAAGCTGCTGCTCTATATATCCTTCTTCCCGCAGCTCATCGCGGGGCCGATCGTCAAATATCATGACGTCGCCGCGCAGATAGACAGCCGCCGCTGCACAAGAGACGAGACTGAGGCCGGCATACGCCGCTTCATCGTCGGTCTTGCGAAAAAGGTACTGATATCGAACGCCGCGGGCTACGTCGTGGACAAGGTGTTTTCCAATTGCCTGTACGCTGCGGGCGGGCTTGACTGGCGGCTGGCGTGGCTCGCCGGAATATGCTACACGCTCCAGATATATTTTGATTTCAGCGGGTACAGCGACATGGCCATCGGACTGGGGCATATGTTCGGCTTTACCTTCAAGGAAAACTTCAATTTCCCGTACGCGTCAACGAGCATGACGGAATTCTGGCGGCGCTGGCACATCTCGCTTTCGACCTGGTTCAAGGAGTATTTATATATCCCGCTCGGCGGGAACCGCCGCGGCCGCTGGCGCACCGCACTGAACCGCCTTATCGTGTTCTTCTGCACGGGTATATGGCACGGCGCGAACTGGACTTTCGTGGTCTGGGGTCTGTGCCACGGCGCGCTGACCAGCCTTGAAAATCTCGGTGTGATTCCTGTAAAGCGGCTTCAGGAAAGCCGCGTCGGGCAGATCATGTGCAGAGTATACACGCTGCTCTCCGTGATGCTGCTGTTCGTGGTGTTTCGTGCGGCGTCACTTGGGGAGGCCGCACGCGTCATCGGCGCGATGTTCTCCGGCGTGCAGACCGCCGAGGGAAGCTACATGCTGCACTATCTGCTGACGCCGCTGTTCTGCGTGACGTTGGTCACCGCGATACTTTTCTCTGGCAGTATCATACCGCGCCTGCGCGCGAAAATAGGCGAGCCGGTCTCCGCCGTCCGCGTGATATCCGCGGAGCTGCTGTGCCTGCTGCTGTTCGCGCTGTCGGTATTCAGCCTTGCGCGCGGCGGATTCAACCCGTTTATCTACTTCCAGTTCTGAGAGATCGATAATATGAAAAAAGCCAAGCTTATATTCATATCAATATTCATTGTGCTGTGCCTCATCCCATCGGTCGGTATGCTGATATTCGGCGAAGCGCGGCCTGCCGCGAACGAGGTGCTTGCCGGAAAGCCGAGCGTGACGACTCGAAGCGGGGAACTCAGCCTGAGCTTTCTCTCGGATGTCAGCGATTATATCGCCGACCGCTTCGCGTTCCGCCAGGAGCTGGCCACCGCATGGGCGGGTGTCAACGCCAAGCTCCTCGGAACCTCCGTTGAGGAACAGGTGATCCTCGGCAGTGACGGCTGGCTCTATTTCTCGGATACGCTTCCGGACTACATGGGGCAGGGGATGAGTGATGCCGAGCTGCGGTATCTGGCAAACGATCTCGCGCTGATGCAGGAATATATCGAAAGTCAGGGCAAGCAGTTTGCTTTCACGATCGCGCCCAACAAGAACAGCATCTATCCCGAGCATATGCCGGACTATATTGAGAACCGGCACGGCGAGTCAAACGCTGCCCGCATAGGCGCGTATCTCGACACAGCCGGCGTGAATTACCTCGACCTCTTCGAAATCCTCGGCAGTGAAGAAAACCTCTACTATAAGACGGACACTCACTGGAACTCCCGCGGCGCAGCCTTGGCTGCCGACGGACTGCTGAATCTGCTTGACCGCGGCGGCGATTATTCCGCTGCAAGCTTTGCAACGGCGGAAAATCACAGGGGAGACCTGTACGAAATGCTCTATCCCGCAGGGCGCGCCGTGGAAACCGCGTCGGCCTACGACGGTGAGCTTTCTTACATATGCGAGTCCGACCCGAACGGCGGCAACGCGATAACCATTAAAACCGTCTGTGATGCTGGAACCGACGGGCTTATGTGCTGGCGCGACTCGTTCGGCATCGCGCTGTATCCCTACCTCGCGCAGAGTTTCGCTGCGGCGACATTCTCCCGCAGCGCGGATTATGACCTCACGCTTGCAAATTCCGCCGACGCGGTTATAATCGAGCTTGTGGAACGAAATCTGAGCAATATTCTCAGCCGCGAGCCGACATTTCCCGCTCCAGCGCGCGAGCTGCCCTCGGCGGCAAGCGTTGGGACAATAGCCGTCGATTCCGATGAAGCAAAGACCGACGCTATGGCGGACTATGTCCGCGTATCCGGCGAGCTTGGGGCGTATATGCTCGATTCCGGCAGCCGCGTATATATTGCAGCCGGGGACACCGCGTATGAGGCGTATATCTGCACTTCAAGCGAATCCGACGCACTGCGCTTCTTCGCATGGATACCAGCGGGTGAAGATGCGCATCAAGTTATAACAACTCTCAATTCAGAATATACGGCATATCAGATCAGTTAAGATATGCGGAATGGAGGCCAAAAATGAAAAAACTCATCTCAATTATTCTGCTCTGTGCAACGGCTGTGCTCCTCTGCGCATGCGGCTCCGCGGCTCCGGACAAATCCAGCTCCGGCGGCAGCGCAGTACCGCCGATGCAGACCGCTTCCGGCAGCGATACCCAGGCGGCCGCCGACGCGCCTGAAGAAAAGGCTGCTGAGAACGAGCAGAAGATCATCGCCGAGAGCTATATCGGCAAAGAGGTCAGCGAGCTGTATGACGCGATAGGCGAGCCGGAGTCGGTCAGCTACGCTTCCAGTTGCCTTGGCAGCGGCGAGGACGGCGAGCTTGTGTACAACGGCTTCACGGTGTATACATATAAGGAAGGCGACTCCGAGGTAGTCCAGAACGTGCAATGACAAAGACCGACACAAAAAAGCGGCTCAGAATATATATAATAGCAGCTGTAATACTCGTCATTATCGCGGGCGCGGCCGCATTCGTGTGGTACCGCTTCGGCTCTGTGAAGGTGTCCTGCATGCTTGACGACGGCAGTGTGACAGAGACGCGGCTCTCCCGCGGCGATAGCTTTGTTTTCCCAGAGACCGCCGATTATGACGGGTACACCTTCGTCTACTGGATGGACGCAAAGGGCGCGCGTTACAGCGGCGAGAGCGTAGAGTTATACGTAAGCACAAGCTTCTCACCGGTGTATACCGTCGCTCTCGAGACCGTAGAGCATAATCCGTATCTTTTTCCGGACGAGAACGGGTTCTACCGCCCATATGACAAGCTGACCCGCGGCGAGGCGGCGCGTATGATATATGCGCTGCTGGCGCAGCCCGTTGAAGCCACGGGAAATTATATCGACGTTGACAAGAACGCCGACTATGCGCAGGCAACTGCCGCGCTCTGGCAGCTGAAGGTAACAGGGGAAAACAAGTTCCACCCTGACGAGATCATCACGCGCGGGGAGCTGCTGTCTCTGCTATGCAGCTTCTACCGTGAGACCGAGCAGGACTACGCGTTTGCCGATGCCGACAGCGACAGCTATTATTATCGCGAGCTGTGCACCGCAGCGGAGCTTGGCTGGATAAACAGCGGCGAGGATGTGAACGCGCTGCCCGACGAGGAGCTTACGAAGATAGACGCGGTGCGCCTTATAAACAATATACTCAACCGCGAGAAAGCAGGGAAGGTGTCCGCAAAGCTTCTCGGCGCAGTACCCGATGCAAGCCCGCAGCTTTCCGATTACGCGGAACTGCTCGAGGCCGCGCTGGGGCACGAATACGAGATCGTTGACGGCGTCGAGCGCTGGACAAAGAACGACGAGTTCACGCGCCATGCCTCAGGCTTCGTCACGATTGGGACGCACCTGTACTACTTCGACAGGACCGGCACCATCGCGCGCAATACCGACGTCGGCACGATGCACTTTGACGAGTACGGCCGCTACACCTCCGGTATGCCGGAGCTTGACGAACTTGTTCAGCAGGTCATCGCCGAGAACACGGACGACTCGATGACGCAGGAGGAGAAGCTGAAGGTCCTCTACGATTACACCGTCAACTCCTTCAGTTACCTACGCCGCAACTACTACGCCATCGGCGAGACCGGCTGGCAGAATCAGGAAGCCTACACCATGCTCTCCACCGGCATGGGCAACTGCTACTGCTATGCGGCAACCTTCGGCGAGTTGGCGCGTGCCATAGGCTATGATGCGCAGGTCTACAGCGGCACGGTCGGCTCGAACCGCGCGAAACACAGCTGGGTCGAGATCGAGATCGACGGTGTGAATTACACATTTGATTCTGAGCTGGAGATGGCTGGGCGCAAGAAGTACGTGTACAGAGACATGTACATGATGACACCCGAGCAGGCCAGAATCTGGAACTACAAGAGATAAGGCGAAATGAAAACGAAAAAGATCCTTTTAGCTTTAATACTGGCGCTCTCGCTGCTGCTTCTGACGGCATGCGATATTGACTCTGTTATCAGCGCGGCGGGGCTTGAACCGCCGTCGCGCCAGACGGAGCAGCCCGCAGCGTCGGAATCTCCCAATGCAGCGGCGCAGCCGGAGGCGACCGCAGAGGTAACGCCGGAGCCGGAACCGGAGGTATACATCGTCCGGCTGCCTGAGACGGCTTTCCGCCTCGCACCCAAGACCGAGGAGAGCAACGTTATCGCCACGCTTGACGCGGGGACGGAGCTGCGCTGCCTCGGCAAAGAGAATGAGTTTCTTTATGTGGAGCTGGCAGACGGCTCTCAGGGCTGGTGCAACGGCTGGTATCTCCGCGCGAAGGATGACGCGCTTGAGGCACAGCGCGAGGAGGAGTATCTGAGCGAAAAGACGTCGAGCGAGACATTCGTTCCCATCGACGGTGAGCCTGTATACACCTGCACCGCGACGCGCCTGAACTGCCGCGCGGAGCCTAACACCAAGGCGACCATCCTTCACCAGATAACCATGCTCACCGAGGTGAACGTGCTCGGCAAGGACGGGGACTTTTATCTCTGCCGTCTGGATGACGGGGGAATAGTCTACTGCTCCGTGAACTATCTCACCGAGGGCGCGACCTACGCCGAGTATGACGGCGCGGTCGATCTGCGCGTGTATCTGCCAGACGCCAAATTCGAGCTGCTGTTCGCAAGCCCCAACAACATTACCGGCTCCGCGATGTATCCCGCCGTGCCGCTGATGGAGGAAAAGACCGCCGAAATGCTGAAGCAGGCATTCGAGATTTTCCAGAACGACGGCTACACGCTGAAGGTATACGATGCGTATCGTCCCAGATCGGCGCAGGTAAAGCTGTATGACATTGTCCAGAACAACAAGTTCATCGCCAACCCCTATACCGGCGGCTCATGGCATCAGCGCGGCCGCGCGATAGACATGTCCCTCATCGACAACGCGACCGGCCTTGAGCTTGAGATGCCGACCCCGATGCACACCTTTGACGATTCCGCGGCGCGTTACAGCCGCGATTCGTGGACAGAGGAGGCGCGCAAAAACGTGGATTACATGACAAGTGTTATGGAATCGGTCGGTTTTGGCATTATTCAGACGGAATGGTGGCATTTTGAGAACAATTCCGGCCACGGCAGCTACCTGCCAGACGAAATTGATTTCACGAGCCTGACATATAAGCCCGTCTCGGAATATCAGGGCAGCTGATAAATGATCCCCCATGCAGCGGCATGGGGGATCATTGCGCCTATAATTATATACAAAACCCGTCGGTGTAAATAAACCGTTAAGATAATTTTTCAACGAAGTATACAAAAAGTTTTAATTGGCTTGAAATACATGGTACGATATGGTATATTCCTTTGGCAAATGAATATTCAGTTCGAAAGGAGATTTCCATGAAGGACCACATGACACGCTTCCTGTCCCGTGTGCTCGTGCTGCTGATGATGCTTCAGCTTGTCAGCGTCGGGCCGGTTTTCGCCACCTCGGCCTCTGCCGGGAACGACGAGGCGGAGCAGGAGGAGATACTGTCAAATGACGCCGAGGACGACGTCGAGGAAGCGGCACCCGCCGAAGAACCGGCGGAAGAAGAGCCTGTCGAAGAGGCGCCCGTTGAGAACGAGGAACCTGTCGAAGAGCCGGTTTTTGACGTTGAGGCTTCGGCCGACGAGATCGCGCTCAAGGACGGCGCGGCCATCATCAAGACCAGTGACCTCAACGAGGTAAAGGCCATTCTTGCAAAAGCCCTCATCGCAAACTACGATCCTGAGAAGGATTACAGCGAACTTGAGTGGGAGTATGAGTGTGAAGGAAAGCGCGCCCTTTCCTCAAACACAGCTTGGGGCTCCATCGGAGGATTTACAAGCAAAAATTGGGTGGGCACAAGCTACACCCACCCCGCGCTGTGGGACAATGCTGACGGTACATACAGTGTACGTCTTGCCGGCACCACAGAGACTGTAAACTTCACCAAGATAGCAAAGCAGAATTCCGGCATTACGCTTGTGGAGAATCCCACGCTCAAGCTCTTCTATAACGATGACGGCTCCGTCAACTACGACGAAGTCCGCGCGATGGTGCTTGAGCAGATCGCTTCCACCACTCCGGAAGGACTCACCGCGGACGATCTGCATGTTACATATTATGCGGCCTCCAGTCTTACTGGATTAAAGCATGATTGGGTTGATTTCGAAGGCAGCTCAAGATACCCCGCAATGAGCTCCGGTGAGCAGCGGATAAAAATCAGCTACGACGGCAATGAATCCTACTACGGCACCGAAGTTGAGTTTACCGTTAATGTTGAAGTCGGCCGCGACGATTCCAAGCTTGAGTTCTGCGAGAATCCCACCATCAAGCTCGTTTACAACGATGACCTCAGCATTGATTACTCCGCCGCTTATCAGGCAATTTTCAACCTGCTTGAAACCAAGGTGCCTGAAGACATCACGCTCGACGACCTGACTATCGAGTATTATGCAACCGCTAAATCCGGTTCCCTTGGTGAGCTCGGAAAGGAATGGATGCCGCTTGAAGGCGGCAAAGAAACCTTGACGTATCCCGGAATCAGTGAAGGCACCCAGACCATTCGTGTTTCCTACGCCGGTGACAAGACCCATAATCCCACTTCTGTCACCGCAGAAGTCACCGTTCTTGGCCGCCCCGAAGTCAATGTAGCGCAGAAGGAAGGCCCCTACAACGTCGGTTTCGTTTTTGCCGACGCTGAGAACTACGACTATGACGCGACCGCACGCGCGATCTATGACGCTGTCGTCGCCTCCAACGATCAGGGGCTCGGTTACGAGGACTTTACAATTGAATATAATGCTTCTAAGGCTGGCAGCGCCCTGCCCGTGTTCATGCCGCTTGATTGCAATGATATAAGATACAACAAGCTCACCGACGGCACTTGGACGATCCGCTTCTCCTGGAACGGCACCGCCGCATACAAGGACGGCTACTTTGATGTCGAAGTAACCGTTACCGACAGCCGCGAGGCGTCCGCCGTCGTTCTCAAGGACGGCGCGGAGATCACCTACAATATGGACGCTTCCGTCATGGAGCAGGCCATATTCGACAATGCCGTCGACTGGGATAATTCCGCTCTGCCCGCAAAAGAAAAACTCAGCCTTGACGATTTCACCATCGAGTATTACGCATCCTCTGTCTCCGAGACCGGTGCTTTTGACGGCGCATTAAAAGCTTGGGCGCCGGTTGGCGGCGGCACGGTTGTTGTGGTCAAGTACCCCCAAATGGGCGCGGCAGATGCACAGCAGATTCGCGTAACCTACAAGGGCAGCACCGAGTTCCGTCCCTCCGAGACGGTCGAGGGCACTCTGAAGGTCAACAAGGCCGACGTCAAGGTCAAGGTTCACTCCGCGATCATCCGCGCGAATGAGGAAGTCCCCGCAAACTTCGTCACCATTGATCCGAACGATCCCAAGATCGACATTTACACCGTTTACGCCGGCATCAGCAGCTCCAACGTTGAGAACGACGTCAGCAAGCTCGGCGGATGCATCTATCTCGACCTGCCTGACAAATTCCAGAACAGCGTTATTATCAAGATAATCGATCCGGTACTTAATGGCATCTATCACAAGTCGCTGACCGAGATCATGCAGGAGGGTACCACCGTCGGTGCACTCAAGGAAGCTCTTAAGACTCAGGAAATCCTTGATCTGCTGAAGAAGCTGAATATCGACACCGGCGCTGTCGGTCAGCTGATTGAAGTCCTCAACAAGCTGCCCGGCGTGTTCGACAATACGCGCGTCGCATTCGGCACTCCGAACCACGCTGGCGTTTACACCGCCACCGCCATCACCGATAACGCCAACTACAACACCGGCGTCGGAGTCGGTGTGCTGACCGTGCTGAAGGTCACCAAGGGCGTCAAGATCACTTGGGAAACTGAGATTCCCAAGAAGCTCACTACGGACGAAGCCGCAGCTTTCAACTGGGACGCTTATCTGACCGTTGACGGCGTCGCAGTCAAGGATGCAAGCAATATCCACTACCTGTACAGCGGCTTCACCAGCAAGTGGAAGCCGTACTCCAGCACCACCACTGCTCCGACCGAGCCGGGACGCTATGTCGTGACCGTCGTCACCATCAACGGTGACTATCTTGCAGCTCCCGTGACCCGCACCTTCCAGATTACCAAGTAATCTCACAACTGAGAACCACTCTGCGGCTGTTGCCGCAGAGTGGTTCAGTCTGTCAAAAAACATATGCAGCAGGGCACAGATAACAGAGCAGCGGGGGAGCTTGAGGGGGCAAGGCCCGCCTCAAATACAATAAAACGCCGTCCAAAAGTCTTGATATATCAATGACTTTTGGAGCAAAGCAGCATTTTGATATTATCAAAATGCTCGGCGGATGAAGCTTGTCAAAAAAGTCCTCACAGGACTTTTTTGACAAGCTGAACCACTCTGCGGCTGTTGCCGCAGAGTGGTTTTGCGCGAAGGGTAGGGGAGAACTCAAAAAATGCCCTGCGGAAGGCTCCGCAGGGCATTTGTGCATATTGACGGAAGAAAATCCCTTAATTATAATTATTTGGCAAGAACCTTCTTGAGCTTCGCGTATCTCGGCAGGGAGCTTTCCAGCGGAAGCTGCGGCTCGCCCTGAATGAGGGGGAGTGCGTAGTCAATGAACTCCTTGGTCAGGCCGTTGTGCTCTGCGTTGATCCACTCCATCGGAACCTTCTTCTCGAAGTTTGCGACGGAATTGAGCGGAAGCAGCTCATATTCGCAGGTGTATTTGCCGTCAACATAGACGCGCTTGAAGCCGACCATCTTGCCGGTGCAGCCGGAAACGGCCTGCTTGACCGCTTCTTCGCCCGCGCCGAAGGCCTCGTCGATATCTACCTTGGAAGCGAGATGCGCGCCGCAGCGCTGAAGCAGGCTAAGCTCAATGCCGCGAACCTTGACGCCGGTGAAGCGCTCCTTCACGATGGAAGCGAGCAGAGCCGCGAGACCGCCGAGCTGCGCGTGACCGAAGCCGTCGCTTGCGGAGGTCTTGGCCTCAGAGACAAAGCGGCCGTCGGCATAGTGGATGCCCTCGGACACCGCCACGAAAACCTTGCCGTTGGCCTTATAGACCTTGTCGATGTCGGCAATGAACTTATCCATATCGAAATCGCATTCGGGGAGGTACACGAGATCCGGGCCGGAGCCGAAGTGAGAGGCCAGAGCGGCGCTCGCCGCCAGCCAGCCCGCGTGACGACCCATGATCTCAACAATGGTGATCATGCTGTTGTTGTAAACTCTGGCGTCCTTATTGATCTCCATGCAGCTCGTTGCGATATATTTTGCTGCGCTGCCGAAGCCGGGGCAATGATCCGTGCCGTAAAGGTCGTTGTCAATGGTCTTGGGAACGCCCATGACGCGGCACTCGTAGCCGACGGACTCCATGTAACGGCTAATCTTCGCGCAGGTGTCCATGGAATCGTTGCCGCCGTTATAGAAGAAATAGCGGACATTGTACTTCTTGAATATCTCAAGAATGCGCTTATAATCGGTATCGTCATCTTCGGGAGCCGCTATTTTATAACGGCAGGAGCCAAGCTCGGAGGACGGAGTGTGCAGCAGGAGCTCAAGCTCTGCCGGATCCTCCTCATCCATGACGAACAGCTCGTCGTTGAGAACTCCGACTATACCGTGCGACGCGCCGTACACCTTGGTGATGTCCTCGGATTCAAGCGCAGTCTTGATAACGCCATACGCGCTGGCGTTGATGACCGCAGTCGGCCCCCCCGATTGACCGAAAATACATGCCCCTACCAATTTCCCGTTCATTTTTTTACTTTCTTCCCTTCATTGAAATCTTTAGAAATTTTTTTGGGTTTTGTCAAATGTGCGACTTGATTATAACATAGTTTGAGGATATAATATAGATGTAATTTTGTATAAAAACAAAATAATCACAAAATTGGAAAGGGAGATTTCAACTATGCCTCTGGTAACTACAAAAGAAATGTTTGAAAAAGCTTATAACGGCGGATATGCCATAGGCGCTTTCAACGTAAATAATATGGAGATTGTGCAGGGCATCACCGAAGCCGCGAAGGATCTCAATGCTCCTCTGATACTTCAGGTATCCAAGGGCGCCCGCGCATACGCAAATCACACCTATCTGATGAAGCTGGTCGAGGCCGCAGTCATTGAGACCGGTCTGCCCATCGCGCTTCATCTTGACCACGGCGATACCTTCGAGCTGTGCAAGTCCTGTATAGACGGCGGCTTCACTTCCGTCATGATCGACGCTTCCTCCAAGCCCTTTGAGGACAACATCGCCATCACCCGCAAGGTCGTCGAGTACGCACATGACCACGGCGTTGTCGTTGAGGCCGAGCTTGGCACTCTCGCCGGCATTGAGGACGAGGTCAAGGTCTCCGCTGAGGACAGCTCCTACACCCACCCCGAAGAAGTCGAAGAGTTCGTCTCCCGCACCGGCTGCGATTCTCTGGCCATCGCCATCGGTACCAGCCACGGCGCATACAAATTCAAGCCCGGCACCAAGCCCCAGCTCCGCTTTGACGTTCTCGAAGAGGTCAGCAAGCGTCTGCCCGGCTTCCCGATAGTTCTGCACGGTTCCTCCTCCGTTCCTCAGGAGTTCGTCGCCAAGATCAACCAGTACGGCGGCAATATGCCCGGCGCGATCGGCGTTCCGGAGGATCAGCTCCGTCAGGCCGCATCCATGGCAGTCTGCAAGATCAACATCGACTCTGACCTGCGCCTCGCCATGACCGCTTCCATCCGCGAGTATTTCGCCCTGCATCCGGCAGATTTCGATCCTCGTCAGTATCTCAAGCCCGCGCGTCAGGCGATCAAGGAAATGGTTGCACACAAGATCGTTGACGTTCTCGGCTGCGACGGCAAAGCCTGATTCTCCGCCGCAGAGAGAACAAAAATTTCGGAGGTGGCATAATGGGGTCAAAACCTGATCATCTTAATAAAGCGACTTCTACCCCCGCAGGGGAGGTAGGCCCATTTGACACGGCAATCGTAGTCCGGCTTGTCATTGCATCTATCATCTTTGCTGTTGCGCTTATCCTCAAGCTACTTCCGAGCTTCGTGTCTATCCTGCTGCTGTTGGCGTCCGCCGGCGCAGCGGGATACGACATAGCTATTGAGGCGGTCAACTCGGTAGAAAAAGGGGAGTACTTCGCAACTCCGCTCATCATAATTGTCGTAACAGTGCTCTCATTTGTCATCGGCTTTGCCGCCGAGGGCGCCGCGCTGATAATTCTCTATCAGATAGGACTCATTCTTCTGGCCTACACGAAGGACAAAACCAAAAAATCCGCGCTCGATCTGCTGCACTATCAGGACAGCGAGACTGCCGAGAAGGTGGCCTCTCTCATAGAGCAGGACGAAGCTCTTGAACTGCCAACAAAGGGCATGATGGAGCACAACTCTGGTACGGTTTTGAAATTCGCGATAGCGTTCGCCGTGCTGTATGCGATAGTTCTTCCGCTGTTCACGAACTTCACATACGCCGTATCCATTCACCGCGCGCTCATGATAATCATCGTCTGCACGCCCATGTCGGTCGTCGCCGCCATGCCTATCACCGCGCTTGTCAGCCTTTGCAGAGCCGGTCAGTTTGGCGCAATATTCAGCAGTGCTTCTGTCATGGAGTCCGCAGCCGATACTACCACGGCGCTTTTCGATAAGGCCGGCATCTTCACCGCTGAAACGCCCAGACTTATCAGCGTCCAGTCTGACGTGCTGGACAGCAAAACCTTTATGAATTTTGCCGCGCACGCCGTGTATTATTCCGAGCAGCCCATCGCTAAAGCCATTTCCTCGATGAACGACACCGAATACAGGCTCGACGTGATAAGCGACTTCATGGACATTCCCGGCTGCGGAGTTGACCTGAGCGTCGCCGGTGCGCATGTCACCCTCGGCACCCGCGCTCTGTTTGTGAGCAGGGGAATAGACATTCCATATGACGTCTCGGATGACAATCATCTTGTCTATTATATGACTGTGGCTGACAAATATGTCGGCAAGCTCATTTTCTCAGACGACTTCAATGAGGACACCGTCGATATCGCGGACGGAATGAGAGCAGCTGGAGTCAACAAATGTATTCTTCTCACCGACGACGGCAAGGAAGAGGCGGAACAGCTTGCGGATAAGCTTGGCTTTGACGAATACATCAGCGAGTGCGACACCGCGAAGAAACTTCGCATCATCAAGAACTTCAGCGAAGCCGAGGATCAGAAAACGCTGTACGTGTACGCCGCCGGTATCGAGGCGCACAGCGCCGCGGAGACGGACATTCGCGTGAGCCGCAAGGGCAAATATGCCGATGCTACAATCGCTCCCGAGTACGCTGTGAACCTGCCGAGAGCATTTTACACCTGCGGCAGAATGCGCGAGATTGCTACCGAGAACGCGCTGTTCGCGTTTATAATCAAAGCTGTGCTGATTTTCCTCAGCATAACCGGATACTGTAATCTCTGGTTTGCGATGTTTATTGATATGGTGGCCGCTCTGGCAACGATACTTAACAGCATCAGAGTCACGACCGACTCGCTTATCAAACCGTTTGATAAATAAGCTCCGGCAAATAGTTTAAAACGCATATCGGGGAAGTATGATTTCCCCGATATGCGGTCCTCCTCTAAGTTCGCATAATATCAATTAAGCGAACTTAGAAGAGCTAGATTGGAGGTTTTGCCATGAATATTGATGAGATCCACGATGCGCCGGATATTTTGATGGAATTCCTTGAATATCACTCAACAGTACGTGGACACTCTGACCAGACCGTTGCCGGATATTATCTCGATCTGAAAATTCTTTTCCGGTTTCTGAAGCGGCGCCGCGGACTCGTCGCGCCGTCCGTTCCATTTAATGAGATCGACATCAGCGACGTTGACCTTGATTTCATTAAAAGCATTAAAATCGAAGAGCTCTATCGTTACCAGTCCTTTTCGCCGGAAATGCTCGGCACAAATCGCTCGCTGTCCGCCGCGAGTCGCTGCCGCCGTACCTCGTCCGTCAAGTCATTCTTTAATTATCTCGTCTCGAAGCGTCATTTGCTCGAAGCCAATGTTTGTCAAGAACTTGACATGCCTAAAAGGCAGCTGTCTCTGCCGCGCTACCTCGAGGAATCCGAATGTGAGCGGCTTTTGTCTGTATGCAGCGGCCCGTATGGGCTCCGCGACTATTGCATATTGATGCTGTTCATGTCATGCGGGCTCCGCGTGTCGGAGCTTGTATCTCTGAATTTGGGCGATGTGTACGATGATCATGTCCGCGTTTTGGGCAAGGGTAACAAAGAACGCATAGTATACTTCGCTGAGGGCTGCCGCGAGGCCATTGATGACTATTTGTGTGTCCGTGATAATGGAAAGCTACGCGACGAGGATAAACAGGCGCTCTTCATAAGCCGCGACAACCGCCGGATAAGCGTCCGCGGCGTTCAGAAAATGGTCGATAAGAAGCTGCTTGAGGCGGGGCTTGACAGCAGCCGCTATTCGCCGCACAAGCTCAGGCACACCGCGGCTACTCTTATGTTGAAAAACGGCGTCGATACGCGTGCGCTTCAGGAGGTGCTTGGCCACAGCAATCTGAACACGACGCAGATATACACCCACCTTGACAATGCGTCCCTGCACGAGGCTGCAATGGCAAATCCAATCGGGCGCAAAACGAAGTCCGATATAGAAAACGAGCAATAGAAACGCAGCACGGTCTAAAAAATGACCGTGCTGCGTTTCTATTGCTCAAATATCGGGATGATACCGCCGATATCAACTGCGGGTTCGTCCCTCAGATATAACGCTTCCACGCCGTGATCATGCAGAAAGCCTATTATTGCTCCCCTGTCCGGATGCCGGTCGATCGTGCCGGTAAACACAAGCTCCGTTTTCGATAGTTTGAAGCAGCTCCCGCCGATAAAACCATACGAATATCCCGGCAGTTCAAAGAAGCCAGCCTGAATTCTCAGGACGTCCAGTCCCCTGCCTTCAGCCGCAGCAGCGATTCCGGCATCGGCTGTTATGATCGAGTTTTCGTCCACAACGCAGACCGAGCAGCGGGCATAGCCCTGTCTAAAGCCTATAACTCTTTTGTTTCCAAAGCGGGACAATACTTCTCTCGCTGTGACGTCCGGATTGCACAGCAGATGCTTGCCGACAACGCAGGCATTAAGCGCGCAATCCTTCGGGTAAGCACTTCCCTGCTCGGTATCTGCTGCGCTTACTTTGCATCCCGCTCTCTCGAGGCGGTCTGCAAAATCGCTCCCAGCCAGATACGGCGCAATGAACACCTCGTTTCCGCCGCAGTGGAAAACGGACAAATCGGCATGGCCTGAAAGTCCTGGACTGACGCAGGGATTATCGGGCAGATATATCGGCGTTACGCCGATATCCGCCACCGCCGCATGAAACCGTGCGGCATATTTTTCTCCGAGAATAACGCCTGCGGCTCTGTGCGGCAGGTTCGGATCATCTACAAAATTTTTCATTTATCCCGCGCCAGAACCGCTGCGATCGCCTCGCCGATATTTTTAACGCTTATGATGCGCAGCCCCTTCGGCACGTGCACATCATCGCGCACATGCGCCGGAATGATGCAGCGTTTGAAGCCTAGTCTTGCAATCTCTGAAAGCCGCTGATTTATCGCGCTGACGCTGCGTATCTCGCCCGATAATCCAACCTCGCCGACCGCCGCAAGCTCAGTCCCAAGCGGGCGGTCAAGATAGCTGGAGGCGATTGCAAGTACGGTCGCAAGATCCGCCGCCGGTTCGTCGAGCGTCAGGCCGCCGATGACGTTTATATACGCGTCGCAGCTAGTGACGTTCATACCGCCGCGCTTTTCAAGCACCGCAAGCAGCATGGCGGTGCGGTTATAATCTATGCCGTTGCTCCTTCTGGAAGCATTATAGTTCGACGGCGTGACCAGCGCCTGCACTTCGGCCATTATCGGGCGCGTCCCCTCCATCACGCAGGCGACGCAGGTACCGGGGCTGTTTTCCGGCCTGCCGGCCAGCAGCATTTCGGACGGATTCTCTACGCAGCGCAGGCCGCTATCGACCATCTCGAACACGCCGATTTCATTCGTTGAACCAAAGCGGTTCTTCGCGCCGCGCAAAATGCGGAAGCTCGTGCTCTGCTCACCCTCGAAGTACAGCACGCAGTCAACCATGTGCTCCAGCACCTTCGGCCCCGCGATGCTTCCCTCTTTGTTGATATGCCCGACAACGAACACCGTGTAGCCCTTCTCCTTCGTAACGCGCATAATGCGCATCGTGCACTCACGTACCTGCGTTATGCTGCCGGGCGCGGATGCGACATTTGCGTCGGACATCGTCTGGATGGAGTCGATTATTATGACGTCCGGATCAAGCTCGTCGGCAGCGGAAATGATGCTGTCAAGATCGGTTTCGGCCAGAACATACACCTCGCCGCCATTCACGCCGAGCCTCGTTGCGCGCAGCTTCAGCTGCCGCTCACTCTCCTCACCTGTGACATACAGGACCTTCCGGTCGTTCTCCATAGAGCCGCACATCTGCAGCAGAAGCGTGGACTTGCCGATTCCCGGGGCGCCGCCGACCAGAACCAGCGAGCCAACGACTGCGCCGCCGCCGAGCACACGGTCAAATTCCGAGATGCCGGTGCTGAAGCGTATCTCCGCCGAAGTGTCAAGCTCCGACAGCGGGCGCGGCTTTTTCGCCTCATGTGACGAGCGGTACGCCTGCTTGCCATTTTTGGCGGTGCCGAGCTGTATCTCCCTGAACGTGTTCCACTGCCCGCAGGATGGGCACTTACCCGCCCAATTCGAAGTCTCATAACCGCATTCGGAGCAGCAATACGTGGTCTTTTGTTTTACGGCCATACATTTTCTCCATTCTTTATCTGAGAATCGCTAAATCCTTTCGCCAGATGTATACTGCAAAAACGACGCAAGGAGCACAGATGCGAGCGCCGTCTGATATTCCCCGTCGCAGAGCTTTTCAACGTCCCCCTGATTCGACATGAACCCGCATTCGACAAGTATCGCAGGGCACTTTGCGTGTGCGGTTATGTACAGCCCCTTGGAGGCTGGCTCCGCAACGCGCCGGTTTGACGGGTCAAGATATGTTATCAGATTCGCGTGACACAGCTTGCCGAGCTGTTCCCCGCCGGTGTACGCCGAGTACAGCACCTGCGCGCCGCTGGGCTGCGAAGTCGGATAGCAGTTCTGGTGGATGCTTATCAGAATTCCGTTCGGCGCGGAGTTGATCTCTTCCACCCTGCGCACAAGGTCTTCGTGCTCGCTGTAGCCTTCAGCCGCCGATTTCGAGCTGTCGTCAACTCTTGTCATGTGAGTTCTCACTCCGTACAGCTCCGCCAGCGAATTCAGGCGCCTTGCTATGGCGAGGTTTATCTCGCTCTCTTTGACGCCCGCAGCGGATACCGCGCCGCCGTCTATGCCGCCGTGCCCCGCGTCTATCACGAGCGTCACACGGTTGTCGGCTGCGGCAGGCGCAGCACGCGGAATAAAAATTGCCGAAGTTATCCCGATCGCGAGCGCCGCCACAAGCATCAGCGCAAGCACGGCGCCGCAGCGGCTGAATTTTATAACCTTAAACACTGCGTTACCTCTGATATTATATAGTTTACCGTGTGCCAAGTCAATATTGCATCTTCCCTTCTCAGAGAAGTATACATATCAGTCCCCCGCTGCCCTCGTTGATTATGCGCTGGAGAGTCTGCCGCAGCTTGGCTTTCGCGCTGTCCGGCAGCGCTTCGATTTTTGCCGTAAGCCCCTCTTCCGCGATCGTGTCCAGCGACTTTCCGAAGATGTTCGACTGCCATATCTGGTTCACGTCGCCATCGAAGCCCTGGAGCAGGAAGTTGATAATATCCTCCGACGCGGATTCCCCTCCGATGGCAGGGCTGACCTCGGTCTCTACATCTGTCATCAGCATGTGTATCACCGGAGCGCGCGCCTTGAGTTTAACCGTGTATTTTCCGCCCTGCCGCACTATCTGCGGCTCGTCAAGCTGTACCTGCCCTGACAGCGGCATGACCACGCCGTAGCCGCCGCTGCGCACAGCGTCAAGCGCGGAGCGCAGGGAATCATAATCGGTTTTCACGGCCGCCATCACGGTAAGCATCTTTATGAGTTCGCCGTCATTATTTATCTCCACTCCGGCCTCGTCGCTCACTATCTGATAGAATATCCCACGCGGGAGCGTCAGCACGGCGGTGACATCGCCGTTCCCAAGCTCCATCGACTTCACGTCCGCAGAGCTTATAAATTCCAGCTCCTCTATGCTCTTTATCGCCGAATGGGTATCCTTTATGCTCCTTATGCCGTCGCAGTGCATTTTGATCGCGTCGTACAGCGCCGACTTCATCTTGTTGTCGCCGCCGAGGGCATCCAGCCAATCCGGCAGATAGAATCCGATCGACTTGACTGGGAACTCCTCAAGCACGCACCGCATTATGCGGCACATGTCGTTTTCATCAAGTGTCTGGCAGTTCACGCGCAGACAGCTGACGCCGAATTTCTGCTCAAGCTCTGCCGCCGCACTGATGGCCGCGTCCGACTCCGGCTCCGCGCTGTTCATAAGCACGACGAAGGGCTTATTTATCCTTTGCAGCTCCTCGATAACGCGCTGCTCCGGCTCAAGATATTTCTCGCGCTCGATCCCGCAGATGCTGCCGTCGGTCGTGACTACGATGCCGATGGTTGAGTGCTCCGCGATGACGCGGCGTGTGCCCTCCTCGGCAGCGGTGGTCATACTGACCTCCTGCTCGAACCACGGCGTTGCGACAAGGCGCTCGACGCCGTTTTCAAACTGTCCCGCCGCGCCCTCGACCATGTACCCCACGCAGTCAACCAGCCGCACTGACAGCTCGCAGCCGTCCAGCGACAGGCGCACAGCCTCCTCCGGTATGAATTTGGGTTCCGCCGTCATGATGGTTCTGCCTGAGCCGCTCTGCGGAAGCTCATCTCTGGCGCGCTCTCTGGTATAGGTGTTCTCTATTTCCGGAATGACCATTGTCTCCATAAAGCGCTTGATAAAGGTCGATTTTCCGGTTCTCACCGGCCCGACGACGCCCAGCATGAAAGCGCCATCGGTTCTTGCAGCGATATCCCTGTAAATTTTTGTGTCGATCATAAAAAAGCCTCCGCTCTCATGTTCTCGTTTGTACGAGTCTATGAACAGCGGAGGATTTTTATGACGGCATGTCAAGCGAACCGCGCCGTCTGATCGTGCCTTTGCGATACCCTAAGCTCGACGCCGGGAAACGCAAGGCTGAGTCTTTCGTGCAGCGCGTATATAACGGGATTTTCCGTGCAGAAATGGTCGCCATCTATCAGATTTATGCCCAGCTCGCGGGCAGTCAGGAACTGATCGTATTTGATATCAGACGTCAGATATGTGTCACAACCGAGCTCATACGCGCGCTCCATGCTTGAGCCGCCCGCGCCGCCCATGACGGCAAGCCGCTCTACCGGACGCCCTGCGTCGTAATAGCGCAGTCCGTTTGTCCTGAGCGCAGCCCTGCAGAACGGCAGAAAGTGCGCCATGTCCGTCGGCGCACGCAGCTGGCCGACGCGGCCACAGCCGTCTTCATCCAGCGCTGATATGAGATCGGCACCAAGCAGCGACAGCAGCACGTCGTTCACGCCGCCGTCGGCAATATCTAGATTCGTATGCATGGAGACAAGCGAAATGTTGTTTTTGACGAGCTTCATCACGCGCCGCTGCATGATGTCATCCGTGGTCAGACTCTTCATCGCGTTCCATATGAGCGGGTGGTGCGTGATTATCATATCCGCCCCGAAGTCTATGGCCTCATCGATGACCTCGCTGGTCGCGTCAAGCGCAAGCAGCGCCTTTTCAACGCGCCGTCCGCGGTCGCCCACCAGAAATCCGGCATTGTCAAAATCCATTTGCAGCTCAAGCGGAGCCATCAGCTTCAAAAACTCAAATATTTCGCCCGCTGTCGTTTGCATCATCTGCCGCCCTCCATATCTCTAAGCTGATTTAATATCTCTTCATATAGCCTGCGCCGATCAATAATTTCAGTCTCCGTGCTCTCACGCATGCCGTCCACTGCCGAAGCGAATCGGCGCTCAAGCTTCCCGCGCAGCTCCGGAAAAAGCGGGTTGACGCCGATGAGCGCTGTGCTGCCGGTATACAATTCAGCGTCGTTCAGCCGCTGGTGCCCGCCGAAGCGCGCGGTAATTATCTGATACAGCCGGTCGTCACGCACAAGCTCTTCCGAGATTATCTCAAATTCATTATATACCAGCCAATAGCGCAGGATCTCACATTTCGTCATGGGCTGGAGGATCAGCGTGTACTCCCGCGCCATGCACCACTCCGCCCTGTCAAGAATGCCGCATATCGTGTCCCCGCCCATGCCGGCTATGACGATCGTATCGACCTCGGACGAGTCGCAGCCGTCCAGCCCGTCGCACAGCCGGAGCGATATCACGTCCTCTGCTCCGATGCTTTCAGCGGTGCGCTTCGCCTTGCTCAGCGGCTCGGCATTGATATCGGCCGCGATGAGCCTGCCGGAATATCCGCGCTGAAACAGGGCGGCCGGCAAATATCCGTGGTCAGTGCCCACGTCGATAACACCGCGCCCGTTCTGCGGGATATGCGCCATTATTGCTTCAAGTCTCCTGTTCATATAGGCGGCTCCTCAACAAAAAATAAAAGCCGGTAAAGTACCGGCTTTATGACTCAAGCTATCACAACTCAGAGAGTTGCAAGGTAGTTCTTAAGTCCCTCGACGAACTCATCCGGATCGACACCGTGAGCCGCGCAGGCCTGCTCGATGTTCTCGCCGCTGGCAAGGGCGCAGCCCATGCAGTGCATTCCGATTGCCTGGAACGCGGGCATTGCCTCGGGGCAGTTCTCGAGGATATCAGACAGCATAGTCTCTCTTGTGATTTCCATTATTTTCACCTTTCTGATAAAAACTATGAAAGGATTGGGACGGAATCCGTCCCAATCCTATGTCAGGCGCTAAAAATCAGCCCTGCTCCTTCATCTTTGCAAAACACTCGCTGCAGTAGACGGGACGATCGGACTTCGGCTCGAACGGAACCTTTGCCTCGCCGCCGCAGGCTGCACAGGTAGCGGTGAAGAACTCACGGGGACCACGGGCAGCGTTCTTGCGTGCGTCGCGGCATGCCTTGCAGCGCTGGGGCTCGTTCTGGAAGCCGCGCTCTGCGTAGAATTCCTGCTCACCGGCAGTAAAAACGAACTCTTTACCACACTCTTTGCAAACTAAGGTCTTGTCTTCGTACATCTTGAATCCTCTCTTTTGATAAATGTGCCTATCGGCTTGTATTTGCGGTCAGCTAATGCTGATGTCGCCTGAATTAAAGTTCCGCGCCAGCTTGCGCCTTATTCTCTGCACAGCGTTATCGACAGCTTTGGGCTCTTTCCCAAGGCGCTGGGCAATGTCCTTATAGGACAGGCCGTCCAAATACAGAGAGAGAACCTTTCTCTCCAATCTCGATAGCTGCTCTGTAAAGGCTGTATAAAGTTCTTCCTTGCTCTCTCTGGCCAGAACCTGATCCTCCGGCGAACGCCGGAAGCTCTGGGAAAATGCCGATAAATTTGTGCTGGAATCCTCGGAGAGTTCTTCAAGAGACATTCCATCATTGAGCGGGAAATGCTTCAAACGCGATGCGGATTTGATTGCTGATAAAAGTCTCATCCTGACACAGTGCTCGGCAAACGTCTTAAAACTAACGCCGCAGGCGGGATCAAACCGGCGTATCGCGGAGAGCAGCCCGAAGGTGCCTTCCTGGATCAGATCCTCACTGTCTCCGCCGGCGAGGAACAACGGTCTTGCGCATTGGCGGACAAGCTGCATATATCTGCCAGCAAGCTCTTCTTCCGCGCCACGATCCTCCATTGATGCAAGCCTTTGCAGCTCAATATCAGATAATTTTTCGTACTCTGTCATAAATACACTTTTAATCAGCTTATTATACTGTTAGTATTATACAACAAGCTCGCCTAAAGTCAATATATTTTTTGCGCCAATTTGCAAATTTTACACTATTTTACTAAAAGTCCATCTGCTGCTGACCCATGTACTCGATGCCGAGATGCTCATAGGCCTTCCGCGTCACACAGCGCCCGCGCGGTGTGCGGGTCAGGAAGCCGCACTGGAGCAGATACGGCTCGTATACATCCTCAAGCGTGACCGCTTCCTCGTTTATCGTCGCGGCAAGGGTCTCCAGTCCGACGGGGCCGCCGCCGTAAAACTCGATTATGCTGCGCAGCATCCTGCGATCCAGCGCGTCAAGTCCAAGCTTATCGACCTCAAGGCTCGTCAGCGACGCATCCGCTACCTCGCGGGTTATGACGCCGTTCGCTCTGACCTGTGCGAAATCGCGCACACGGCGCAGCAGTCTGTTCGCAATTCTGGGTGTGCCGCGTGAGCGCGACGCGATTTCATACGCGCCCGCCTCTTCAATCTCAACGCCCAATATACCGGCGGAGCGCATAACGATCTGCTTCAGTTCCTCCGGCGTATACAGCTCCAGCCGCAGGGACACGCCGAAGCGGTCGCGCAGGGGCGCTGTGAGTTGGCCGGAGCGCGTTGTTGCGCCGATGAGTGTAAAATGCGGGAGATCAAGGTGTATTGAGTTTGCCGAAGGGCCTTTGCCAATGATGATATCAATGGCGTAATCCTCCATCGCTGGATATAGGATCTCCTCATACGCGCGGTTCAGCCGGTGTATCTCATCCACAAACAGGATGTCGCCCTCGCTGAGATTCGTCAGCATAGCGACGAGATCGCCCGGCTTCTCAATCGCGGGGCCGGACGTGATGCGCATGTTAACGCCCATCTCGTTTGCGATGACGGCAGCAAGCGTCGTCTTGCCGAGTCCCGGAGGGCCGTGCAGCAGGACGTGGTCAAGCGATTCGCCGCGCATTTTGGCAGCGTTTATGAATACATAAAGGTTGTCCTTCGCCTTCTGCTGGCCGATGTATTCTCTTATCGTCTTTGGGCGCAGTGAACCCTCGTTCCTGTCCTCAGGGAGGCTGGCGGCTGTGGTTATTATTTCGTCGTTAGCCTCATCGGAAAAACTGATGCTCATATGCCCTCCTTAGTTTGTCATCTTACGGAGGACGGTCTTTATGGCCTCCTCTGTGGTCATGCTCGAAATATCAAGCTTATTCAGTACCGGCGCGATCTCCGAGCTGCTGTATCCCAGAACAGTCAGCGCCGCGACAAGGTCGTTCATGGCTCCGCCCGTCTGAACCTGCGCCGTCGGTATGCTTATCTCCGAAACGCCCTTGTTTATCTTATCCTTCAGCTCAAGAATAACACGCTGTGCGATCTTCTTGCCGACTCCGGGCGCGACGGTGAGCGCCTTTTCGTTGTTATTCATTATCGCCAGCGCCAGCCCCTCCGGCGTATTCGCCGAGAGAATGGACAGCGCGGCCTTTGGGCCAAGGCCGGAAACGGAGAGCAGAAGCTCGAAGCAGCGCCGCTCATTTTTATCCGCGAAGCCATAGAGATCGAACACCTCGTCGCGTATTATCTCGGAAATATACAGCTTGGCTTTATCTCCAACGCTGAGCTTGGCGAGCGTATTATGTGTCACGTTGACGGCGTAGCCCACGCCGCCGCAGTCGATGACCGCGAGATTCGGTTCCGTTTCGGCAACGATGCCGCTTAGATGGTAGAACATTCTTCCCTGCCTCCTCTGTTGAGCAAAGATGTTGAGCTACGGGCATGGCACAGCGCAAGCGCCACGGCATCCGCCGCGTCGTCCGGTCTTGGGACGGATTTCAGCCCGCATATGCGGCGCACCATGTCCATGACCTGCGATTTTTCAGCGCGGCCATAGCCGACGACCGACTGCTTGACCTGAAGCGGCGTGTACTCAAAAATTTTCACGCCCGCGTCCTCACACGCCAGCAGGATCACTCCCCTGCCGTGCGCTACGGCGATGCCCGTGGTGATATTCGTATTAAAAAACAGCTCCTCGATTGAGACCGCGTCGGGCTTAAAAAGCTCCAAAAGCTCGCCCATATCGTCGTATATCCGTTTAAGGCGGCTTGCAAGCGAGGTATGCGCCGGGGTGGTGATAACACCGCATTTCACAAGGCTTATGCGCGGCCCCGCCGTATCCACGACACCGAAGCCGATCGTCGCAATGCCGGGGTCAATGCCCAGAATACGCATGTGCACACCTCCCTGTTTATACTTCATCATATTATTTTACCATACTTTATCGCATCAGGCAACAAAAAAACTCCGGCAAAACCTCTGCCGGAGTTTTTTATGTCAGGCTCTGGGATGAGCCTTGTTATACACATCCTTGAGCTGCTTTTTTATGAGCTGGGAATAAACCTGCGTCGAGGATATATCGGCGTGGCCGAGCATTTCCTGTATCGCGTGGATATCCGCTCCGTTTTCAAGCAGATGCGCGGCGAAGGAATGGCGCAGTGTATGCGGGGTGATATCCTTGGTTATCTTCGCCTTCTTCTGATAATGCTTGATTATCTTCCAGAAGCCCTGACGCGACATGCGCTCGCCGCTGACGTTTACAAACAGCGACTGCTCATCCGGCATGGCGATCATCTGCGGGCGCACGATGGTGATATAATCCGCCAGCGCCTTTACGGCCTTGGGATACATCGGAATGAAACGCTCCTTGTCCTTGCCGCGGCAGCGGATAACACCCGCGCTGAGGTTCACATCGTCAATGTTGAGGTCGATAAGCTCGGTGACTCTGATACCTGTCGCATATAGCAGCTCAAGCATCGCCTTGTCGCGGTAGCCCTTCATGTCAATGCATTCCGGCTGGTCAAGCAGGAGGTCGACCTCCTGACTCGTAAGGATCTGCGGGAGCTTCTGCGTCCCCTTGTCCGGGACAAGCTTGGTGGAGGGGTTTGTCTCAATATAGCGGTGTATGCAGAGGTAGGCATACAGGCACTTTATCGAAGCTATGCTTCTCGATACCGTCGCAACGGATTTGCCCTTGCCGCGCAGCCACTCGATATACTCGGAAAGTTCGTCGGCGGTCACGGTCGTGAGCGTAAGCTCCGTATGCTCGTCTATGTACGCGGCAAGCTGCCGGATATCACGCATATAGGAACTAAGGGTGTTTGCCGAGGAATGCTTTTCGTCTGTGAGATACTTTTCAAAAAGCTCTACGCATTCTTCGTTATTCAAAGCAAACTCCCCCTTTCTTTTTATCTAAAAATAAAGTATGCAGATATCAGACTGCCCGCAGCGGACAGATAAAGAAGTATTTCAGCGCGCCTCGCGCCCGATTTGAGCTTCGGCGACGAGCGGCAGCACATCCGGACCCTGCCGGATATCTCCATGCCGGACACCGCCGCGTTGAATATCAGCGGCACGAGCAGGCACAGAACAGGTATTCGCGCCAGCCCCTCTGCCGAAATATATCTCGTAACGCAAAGCCCCGACGCGGCACACACGATAGGGATAAGATACACGCCCGTAAGCGACGGCGCGGCCAGAAGAATAAGCGGCGCGGCGGCTATTATCGACAGAAGAAGCGCACTGCGCGGCACATCGGCTTTAAGCACAGCGGACGCGGCGCATCCGACAACAAAGGCGAAAAAAACGACCATCTCGGCCTTGCGGCGAGGTAGCGGATTCTGCCCGTTCGGCATCGTCAGACATGAAATATGTAAATCATAATTTGATTTACATAATGATTTTCTGGTAACAATATATTACAAAGTTGCAAACAAATCAAGTCCTTTTTTCAAAAAAGTTTCAGAAATTTTTTATCTTTATGTCAACCGGATTTTAATTATTACATTTTGATGTTTTCCCGCTTTTGAACACAAGATATAGTCAACGCCGCCCCACGCTGACCGTGCTCTTTTTCTTCTTCCTCCCATGCCCGCCCAACATGCTGCCCAAAACGCAGCCTGCAATAGTGAAGCTCGCGGTGCTCATTACTCCGCCCGAAGATAGCTCCCCGCCCGCGATGATGAAGCCCAACATGAGAAGCAGTATAGTTATGAACCCGCCGCAGAGCAGCCCGCACACAAGCCTCGCCCCTTGCCACGCGCTGACGCCTCTCGCCCCCGCCGCGGCCGCCGCGATGGAGCTGAGCGCCGCGCTTATATACGCAAGGCCGCTTGTGTCCACAGACAGCTTGTTTGCGATAAACGCCGCAATAAACAGCAGCGGCAGCACGGTTATTATCCACGCGGCCAGCGCCCGCAGAAGGAACCTGAAGCTGAAATTGATTCTTTTCTCCAAAGAAACACCCCCGAAGTAATATTATTGCTACATAATATTGCTTCGGGGGTGTTTTCATTCAATTAACTGCGGCAAATTATTTGCGCTTACCTTTTTTAGCCTCAGCCTCGGCAGCTTCCATCTTTGCGGTGGTGGAAATCGCCCACTTCTTGACCTGAAGGCGGACTCTGTCTTCGCCGGTCTCAAAGGTGATGGTGTCTTCGGTGATCTGCACTATCTTGCCGGTGATGCCGCCGATGGTAACGATCTCATCGCCGAGAGAAAGAGAGCTGCGCATCTCTTCAGTCTTTTTTCTCTTCTTGTTTTCGGGACGGATTATGAAGAAGTAGAAAATAGCGAACATCAGGACCAGCATGACGATCATGCTGCTGCCGCCAGCTGCGGTGCTGGTTTCGGTAAGGAATAAGCTCATGTGGGAATTACCTCCAAAAAAATGTGTGAATATATTATACATAAACTAACCGGCAATTGCAATACACTTAAATTCTTTTATCCAAAATTTCTGTGTATTTATGTCTGAACTGCTCGAAGCTTCCGTCGTCAAGACTGTCGCGTATGCGCTGAGTGAGAGAGTTATAGAAGTAGAGATTGTGCACGACCGCAAGGCGCATGGCGAGCATTTCTTCCGCCTTGAACAGATGCCGGATATACGCACGGGAATAGCGTCTGCACACAGGGCAGCTGCACTCCGGATCGATGGGCAGCTCGTCCGCCTGATACTTCTCGTTCTTGATGTTGATTATGCCGCCCCATGTGAACAGGTGCCCGTGACGCCCGTTGCGCGCAGGCATGACGCAGTCAAAGAAATCAACGCCGCGCGCCACGCTCTCGATGATGTTCGACGGCGTACCGACGCCCATGAGATAGCGCGGCTTGTCCTTCGGCATATACTCCTCGACCGCCGAGATAGTGTCGTACATCTCCTGATGCGTCTCACCGACGGCGAGGCCGCCGATCGCATAGCCCGGCAGATCAAGCTCCGCTATCTGCTGCATGTGTTTTACGCGAACATCGTGAAACACCGCGCCCTGATTTATGCCGAACAGCATCTGGCCTGGATTCACGGCGTCGTCGCGGCTGTTGTAATCGGCAATCGCAGCCTTGCAGCGCTTGAGCCAGCGGTAGGTGCGGTCGCACGAGCGCTCAACATATTCGCGCGGAGAGGGTATCTTTATGCACTCGTCAAAGGCCATGGCAATATCAGAGCCGAGATTCGACTGGATGCGCATGCTCTCCTCCGGCCCCATGAATATATGCCGCCCGTCAACGTGGGAGTTGAAGTTTACGCCCTCCTCAGTGATCTTGCGGAGCTTTGCGAGCGAGAATATCTGGAACCCGCCGCTGTCGGTCAGTATCGGGCCGTCCCATGTCATGAATTTATGCAGGCCGCCCATGCGCTTGACAAGCTCGTCGCCGGGTCTGACGTGCAGATGATAGGTGTTTGACAGCTCCACCTGACAGTTTATCTCCTTCAGGTCGCGTGCAGACAGCGCGCCCTTTATCGCGCCCTGCGTGCCGACGTTCATGAAAACCGGAGTCTGCACAACACCGTGCGGGGTCTCAAATTGCCCTCTGCGGGCATGTCCTTCTTGCTTCAGCAGCTTATACACAGTCTCTTACCTCCGATTTCAATCAATAAACATAGCGTCGCCAAACGAGAAGAAGCGATACTTTTCCTCGACCGCGGTTTTATACGCGTTCAGGATGTGCTCTCGCCCTGCAAGCGCGGAGACCAGCATTATCAGCGTGCTCTCCGGCAGGTGGAAATTCGTGACAAGCGCGTCAAGACACTTGAATTTATATCCCGGATAGATAAATATATCCGTCCAGCCGGATGCGGCAGGAAGTGAGCCGTCCTCATTCGCGAAGCTCTCCACCGTGCGGCACGAGGTAGTCCCGACGCACACGATGCGGCCGCCGTTCCGCTTTGTCTCGGTAACGGTTTTCGCCGTCTCCTCCGGTATGATGCAGAACTCCGAGTGCATCTCGTGATTCTCTATCTCGTCCTCCTTGACAGGTCTGAAAGTGCCGAGGCCGACATGCAGCGTAACATAGCATATCTTCACGCCGCGCGAGGCGATCTCCTCCAGCAGCTCCGGCGTGAAATGCAGACCGGCGGTAGGTGCGGCGGCGCTGCCCAGCTCCTTGGAGTACACGGTCTGATAGCGCTCCGCGTCCTCAAGCTCCGCCTTTATGTAGGGCGGCAGCGGCATTTTGCCAAGGCGCTCCAGCACTTCGAGGAAAATGCCCTCGTAATGGAAGCGGACTATCCTGTTCCCGCCCTCGGCCACGCTTTCCACCGTAGCCGTAAGCTCACCGTTGCCAAAGGTCAGCTCCGTGCCGGGCTTCGTCTTTCTGCCCGGACGGCTCAGGCATTCCCAGCAGCCGTCCCCAAGGTCGCGCAGCAGCACCAGCTCCACGCTGCCGCCGGTGAGTCTGCTGCCGATAAGTCTCGCGGGCAGTACACGGGAGTTATTCAAAACAAGGCAGTCCCCCTCCCGCAACAGGTCGGGGAGCTGATAAAAATGCATATGCTCAATTTCACCCGTAGTCTTATTCAGATGCAGAAGCCGCGAATGGTCGCGCTGCTCCAGCGGAGTCTGCGCGATCAGCTCCTCAGGCAGATCAAAATAGAAATCCGACTTTTTCATGCTATATACGCTCCTGAAAAATAAAATCTGATAATGTCCTCACAGTCATAGCCGTACACAGAGGCCATCGCGTTTGCGCCCCACTGGCTCATGCCGCAGTTATGCCCCCAGCCGCTGCCGTAAAACTCAAACTCGCCGTCCGACTGCGTGACGCTGAAGCGGCAGTTGTTAAGCCCGATAAACGCATAGCAGTCGCGTCCCTCAAGCCGCAGCTCGTTTCCCGCGGCGTCGATATATGTCATGGCTATCACGTTGCCGTTCACGGAGTATTCGGGTCTAAGCTCCGTAACTGTATCAATGCTCTGCCCGTTTCGGGCAAGCCGCCATGACAAGTCGCTCCCGCTCCTGTACGCGTACCAACTGCGCATAGAATAATCCACCGCCTGTTCAAACGGATCGGTCTTTCCCGCGAGATACGGCAGGTCAAGGCCGAATACGTTCTGCCCGTCCTCGGTTGCGCCGCCGTCCGACGCGAAATAGTATATATCGCAAATCTCGCCCTTATAGCGGACGTACTGCCCCGCCGTGGAATCCACCGCGGCGTCGGTCGTTGCGTCGGCATCCTGTGTGCCGCGATAGACCTGACTTTCGGTGTCGGCGGTCAGGTCGAAGCCGTATTCTATATACGCGTCGCGGTTATAAATGGCGTATGTGCGAGCGCAGACCGCCTGCGCGCGGAGCGCCTCATGCGGCCAGTACGAGCTCATCTCATACGGTATGACGCCCTTCACGTAGTCTTCTATATTAACATAGTTTATCACATTCAGCAAGCTCTCCCCCATCGGAAAAGCGCCGAAGCCGCCGCGATAGTATTTCCCCTGAAACAGCGTGAGCGCCCCGTCGCCCGCGGCAGTCACTGCCGCCGTATTGGCGTCATCCGTCAGGAAAAGGCACCTGCCGTTATTCAGATTTATCACGCTGAAGCTGCCCGCTCCGCTCCGGTAAGCAATACCGTGAAGACCGTACAGGCTCATCGTGTCGTTCGCGGCGCTCTCTGAATAGAATCTGCCATATATGACTCTGTATTCGCCGTTTATCAGCGCCGCCGCGCCGCCGAAGGAGGCTGCGGCGTTTCTTGCCTGCGTCAGGCCGTCATACGAGGCGTCTATAAGAATGTGCCAGCATGCGCCGAACTGATCTGCGCGGGCGATCGCAACGCTGTTGGAGCCGGTGTCCGTCACTCGGACGAACTCGCGGTTCTCATCATAATAGCCTATATCGAAGCCTCCGCCGCTGACGTTCGTCAGCTCCGCGTAATCGACGGCGCTTGTGTTGTATGCCACGCCCACCTTTACGACGTCATGCTCCGGCGGTGCGTTATCGTAGACGCTGCCGTCGGTATAAGTGCTGCGGTCAAGCTCCAGCGAGCGCGCAGCCACGGCCGTTTTCTGCACATTCGACGCCGGTTCTTCCGCATACGCGCCGCCGCATAATACCGCGGTCAGGCACAGCGCAAGGCCGACAGCCGCGCTCAATTTTCCGAGTCCGGTCATATCTCACCAAATTTCTCTAAGTTTAAGCCGACTGGAATTTACGGATTTGCCCGAGCTCCCGTCGCCTTTATGATGCTCTCAACAGTTTCATCCACCGTGCCGTTATTGTCCGCCGTATAGTCCGAAACAGCCTGATACATCGGCCTGCGCACTCTGTACATCTCGTTGAGATCGGCTCCTGTCGACAGCGGTCTTCCGCAGGTCGGCAGCTTTGCGATGTCGCGCTGGAGCCATATGACGCACGAATTCTGGCGCAGCAGGTCATAGTTCTCTTCCCGCGTCACCGCGCCGCCTCCGGCCGCGATGACAGCGCCGCTCTCCTTTGAGACCTTTTCGAGCAGCCGGTGCTCTATCGCTCTGAACTCTTTCTCTCCGCCGCGCTTGAATATCTCGGGAATGCTTGTCCCCTCGGCCTTGACTATCTCATCGTCCATATCAAAAAAACGCCGTCCAAGCCTTTCGGCCAGAGCCGTGCCTATCGTGGTCTTGCCGCTGCCCGGCATCCCGACGAGCAGGATGTTCTGCATTCCGCGCCCGATGTCCGCCAATACGACTTCAACACTGTTTTTCGGCTTTCCGCCCGTGAACCGCTCCGCGGCCGCAGCGGCCTGTATAACCAGCATTGCAAGCCCGCTCATCGCCGTCACGCCTAGCTTTTCCGCATCGAGCAAAAGCTGCGTCCTTGCCGGATTATACACGACGTCCAGCACGCACTCCAGCTTTGGGAATCGGCTCAGATCAACAAGCCGCTCGCCGTTGCGCGGATACATGCCGACCGGCGTCGCGTTTACGATCAGCGCCGCGTCCGTGTGCGAATACACGTTTTCATAGTTATCTGCTCCGGAGCGCGAAACGACCACGACTTCCGCGCCAAGCTCGCCGAGCACGCATTGAGCCGTGAGCGACGCGCCGCCGCTGCCGAGTATCAGCGCCTTCTTGCCGCGGGGAATATATCCAGCGCGGTTCACGAGGCCGAGAAAGCCGTCATAATCCGTATTATACCCATGCACAAGCCCGTCAGCCTCGCGCACGACCGTATTCACGCAGCCGATGCGCAGCGCGCGCTCGCTTATCACGTCGCAGTATTTCATGGCCGCGCGCTTATACGGTATCGTCACGTTTACGCCCGTCCATGATCTATCCGCGAAGAACGCGTCCAGCTCTTCCGGCGCGCGCTCAAAGAGCCGGTATTTGTAATCTCCCAGTTCCGCATGTATCTGTGGTGAGTAGCTGTGCCCCAGCTTACCTCCCAAAAGTCCGCATATCATCGCTTTACCTCCACGGTTATATTCATGTTCATGGTTTTCGCGCCCTAGCAGCGCATTCTGATAAGAACGGCTGGCCGCGAGTATGGCGCTGTATATCGATCCGAAGCCGTCCGAAAGCTCCTCACCGGCCAATTTTCTTATTCTTGCAAGCAGTGCGCGCTCCCTCTCGGAGTCGAGAACAGGAAGCCCGTTTGCGCCTTTCAGCGCGGCTATCTCCGCCGCTGCGGCCATGCGGCGCTTCAGGAGCGTCACAAGCTCGGCGTCAATGCCGTCTATCTCACGACGGAGTGCGTTCAATTCATCGTTCATATTCATCCTCCAGCAGCGCGTCAAGCAGTGCGATAGCCGCGGCGGCCTCGACCACGGGCACTGCCCGAGGCGCTATGCACGGGTCATGCCTGCCGCCGATCTTCAGCTCGCGCTCCGTCATATCGCGCAGCGACACGCTTCTCTGCGCCTTGGCTATCGACGGTGTCGGTTTTATCGCCGCACGGAATATCAGCGGCATACCGTCCGAAATTCCGCCGAGGATCCCGCCCGCGTTGTTTGATGCCGTGGCAACACGCCCGCCGCGGATTACGAACGGGTCGTTATTTTCGCTGCCGCGCAGCCGTGCCGCTTCAAAGCCCGCACCGAATTCTATCCCCTTTACGGCAGGTATCGCAAAGACGAGCGAGGCAATGCGCCCCTCAAGCCCTTCAAAGAGCGGGCCGCCCAGCCCTGCCGGTACCCCGTCCGCAGCGCACTCTATGACGGCTCCCAGCGAGTCGCCCTCCGCCGCCGCAGCAAGTATGCTGCGCTTCATATGCTCCGCCGCTTCCGGGGACACGCATGGGAATTCACCGCAGACTTCCGCCACGCCGCGCATCGGATCGTACGGCGTATCGGAAATATCGCCTATGAGCAGAATGTGCGCCGAGATGTTTATATTGCGCCTTTTCAGAATCTGCAGGCACACGCCACCCGCGGCGCAAAGCGGAGCCGTCATGCGTCCGGAGAAAGCTCCTCCGCCGCGCATGTCCTCCTTGCCGCCGTATTTGACCCATGCCGTATAGTCGGCGTGGCCGGGGCGCGGGCAATCCAAAAGCTCTTTATAATCTGCCGAGACGGCGTCCCTGTTCTCGATTACGATCCTTATTGTTCCGCCGTCAGTTGCTCCGTTTGTGATGCCGGACGTTATCACCGGAACATCCGGTTCACGGCGAGCCGTTGTGTATTCGCTGTACCCCGGGGCGCGGCGGCGCATGAAGGCCTGAAGCGCGGCATAGTCGATGCGCTCTCCGGCTGGTATGCCGCTGAGCTCCGCGCCGATCTCTTTTTCATGCGAGCGCCCGAAAATACTGATTTTCAGACGGTTTTCCCAGCTATACGGCACTTGCCGCACCTCCAAGCTCTCTAAATACTTTCCAGAAATCCGGATATGATTTCCCTACGCACTCCGCGCCAAGGATAATGACCGGATCACTGCACACCGCAGCGGCGACCGCCGCCATCATTGCTATGCGGTGATCGTTCCTGCAATCCACCGCCGCGCCGCCGCGGAGTTTCGGCACGCCGCGGATGATCAGGCCGTCCTCCAGCTGAACGATATCCGCGCCCAGCGCATTGAGCACGCAGCTCACCGCATCCAGCCGGTCGCACTCCTTGTATCTCAGCCGCGCGGCATGCGTGATATCACAGCGTCCGGAGCGCAGCGCCGCGGCCAGCGCCAGCGGCGGCACGATATCCGGACATTGGGATACATCCAGCGCGATGTCACGGTTGCTGTGCAGAGCGCGCAGATATTCCATAAATATCCTGTCGCCCTGAACGCTTTTTTCGGTCATGCCGAGTATACTGATATCATTTCCAAGCTCACGCGCCGCGAGCCACAGTGCCGCGTGCGACCAATCGCTCTCCACAGCGCAGTCGCAGCCCAGGTAGCGCTGCGGGGCTATGATGAATTCATTCTTACCCTGCGTCACGCTTACGCCGTGCCGCTTCATAGAGTCAAGCGTCATGTCGATATACGGCCGCGACTGTATCGGGCTTTCGGCGCGCAGCCGCGACTCGCCGTCCAGCAGCGGCAGCGCGAGCAGCAGCCCGCTGAAAAACTGGCTGGACACGTCGCCCGGCAGCGCATATTCCCCCGCAAGAAGTCTGCCTCGGACGCGCAGGCAGTTGTCGTTTAATTCGTACTCTATTCCCCGCTCCCTGAACAGCCTTAAATACGGTTCCAGCGGCCGTGACATCAGCGAGGGGGCGCCTGTGAAGCTTGCCTCACCGTACAGCGCGAGCGCGGCCGGCAGCAGTAGCCGCAGCGTCGTCGCCGCGGCGCCGCAGTCGATGCTCGGCACAGCCGTCGCCATGCCGCCGGTGATGCGCAGAGTATCAGATTCACGGATAAATTCCGCACCGAGTGCGGAAACTCCGCGCAATGTCGCGTTTATATCGTCAGAAAAATATATGTTTTTAAGCCTGCTCTCGCCATGTGCAAGCACCGCGCAGATAATCTCGCGGTGGCACTGACTCTTGCTTGACGGCGGCGTGACTTCGCCGCGCAGCAGCTTCGGCATTACCTTTATATCCATAAGCGTATCTCGTTGTTCTGTCGTGGTTCACAGCAAAAAACGCTTGCCGCGGGGCAAGCGTCAAGGCATAAACTCCCTTGATATAATATTGTATTCTTCGATATTTGTCAATCTTAACGTCACGTCGGGCACGCGTCCTCGCCAAGAACCTGCCGCAGCTTCTCCAGCGCCTTTTTCTCAATGCGCGACACGTACGACCGGCTTATGCCGCAACACTTCGCAACGTCCCGCTGCGGCATCGATTGTCCGCCGTTCAGCCCGTATCGGAGCCGGATTATCTTCGCCTCGCGCTCGGTCAGGCATTCGTCTATGCACTTTCCAAGGCTGCGGCACAGCTCGTTGTTGCCGATCTGCTCCGCCATATCCTCGTCGGACGCGAGCACATCAAGAATCGACAGCCCGTCGCCGTCGCTGTCCACGTCCAGCGCTTCGGACAGGCTGAGATCGCCCATGCTCTTCCGCTGGCTCCGGAAATGCATCAGTACCTCATTCGCTATCCTCTCCTAACAGATACATAGGTTGGTCAATGGGCGGCAAATCCGCCTCTCCATCCTCCGCAAAGAGGTACACATAGGCGTTTTTACCGTCCCAGACCACCTTTTTGACGATGGTGCGCAGCAGGCGGCGTTTTTCCTCAAGCGTGGCAGAATCCACCGCGCTGGCAAAGGATTCAATCATTTCCTGATGGAAGGCAAATTCCTGATGCAGCATCCGGCTCTGTTCAGTCAGGGCTTCCAGCTCGGCAAGGCGCAGCTGCTGCGTCTCGCTCTCCTGATGGAGCGCGTCGATCTGCTCCATGACGTACTTTGCGGAGGTGTCGCTGGCAACGGACAGGGATTCCACCAACCGTTTGATGCGCTCCTCCGTTTCGGTGTGCTTTTCCCGGAGCAGCGCAAGCTCTGCATCGTAGCCCTCCTTGCTGCCGCTGATGACCTTCTTGGTCTGCGCCAGCAGCCGGGTAAGGGTCTCCTTGTCGGCGGAAAGCTTGCGGATCTCCTCGATGATTTTAGCATCCAGCGTATTGCCGTTGCAGTTTTTCATAGAGCAGACTGTACCGTGGCTGCGCTCCTTGGTGGAGCACATATAGGTGTAGATCAGCTCACCGTCTGCCGTGCGGCGGTTGGTCAGCTTCGGGCGCATATAGTCGCCGCATTCGCCACACCGCAGCAGCCCGGACAGCAGTGCAACATTGCTGCGGGGTCTGCGGTAGCTCTTGGATTTGTTCACATCCAGCATGGCCTGCACCCGCACCCAGTCGCTGCCCGCGATGATGCCCGGGTGCTTGCCCACCGCCACGATCCATTCCTCCATGGGACGGATCTGGTTTGCTTTGCCGGGGCGCTGAAGGGTGCGGTTATATGCCATGACGCCGTGCTCGCCGTCGAATTCTGCGCGCTCGGCAAACAGGTCAACATTATTTTCTTTCAGATACTGATACGCCGTCTCGTCGGCGATCATGTAAACCGGGTTGGTGAGAATGCCCCGGATAGCAAAGCGGGTGAACTGCTTGCCGCGCTTCGTGACGCAGCGGTGCTCCAAAAGATACTGATCGGTCTTGCTGAGAGAGCCGGTCTCCATGAACACGGAGAAAATCGTCTTGACCAGCTGAATTTCCTCCGGAATGGGCTTCAGCTTGCAGGCTTTCTTCACCTTGCCATCCACCGTCACGCTGGACAGGCTCTCCGAGGCGTAGCCCGTGGGCGTTGTGCCGCCCAGCCAGCGCCCAGTTTTGGACAGCTCATGCATATTGTCCCGGATGCGCTCGGCGATGGTCTCCCGCTCCAGCTGGGAGAACACCGACGCAATGTACATCATGGCGCGGCCCATGGGCGAGGACGTGTCGAACTGCTCTCGGATGGAGATGAAGTCGATGTGCCGGTCGCCCAGGTCCTCAATGAGCTTGGCAAAGTCGCCGATGTTGCGGCTGATGCGGTCGAGGCGGTAGACCACGATGGCGGCAAAGGCGATCTTCTGGGAGTCCTTCATCATTTTCTTGAACTGCGGGCGCTCCAGATTGCCGCCGGAAAAGCCCTCGTCCTCGTAGACCAGCACGTTTTCCGCCGCTTCCTCACCAAAGTGCATGGCGATGTACTGGCGGCACAGCTCGATCTGGTTCTCGATGCTCTCGCCCTTGCCGGTGAATTTGGACTTACGGGAGTAGATGACGTATTGCTTCGGTGTATCTTTCGTCTTCATGTCGGCACCTCGCGTTATTCGTTAGGTTGGTAGATATATTATATCGGATTGGAATCCATTTGAAAAGGCACCGAGGCAAGAATCTGAAAAAAATATTGGATTTGAGAGCATCGCTCATACGAGCCGAGAAAATGATTGATGAAATGAGCGATGGAAAACCGCCGCCCCGATTTTTCGGTCGGGACGGCGGTTCAGTTATGCAAGGCTTCTCAGATATTCTTCCACGTTCTGATACTGAATGCCCTCAACCACTTGGCTGTCCCCACGGTAGAGGACAAGCTTCCCGGTGATTGGGCCGTAGCGGTGCTTGGTCTGGGCGCATTTTTGCTCGTCGATCAGATGGCGATACTGCTGCGGGACAGCTTCCTCGCTGTGCTTGATCTCGAAAATCCGGCAGGAGCCTGCCTCCGGGTCAAACACCACCATGTCAAATTCGCCCACGGGGAATTGCAGGACAAATACCTGCTTCTTTGGGTTTGCCAGCTTCGTTTCCAGCAGGACGATGTCCTCCAACATCCGCCCTTTGATCTCGGTCAGGATGCGCTGCTGCACGGCGGTGCGCTCCGCCAGAGACAGTGCGCTGAACGTCTCATCCAGCAGTAGACTGCGGATCAGCGCATCCGCCTGCGCATAGCGGAGTCCCGGCTGTGCGATCACCGTGCGTCCGGACTTCGTGCTGACATCCGGCAGGTGCAGCACGTCGATCTCTCGCGTTAAGTCCAGCAAGTCCAGATACTCCTTGATCTCCGCCGCGTGAACATCGTCCAGCGCCACGGTCTGCTCTGCCCTGTTGCGGATCTCCAGCAGCTTCCGCAGGCTGTCTGTGACAAGCGCAAGGTCGATGCGGTCGAGGATGTCCGTCGGATTTTTCCGATCCCGACGCAGATTGCTGGCGGAAACGCCAAGGTCGTGGGACTTCCAATCCTGCGACAGCACCTCCAGCGTGAAGCGGTGGTTGATGTCCTCCACCACCCGGTTGATGGCGCTGGTCAGCTCATTCTTGTCGTACAAATCCCGCAAATGACGGAAATGCCCCTCATACTGATAGCAGCGCAGAGAGTGCTGGATGTTGCGGGCAATGGCGGTGTCCACGTATTCGTCGGTGCTTTCCTTGCTGGCAAAGGTAGAGGTCTCGTTGTAGTGGATGCCGCCGAGACTCATGGTGCCGCCGTAGCGGATATACTCATCGATGCCGTGAACGCCGAGGACAGATTCAAACTCTCGGTAAGGGATGAATGTGGTGTGCAGCAGGATGCAGCGGTCGTAAAGCTGCTCGTCCTCGGTAAAGAGGAAGCCCAGCGAGTCCGTGCCGGAGAGCACGATCTTCATACCGCAGGCCGCAAACACGTCAGAAAACAGCGCTGCGCCCTCGATGAAATCCTCCATCAGCGTCACTTCGTCGAGGAACACATAGCGAAAGCCCTGCGCTTCCAATGCCTTGAGGTCGCGGTTCACGTCTGCCAGCGTGTCTTTTGCGGTGATCTGAATGAACGCTGCCTTGGCAAGCTCTGCGTCGTTCATCTCCGCAAAAATCTGGCGAATCATGGTGGTTTTCCCCGTCCGGCGCAGGCCGTAGAGAATGAACACCTTGTCCTGCGGCTCACCGTAGACAAAGTCGTGCAGCTGCCGGAAGCACTCGCGCCTGCGATAGCCGCGAACAGACGCCGCAAAGGAACGCAGCGCCTCGCCGGTGCGGACATTGGTGGTAAACGCGGAAAGGTTCGCAGATTTCGCCTTGGGCAGCTGCTTTTTCAGCGCCTTCAGCTCCTGTTCCAGCGCCTTCCGACGCTCGATCTGAGCACGGAAATTCTCCAATTCGTCAGCGGGAATATACTTCTCCCGCCGCTTTTTGTTCTCCGTCCAACGGTGGTAAAAATACTCCTTGCCGTTGACGGTTTTCTTCGTAATGGAACCGGCAGGCAAAGCAGAAATCTGCTGTTCCAGCTCCGCCGCCCGCGCTTGCATTTCAGATAAGTCCATAGCGCACCTCCTGTGAGATACTATTCTATGCAGAATTATACCCCATTATACCCTCGAAATCAAGGGCATAATGGGGTATAATATATTGCTGTGAACCTCACAAGAAAATTCTATCCTTGCTCGCTTTTTTGCCTATATGCGTTCGTGATATCTAGGCATCATCCGAGATATCGCAAAAACTATTGCTTTATTGATCGTTTTTGCTGCCGCTCTCTAACGGCACCATATAGGTGCACTTTCTTTCTTCGTTAAAATAGTTGGTGCAACCATAGAATATGTCACCATTCTTCGGATTCTTTTTGACGATTAAATAACCATCTGTACATTTAGGACATTTCAAAATGTCATGCATGTGCGTCCTGTCATTGGTCATGAAGTCGCAAAGCTCTGCCTCGTTTGTGCATATCCAGAGATTCAGGCCATAGTTTTTATTAAACTCGTACTTTAGAGGAAAACCGCATACGGGGCAACGCAAGTTAAACAGGTCCACTACTTGCATATTGAGCTCATCATCATGTGGAATATTGAAATCCTTAATGAGTTCTACAAGAAATCTGGATGGTTTCGTTTTTGGTGCTGCGATATATACTCTGTTTTTTGTCCGTGTCATCGCCACATAAAACAATCGCCGCTCTTCTGCAAAGGGCATACTATTGTCCTCATATGTAACAAGCTTAATAATAGGATCATCTTCTATCTGGCACGGGAACCCGAATTTTCCTTCGAACATATTGATCAGAATTACGTTGTCATACCCAAGTCCCTTAGAGCTATGCGCCGTCATAAATGTTATCTTTGCATTTGGATACTTTTCGCTTCTAATCGCACCGCCCGGCAATTCGCTGAACCGATTCGTTCGGTACAGCTTGTACATGTCATAATTGTATCGTCCAATCAACAAAATCGAACTCTGCTCGCCGTACTCAGATAGGATCTCACCAATGATATGCTCGATGGTATCTGCAAGTCGCTCCATAGGTTTGACACTATCATCGAAAACTTCAAGAACAATCGGGTTCTCAAGATGCTTCGGAGAAATCAACTGCTTTCGGATTTGCGAAGTATTTCTTTGTACAAAGCCTCCAGCAATATCGATAAGCTCCTGCGAATTACGGTAGGTATGAGTAATCTTCAGCTCTGTGCCAGCCCCCATAAGCTCCAGGAAACGAGTAAATAGCGTAATATCAGAGCCAGAAAAAGCATATATCGACTGCCAGTCATCACCGACCGCAACAACCTTCGCCTGTGTAATTTGAGATAGCCTTTTCGTTAGATTGAATCTCTGACGAGCAATGTCTTGGAACTCATCAATGATGATGTACTTGTAAGGGAGCGTGACATTCTGCCGCTCAATCTCCTGCAAATAGAAGTGTGCATCATTTATCATGTCTGCAAAGTCTATCTGATTGCGCTGTTTCAGCACGGATTGATAGTGGTGATACACCTGCTCGGCAATATCCAGAAACAGAAGCGTTCTCGGATTGTCTGTTCTTTCTCGCAAAACAGCGAAGCCGCCATCGTCATAACCGGTTGTTTTGTATTGCTCAATAAACTTCATCATAAAGATGATCAGCTTATAAATGTACTTGTCTTTCCCGGTTTCTACAATCTTCTTATAGACTTCTTCCAAATTACGAGGCTTTAGAATAAAGCCCTCATTTTCAAGCACTTCTTTCAGATGGTCCAGAAGAGGACGCCGATCCGTATAGAAGGACCATGTTTCCAGTAATGTAGTTTTATTGGTCTTATGAAGACGACGCTTATCACTAATGGCACGGAGATAACGCTGCCTCTGCTGCGGGGTAAACAGGCTGTTGTAGCCGCTCTCGCTGAGTGCATAGTGCTCCAGCCAAACGCTATGCTCCCCCTGCGAAATATAGAAATCGGGCGTGTATTTTTTGTTACGAGAAGGTGATCCAAAGGGATACACTCTTTCATACTCATAATCCAGTCCGTTCAGATACAGGAAATTTGCAATTTGTACTTCCTGCATGGAACGAAGATATTCTCCCGATATGGTCCGAGTCTTTTTCGTGCGCTGCTGTTCGACTTTTTTAATGTACTCACCCAGCCCACTTTTCAGTGTTTCAAAGTCCTGCGCCGCTTTGTAAAGGTGGTATTGATTCAGATCCGTAAATTTGAAGACATCCTCGGACAGATCAAAATAATATCCCAAGAACAAAACCAGGTTACGCATGAGCTGCTTATTGTGAAAAATCGACTTTTCCAGCATATCAAAAATAATCTGCTGGGAAGAAAAATTGATCTCAGGCGGTTCTGCCGAAAACTGTTTCACAATATCATACGCAAAAGCATGGAAGGTGCAGATCTTTGCCGGAATGCCAAGTCCCTTATTGATTCGATCACGCAGTTCTCCAATTGCCTTGTTCGTATAGGAGATCACAATGATCTCTCCCGGATCTATACTCTTCTTCTCAACCAGATACTTGACCTTTGCAGCCATCGTTGTGGTTTTTCCCGCACCTGCACCAGCTACCAACAGGCAGTAGTCATCATCGGTAATTACTGCACGGCGCTGTTCTTCGTCCAGTTGAATATTGGGGTCGATCTGTTTTAGGATATTGTCAAAATAGTCTTTATCCCGCTCCAGTGCACGGTCCACATATGTTGTGTTATGCGCTGTAATATCTCTATTCAAAGATTGCATCTGACGCAAAAAGCGGCGCAGTAAATCGATATCAACTCGTATCGCCGCAGCGTTATTGCAGACATATTGAAAAATAAGCTTATTGCTTAGACTCTCGTTGTATTTTCCATATGTATCCCGCAGCCTCTGTGCATCTCTGTGCGAAATATAGTGTTCTGCCGAAAACAACTGTGCGTGGTCTCGTTCGAAAGAAATCAGGACGTTTTGCAGATTTTTGTAATCCAGTCCCGTCTCTTTCATGTGCGGAGTATTCTTACTCAAAGAGGAAAAGTATGATGCTGGCAGCCCACAGTGAGGGCATTTTTCAGCTCTGTTGGAAATTGAATTTCCACACTCCGGGCAACGAATTAAGGCCATATCTGTGTCCTCCTTGTGGCATTGCAAAGTAAACTATGCGTCAAATCCAAGCTTTTTCAGTCTTCCTCGTACCGCCGATGCGCTGCGCTTTAGGGTAATGGCGATCTCGCTCACCGGTACGGACTTCTTATATAGGTCAATGAGGCAGTCATCATGATCTTTCGTCCATGGAGCGCCTTGCATCTCTGTCTGCATATTCTCTGCTGTGAGAATTGCATCCAGATTGTCTATGATAAAATGCTGCGCGGCATTGTTCTAAACGACAACCTGATAGGGTCCGTTGCTGCTCGTTCGTTCTTCCACGGAAATGCCGTTTTCTTCGCCAATTTTTGTCGGCCTTTTCGCGCGCTTTCCGTCTGGTGCGAGTGCCCATTGCATCATTCCAATTTCCGTGAGCCACGTGAGGATTCCTGAATAGGTAAGTTTTCGCATAGCATCATTGTCGGATAGGGCGTTTATCCGTTTGGCGATTTCGCTGGCCGGGATAGGTACCTCGGAATAGGCAAACTGGCTTCTTTTCTCAATGGGGATTTCAAGAGGAAGCTTTTTAGGTTTCTTATTCACAGCCGTCTTCGTCCCGCCATTTTCAATTACCTGCCGCAGTACGTCAGATACGAAGAAAAAGCAACGTGATAACCGAACATTGTTAATAAGATCATCGTCTGGAGCCATGGTGTCATCGATGGGATTGATGCCGTTTGCCAGCTTGTCCATATACATTTTTGCCCGCTCTATTTTTTCAAGTTCAGTCATACGCTCCTCCTTATCCCACAACCAACTTATTCGTCTTCTTCAAGAACTTCGCCGGGATCGGGCGGTCCAGCTGCCAGGTGATATTCATCGGCCTGCTGCCCTCGTGCTTCACGTAGTTCGCCGTGCCCAGATAGGTGTACGCCTCCGCGCCGCCGGTCATACGGTCCGCCTTAAACTCACGGACAAACAGCAGTACCTTACTGCCGCGTTCCTTATGGTGGATATAGCGTTGACCGGTGGGCGAATTCTCCGCCGTGGTGCTCTGGCTCTGCCAATGGAACAAGCTCTCATTGATGGAATAATCGTTGTACATGGTGGTTGGCGAATAGTCCTTGTCCGCCTTGTTCAGCGTCACAAAGAACACGTCGATGTTTTTCTCCGGCAGCCACTTCACGCCCTCACGAACGGTGGACGGCTTCATAAAGTCCAGCGCCACCAAGAGCTGGTCGCGGGTATAGGTGCAATGCAAATCCAGAGGACAGTCAAAGCCCAGCTCCACCGGCTCGTCGATAAAGTCGATCTGCTCGAAGCGATAGCACAGCAGCTCCAGGAGCTCACCGAGCAGAACTGTGCTGTCAGACAGGGCATAGAGGTTACTAAGCACCTCTTCGTCGTCCCAGTCCTCCACAGCCTTGCCCCAAACGGTGATATAAAACATCTGCATCATCCGTTTTTTGACATCCGAAAGGGTTGCAAAATCCACATTATCCAAACGCGGAAGAATATCCAGAAGGAACGAAATCCAGCGGCGTGAATCGACCACGGCTAGCTTTGCAAACGCTTTGGTCAGGATGTCCTCCAGCGGCTCCGAAAAGTCCTCGATGGCATCCGCTCTGGCACAAATGCGCGAGAAGGAGGAAAACTTGTAGATCGCCCGCGGGTCAAGATGGTAGTAATCCAAGAAGTTTTTGAACGTCAGCTCCAACCCGCTGTCCTCCGCAAAGGAGGCCGCGCGAGCCACCAAGCCAGCGGTATTGCCATAGGATGCACGGATGTTATCCAGTATGTACTTCGCGGCTTTTTTCTCCAACTGGATATAACAGCCCTTGGGAACGGACACAAAACCGTCCTTGATCTCCCGGCTCACGCTGCGGGTTGTATTTGACAGCAACGCCGCAAATTTATCCTCGAAATTGTATTTTCGATTCGCTTGACCGATGAAGTCCAGCACGGTCAGGCATTCTTTGTCCTCAGATAGACGCAGACCACGTCCCAGCTGCTGCAAGAAGATTGTCAGGGATTCGGTGGGGCGCAGGAACAGAACAGTATTAACTTCCGGAATATCCACACCCTCGTTGTAGATGTCCACGACGAAGATAAACCGCACCTCGCCGGACACCAAGCGCCGCTTGGCCGTCGCTCTTTCCTCATCCGAAGATTGCCCGGTGAGGCACATGGACGGGATACTGTGGTCGTTAAAATAGCGGCACATAAATTCCGCATGATCTACCGTCACACAGAAGCCGAGGCCCTTCACCTCGTCAATGTCTGTCACATATTTCAGCAGTGCCGTCACCACATGGTCGGCGCGGCGGTCGGCAGCCGCGCCGCTGAACGTGTAGATGTGCTCCAGCTCGCTCTTTTGGTAGCCACCGGCAGACCATTTGAGCGCATCCAGATCCACCGTATCGGTAACGCCAAAATACTGGAACGGGCACAGGAGCTTTCGGTCAATGGCTTCCGGCAGACGGATCTCCGCTGCAATGCGGTTATGGAAGTAGGGCAGGATACTCTTGCCGTCCATACGCTCCGGAGTAGCGGTCAAGCCCAGCAGGATGCGCGGCTGGTAGTAGGACAAGAGCTTCTGATAAGTCGGTGCAGCGGCATGGTGGAATTCATCCACGATGATGTAGTCATAAAAATCAGGACTTGTCTTTTCCGTGAAGCTCTGCGAGTTGAAGGTCTGGATGGACAGAAACAAGTTGTCGATGCTCTCCGGCTTATAGTTGCCCACAAACAGCTCACCAAAGTTTGCGTCCTTGAGCACAGCGCGGAAGGTGTACAAGCTCTGCTTGAGGATTTCCTCCCGGTGCGCCACAAAGAGCAGGCGGCAGGGTCTATCCGGATTCTGCTTGCGGAATCGCTTGTAATCCAGTGCAGAGATGACCGTCTTGCCGGTACCGGTGGCCGCCACCACCAGATTGCGCGTATAGCCACGAACAGTGCGCTCTGCCTCCAGCTTGTCCAAAATCTCCTGCTGGTAGGAATAGGGGTTGATGTCCATGGTGTAGACGTCGGCATTGTTGGTGTCGAAATATTTTTCCGCCTTCAGCGCCCGTACCAAGCGCTCTTTCTGATCCTCCGCGTAGTATTCAAATTCGCGGTCATTCCAGTAATACTCGAAGGTAGCGGCGATCTTGTCGATGGTTTCGGGTAGGTCGCGCCGCGTTACTTTTGTGTTCCATTCCAATCCGCTGGTCAGTGCCGCATTGGACAGGTTGGACGAGCCCACATAAGCCGTCGTGAAGCCGGTTTCGCGGTAAAAGATATATGCCTTGGCGTGGAGCCGGGTCGTCTTGGTGTTGTAGCTGACCTTGATGTGTGTATTGGGCAGCTTTCGAAGCTCCTCAATGGCTTTCACGTCGGTAGCGCCCATATAGGAGGTGGTGATGATGCGGAACTCGCCGCCGTTTTGCGTGAATTCCCGCAGCTCGTCCATGATAAGCCGCAGGCCGCTCCATTTGATGAAGGACACCAGCATGTCAATTCTGTCAGCAGAGACAATCTCTTTTTTGAGCTCCGTAAACATCTGCGGCTCATGCACAGCCCCGGTGAAAAGTGAGCTTTGTGCAATGGATGTTTCCGGGCGCTCTATGTCCGCCGCTGTTTTCCCCACCGCCAGCCGCGGATCGGTCTCCCGTAAAAGCGCAAGAAGCTGCTCTGCCCGCCGGTCAACGCCAAGCGCGGCAAAGTCAGCTTCTTTCGTTGTATTTTGAATGAGAGCAACGATCTGGTTGGTCAGCCCGATTTGGGCGGAAATATCCCCGCCGTTGTCCAGCACATTATCCAAGCCCTTTTGAACTACATCCGCCAGATACTGCGCCAGCACCTTGGAGGCCTCCGCCTTGTCAATGGGCGCAACAGACTTGCGGGCCTCCGGAATCTCCGCAAGCTCGCCCGTCAGAGCGTTATTGATGACTTGTTCGTATAGACCGGGGTGTAGCATAGTTTCGCTCCTTACAATTTCAGAAAAGTTTTACAATATCTCTTCTCCATTTATTTCTCACTACTCAGGCATAATCTCCATCAAATGTTATCTAGAATCTTTTGGACGGCATATGGCTTGGCGTACTTGATATAAGCATCGCTCACGAAAATGGTGTTTGTAGCATGTGGTTCAACCCACATTGCCGGGTAGATAACAATCTTCTTTTTGATTCTTCGTCCAGTTGCGGTAATTTCACTATCAGCAGTGATTTCGCAGCCTGATTGCTTAAGGATATTCGCTAAAGGCATGATCATGTTAATCTGTGTCTCTGGTTTGATAGGAGATGCTTTTATGCCATCAACACCCCATTCAAGGAGCTGAAGTGCAGCAAAGCGGTCAAGCATGCCATGTACATATTGGTTCCTGTAATGCTTTAGGCATTTGGAACACGCAGATCCACAATCACAGGAACTCAACAGCTCTTTCATATCGGATAGTAGTTCGGCAATTGCATCGGCTACACTGACAGCATAACCAGCGCCGCTCGATAGACTATCGTAAAGATAGATATCGACATAGGAGGCTTCAGCCCCAGTCCTGAGACGATAACCGGTGACAAGTTCGGTGAATTCAACATCGAGTTTTTTGCTTGCTACCAGTCGCAGTGCTTCAGCTAAGGATTGAGCTGCACGGTTAAGCCATGGATTATCATTACGGCGTGCATCAATAACCTTGTCGTCAATTGTGAATTCAAGGACCAACATATCAGTTATGAAGTCATAGCCAAGATTCACATTAAAGGAATTACCGTGACGGCATCTGCTTCGAGCATACTTTGACTTGTATGGCCTGTTAACGTCATTCAGAACAGAAATATCGTCGCCTGGCATAGCAGCACCACAGTCTTTGCAGACCATAAAGCCCTTGTCATCCGATCCTTTATTCAGCATGATGATTCGCTGATTTGTTCGCGAAGCAATTCGTATGTTCTTGCAACCTGGGGCAAGTTTCATTTCTTCTGCATCTGGTAGAGTTGAATACAGAGGCTGCTGTACGGCGGTATACTCTTCTGATAGCTGAACATCCGGTATTGCTTCAGCATTTCTTGGTGCAAAGCCCCATGGACGCATCATTTCACGAGTGATTTTGAGATCATCGTTCCCACAGAATGGGCACTGTTTTGTGTTTTCCTCCATCAAGCCAAACCAGCCACACTCAGGACAAGAGATAATCTGCTTCACATAATTTGGGTCTTCTGCGTAGGCACGTGCCGGGGTTAGTGATTGACCGTGATGACGTTCACTTCCAGGATAGTAGAATCCGCCAATCTGATAGGTTTGCTTATCAACCACAATTGCTCTGCCAGGAGCATATTCGCCAATAGCTACATCAAGTCCACGTTCAACCTCGTAAAGGATTTTCCCGTTCATATCTGGTATATAAGTACTGACGACGTTCTTCGGGAACGAATATGTTGGGATGATACCTTCTTCATAAAGAGCATCCAAGAGAACTTTTGCATCGCCTTCCTTGGCGCCTTCATCTACACCAAAAAGTTCGGGATGAGCATGGCATTTTTCTTTAAGTGTATCAAGGGCCTCTTTGAGTTCGTCCGCAAACTCTGAATAATGAAATACCACTCCAATAGGCAAAAGGAGCTTGTCCTTATCGACACTGTAGGAAGCAAGATAGTTCTTGAAACTGTCAAGGAAATCTTCGAGAAAAACGGCTGCGGGAACTGTATCAAGGCTCATATGTTTTTCTGCGAGAAATTCCTGTAAGACAACCATAGCCAGATGGCGCTGGAGGAGTTTCTCGCTTCGCACATCGATCCAAGGCCTGCGGGGATCGCCACGGAACATGGGAATCGGGTCATTGAAGTACAATGTATCATGAGGACCATCTTCACAGAAGGTAACGATTGTAGATAAACTAGATCCACGACGGCCCGCACGGCCAGCTCTCTGTTGATAGTTTTCACGCATTGGAGGAATGTTTCGCAGACCAACTGCAACTAGGGAGCCAATATCAATACCAACTTCCATGGTGGTTGTGCTGCTGAGAATATCGACAGGCGTTTCACCATCTTGAATCAAGTCCTGGAAGCGTAACTCATATTGTTCGGTCTTACTCCAAAGGTCGTCACGCTGGTCTTTATGTGAGAGCTGAGCAGTATGCTCCTCTGTGTCGATCACATGGATTGGCTCACCCTGAACCGCGTCAGCAACCGGCCTTCTCCAGAAACTAAGTGCTTCGTATTCGCCGGATTCCATCTTGTGGATATGAGTAGAACCGCAGCTTGGGCATCTGCCTTTTAGGAAGAAAGGTGTCAACTCAGAGCACTGCTCACACTTGTACCATACATGCGTAGCATCATAACGTGTCTTTACTCTGGAAAGATCAATATATAGTTTGCCGTTATCAGGTTGCGCTGAGTCAAGGAATGCTTCTTTCAATACTCGTTTCCAAGCCATCTCAGTTTCATTTCCGTCACTCCAACCCATGATCTCTCGGATGACTTTCGAAAACTCCCAATCTTTATCAAGTCCATAACCACCTCGCTTTGGGCGAACCTTTAACCGAACCGTATCATTGATGGTATGGCCAAGAGCAGTAGACATATCACAGATCGATAGAATCCAAGCATTGAAGAGATTGATAAACTCCTCATCGGTGACCGTCACATGGTTTTCTTCGAGAGCATCGACAGCATCAAAAAGTGCCTGATCGGTAGGTTCAATCCAGCTCGTAGCGGAGTCGTACAAAGTGTTATAACCTCCAGCGAACAGTCGAAGAAGGTATTCTTGCATCTGTACAGGCGCGTTCGCAATCGTAAATCGCGGAGCGTAGTCCCTTCCCCGTTTTACGCATCGATTGTAATTATTCAGCGCGGAAGCACAATCTTCAGCGAATTTTGTGCGTTCATCGGCATGGAACATCTGCACATGACGCTGACCAGCTGCAAGGCAGAAATAATCGTACAGCGTATTCATGGACTGCTCGACTGTTTGCTCTTCCATTGTTTTTATCGCTATTGCAAATAACTGCCTTGCAGCAGAAATGTCCGAAGCATCAGACATATCTCTAGCCAGTTTTGCTGCACGTTGACGGCTATCAGAGAAAAGCAAAACCTTGCGTCCCTCGTTAGGAAAACGAACAGGATCACTGTCCTTTCCTGGTACAGCAGGTTGCAGTTGGAACTGCGACTTAATCAAGTTGAAGAAAGACTGATTACCTCGAGTGCTGAATGAGGTAAGCTGCGATGTAGAAAGTTGATGCCTGCAATGCGGGCAGGTCGGGAAGGTAATGATCTGCGGCCTGCCTTTTGCAGAGTAGTTGCAGTAGTATAGCTTTCTAATCCATGACTTACCAGCGGAAGAGTCATCCGTAAAGTTGATAAACCCGCTCTTCACATCAAGATAACAGGGTTTGATGGCGTTTTTACCCTGTTTTGCAGGTAGCTCAAAATCGTCGGTTGGAATAAACAGATGTACTTCTTTCATCCTGTGATCCATTAACTGACCGGGGTATCGCCACAGGTATACATTTCCATGAAGTTCCGAGTCATCTTCAAGGACATAGCCCTTGAAGAATAGCGCACCACAGCGTCTGTCATTATAAAGCTCATAGACCACACTGCCACAATGGGGGCAAATCAAATTACCATCAGACAAATAGACCTCACCTAAAGTGAGACCTCCTTCCGAATGAGAACGGCTGCAATTCGCATTGGCACAGGCATAAACTCCAGAAATGCCTTTGAAAAGCATATGCATGCGTGCAGGGAAAAGGACAGAACCCTTGGCGTTTTTTGCAAGTGGTGCAATTGCCAGAAGGACACTGACCGCTTTTAAAGCATTTTCCTGACTGAGATCCGGGAAGATACCGTAAGACAACTCTCCTAGGGATACTGCATTCCCACGACAATACTTGATGAGTTCATGGAACGGGCGATAATAGACAAGATTGTCGTACATCCAGTTGCAGATCGCTTCCAAGGAGTTGATATTCTGGTCAAAGCCTTCCAATTGACGCCAGAACGACAAGAGCGCAGAAAGCTTTAAGTCATCCTTGTCCTCAAATTGGCTAGGATCTGAGCTTAAGAGAAGCTCAGCGGGTATGTCATATTTCAACTGACCATCAATGACTTCTCTTTCGCCGGTGAGATAGCAAAACCGGGTTGCTTTGTCGGAGGCAGTAAGCTCATTTGCAAACTTCATTACTAAATCAACGTCTTGCTGATTCTTGTTGGGCATACTTGCGGTTGTAAGTATAAATTGCACGCGGTCACGGCTAATGCCAAGTTTATGGAAAAGTCTGCGAATCAGCAACGCAACTTCACCGCCTGATGAACCACGGTACATGTGTGCTTCATCAATAACAAACAGCAATTTGTTCTCGTTGTTCGAAGCAAGCCACTCGCGAGTATCATCCCAGATTTTCTGTTCTCTAGGGCGCAGCAACATATATTCCAGCATAGAATAGTTTGTGATGAGAATGTCTGGGCAAAATTGCTGCATTTCAAAGCGGGTTATTAGCTCTGCGTCCTCATCGTTTGGAATATGCCTACTCTCATGAAGTCCTTGCAGAAACTGATGCATATCTGCCTTTGCGGGGATCTTTCCCTCTTTGAGAAGGTGATTGAAGTATTCTTGTTCAGAATCACTTTGCGGGAAAGACATTCTGGCCAAAGTTCTTTCAAGTTTTCTGTCCTGTTCTGTAGAAGGCTGCGCTCCAGGGTATGGGGTTCGACCAGTATACATACCAAATTGGGGACGGCGAACTTCGTCACCGCAGGTGTTTCTGAATATCTTGATAAACTTCTTATCAGGATCTCCAATCATCCTTCTGAGTCGGCTAACCTGATCTGAAACCAGAGCGTTCATGGGATACATAACAATTGTGCGAACACCTCGTTTTGCCCATGATTCTTTGGAGTTTCTCGCTTCATCAGCCATCTTCGCAAGAAGCGGCCACATAAAACACTCAGTTTTACCAGAACCAGTACCCGTTGACACAAACAGGTTTTCACCTCTGGTTGCTGCTTCAAGCGCAGATATCTGGTGAGCAAATGGAGATGGGAAAACACCGATACCCGCTTCTGCCAACTGTAAAAAATAATCTTTCAGCCAAGGTTCTATGGATGCTGTTTCAATGCCGTTTTGGACAGTAACGTATGCCGGAGATGACTCAATAAAGGGTTTCTGGTAAAGCAGTCCCTCATCATCAATATGATCGCTTAAGGCAGAGAGCAGGAGGGGAGACTTTCCGAAATACTGTGATTTAATATAGTCTTCCAACTCCGTTCGCAACTGCTTATGAACAGAAGTTGCTCCGTTTGGCATCAGATTGTCCCTCCTTTAAATTCATATCCCTCATCAGATAGAACATTCTTAATGGCTGCAAAGACTTCTATTGAGATCTTTCGCTTAAAATTGCACGGGAGTGATGTGCATATCTCAGGCCAGCTATAGAGTTTTAAAAACTCAAGTTCACGTGGTGGGAGCAAATAATTCATATGTACATGGACTAATACTCCATCCTCGAAATACTCTATTGGCGGCAATGTTCCATAGGTAGAGAGACAGGCACATGCAAGCGATCTGTAATTGTAGAACTCTACCTGCCACTGTGGGAGTGGGCTGACTTCCATCGTGGTGCCATAATAGCGGTAAAGATAGTATAACTGTGAACCTTTCATTCCGGTTCGAAGAATCGAAACAGTACCAGTCGTATCCGGCTTGTTTACCCAGTACCCTTGAGAGAAGGGCGGTTTTAAGCGAAGGTACTCTGTATTTTGCTCAAACGACAGATCGGATTTCCAAGAAGCAGCAGACAGCGTTATACGCCACAATGTTTGTAAATTCTCTTGGCCGAGACCGAACATTGCCTTTATCTTATCTGTATTTTTTGCTCCATACTGTTTTGAATAAAATCCAATACCGGATACACAGGAAATACTATCCAGAGCAATACCTCTTTGAAATAAGATATCACCAAACGGTTCTTCATGCTTCATTGATGGAACTATTCGGTTGGGGCGGTGATAAACCACGCCAGTGCTTAAGAATTGGTCTGCAATCTCATCTTCGAGCTCTTCAGAAACATATGGTAAGCTGCCAGACAGCTCCGGGTACATTGATTTGTAATTTGCAAGCATGCTGCGGACTTTCCTTTTTAAGTGCACAATGGAAATGGTGTCTTCTTCCGAGTCGTCCCAGAGCGAAGCATAGGCCATCATTCCACAGATACTATACACCAGACGAGTTTTCCATTCGTTCTCTGTTTCTCGTGCTCCTTTGCAGATATGATGCTTGTGCGCCACTGACGAAAGCAGCCCATTATACTTATTCATTAGAATTCTCCTAAAACATACTGCAGATCACGCTTGAGACCTTCAGAAATTGCGATACCCTTTTGAGGATCAGCAATCGCCTCTGTGAGTTCATTAATTTCCAGTGAAGCATAAGCAATAGGAAGTACAGCATATAAGAAGTCCTCATCCGTTGTTGTTGCAGAGTAAATGCCGTGCATCGTAGCAACAAGTCTGTTGATTCGGTTCCTGACTAACGAACCTATCTTTAATTTTGAAAGGACCCTTAAATCTTTACGTGTACTCTTTGGCGTTGAGTAGGTTTTGAAGTCCTCAGCAAAATAACCTCCATAGTATTTTCCGGTAGCTTTTTCATCCACAAAAAACTCTGTAAACAGCGGTAGCATAAATCCGTACAGGCTCTTTGGCTCAACTTGGATATCTTCTGCATATGGATGGGTGGCAACATAGAAAATATCTTTTTGAGAAAGAATCTCCGGGAGTCTGTTCATCCAGCCACTTGCAAGAAGATTGTTGATTATCACGATGTCTTCGCCATCGGTGCCAATTTCAGTGATTACCTGATTGCAATAACCGCCCTCACAGCAGAGCATTCCATATTTGTGACCTGTTGCGGCTGCGCTGAATGCTTGAACAATGTCAATTGCATTAGGGCCAACAAGAAAAATTGGCTGTTTTTCGATATAGGCAGCGCAGAGGAACGCGGCTAGGCTGCTTCTGTATTTTTCTGCTACACCAGCTTCCTTGAGCTCAAATGCGGCTGTATTAATGACATCTGCCCAAGAGTGATGAGCTTCGAGATCATTTAGATCATCGAATGCTGAAAAAGTGTGATATGGGGCAATAACAGGTTTGGACGAAACTTCAACTGCGGCAGGAGTCTCTGTGGCTGCAACTTGAATCGGTTGTCCACCAACAAAAGCCATATTTGCAATGAAATCTGCCGCGTTTTCGCGTGCCTTTTGTATTCTTTCAGCAACTGCTACTTCAACATCCTCAGCCAGTTTTTCCTTTTCTGCTATGACACCGGCAAGACATTCTTCTTCCGATTTTGTTTTATTAAACGCTTCTTGTGCTTTGGTTAAACTAATAGTAGCAGATTTTAACTGGGCATCAAGTGAATCGAGTTTTTTCTGGGCTTTATCTAGTAAGCTTTTATTCTCTGCTTCCCAATCCGTTCGAATGAGTGCTTTTATTCTTTCCTGAAGTTCAGTACTTGCATAAATAGCAGAGAGGATTATTTCGTCTTCTAAACTATCTCCATCAACGTATTTCCAGACCACATTTAGGAATTCATCCAGCAATTCTTTAGCAGCGGAATTGGAGCAACGGCACGCAGTCTCAATCTTGCACGTTATGTCGTCAACCGGAATTGAACCGAGAAAATCTTTGAAGGTTCTATACTCGGCACGAGTCAACCCTCTTGTTTTATATGTACCCCAAGAAATTGTAGAGAAAACGATATTCTTTACAATATCAAGTGGACTTTTCAATTGATAAAGCTTACTTGGAAGACCAGCAAACGCATTTCTATAGAAAGAGAGCCCATTATCCAAACGCAAAATGTTGCCACCAGTAAATTCATATACTGGTACTTCAATGCAATCTTCAGCAAAGGCAGTTTTTCCATTAACCGTGTTGATTTCTTGGGTGTTGCACAGAATGCCCATGTACTGTCCTTTGGATGCATAAAAGGCGAACATGACTCTATGACTATGAGGTTGGTATTCGATCCCGTTTTTCAGCAGATTGATCAGGTTGTCAAGATTTGATGCTTCTGAAATGGTAACGACTTCAATGGCATCAAGGTCCATGTTGTACCGGGATAATATATAATCCTTGGAAGGGTCCTTCTCATTCGGAGTTGCGGACCAAGTCCAAATGCCATAAAAACCATCATTGGAAGGGCCGTCCTTATAGAAAATCTTGTCTCTATTTGTGAAGTACGGCGGAACATCTTCACTTTTGCGGAAAATGTGATAGTGCCCATTATGACTCAAATCAGCATGTCGAATAAGCCATTTCTGCCCATTGTAATCTGAGATAACACCACATAAAGAAACGATTTCATCGCTACCAACAGAGGGCAGAACAGAAGTATCTGTATCGTCAAACTGTGCGAGATAATCGGCATCGTCACTTTTAGCAGCGGTAGGAGCAGTCTGCAACTCAGTAATTCTCTCTTGCGCCTCAGCTAACAAGGATTCCAATGTGTCTTTATCCTGTTCAAGCTCTTGTATTTTCCGTTCGTATTCTGCCTTTATAGTATTAACACTCTGCTGAGCAGCAGCAATTTGATCGAGTAGATGGCGTTTTTCTTCTTCCAAAACCTTAATACGGTCAGCCACCTCCGCATTCCTTGCACGCTCAGATTTGATGCTCTCCATTCTTTCATGAAGTTTAGAGCGGGCATCCGCATCCATAGTTTTTCCTGCAAGTTTGAGGTATAAATCAACATTATTGGCAAAGACGGAGTCAAGCATAGTCGATGCCAGGGCAATGTCATGCGTTGAACCCTCCTCTTCAAGTTCCTCAATATTTTCCTGAATTTCCTTAAGCCAGATATCTACCCTTGTATTGACCCACATTGCAATAAAGGGCTTATCAACATTGACTATAGCGATCGAAAGCGCTTGCTGCTCTGTCAATGATTTGGCTCTGAATCCTTTTCGTATTTTCGAGAATTCCTGTTCGTTTCTTTTAAAGAGTTCTTTGAAATCTCTACCAGTGATGATTCTACAGAGGATTGGTTTTTCTTCCTGAGTAAGAAGATCAATGTAATTCATAATGCATCTCCTTATCTATTCGTATTCATGCTGCGATAGGCCTCTTGCAATCTGCGGTATGATTGCTCATTAATGGTGCCATTTTTAATACATTTTCGTATCCACTGACATACCTGCGGATAGCAATTCATACCCGCTAACATATTTCGCAAAGAGTGCGGAGCCGGGATTGTTGCCTCTGATACATCAGTAATTCGCTTCAGCATTTCAATTTCATCATTTACAACGATGGGCTGTTGCTTCTTGAAACCGATTTGCCAGATGACATCAAGGCCAATGACAACTTGAACGCCTAAACCGTAGGATAGTCCGTTCAACTCTATATATTTGTCAGCGGATAATTTCCGCTTATCTACAACACGGTTATTGTTGAAGATAATTAGCTCTCCATCAAATGTTGATTTGAAGCGCAATGTTTTGTTGTGCGGTAGAGTATCGGTCTCGCCAGGATCAACCTCAGCACCTGTAATATCGGTTACTGAAACTTCTGGATGCAAGCCCACCTGGTCAAGAGGCTCTTTCCAAAGGTATGTGTATTGTAAGGCTTGAGTGCGGCCAGCAGATATTAACTGCTGTCTGCCGGAACAAAACACCTCATATAGTTTTGACTGAGATGAATTGTAATTTAGCTGACGAACTGTCACAGAAGGAAATGTTTTAACTGCGGCTACATTACCTTCGATAAGCATATACATACTGTTTTGATTGTGCTTAACAATATAATTTCCTTCAACAAATAACGGCCATACCGGTTGCAATGAAATAGGGTGATCTGTCAGCCGACAATGGAAGTCGAGATAGAATCGGGCTGCATCTTCATTAAATGCAGATGCAGAAACCACATAGAGACTCCAAGTTTCCCACCCGATTCGTTTTTGCATGATTTCTTGAATTCGCACGCTGCTGAATGACTTCCTATAGATGTAGCCACGTTTTAGCAGGTAGTATTCTTTACCAATCTCAACATCGGCATCATATGAGAGTTTTTTGCCGGAAACTTTTTCAAACAATGTGCCTTCCGGATCAATGCCTTTAATCTCTGCCGGCCAGAATTCACGTAATTTATCGTTTCCATTTTGGAAACTGAGGGTGTATTTTTCAAACGGCCTTTCACCGATAGGAAGATATGTAATACTGTCGTAGTTCAGTCGTTCTTTGGTATACACATAGGGTATATCAAATGCTCCCTTTGGTTTGATTTCTATACAAAAGTCCTTGCCGAGAGAACTTATTGGAGCACGAATCAAGCCGACTTCAAAGCTGAAAGAAGATGAGGATACGCTTGTAATACGGATTGGTAAATCGTGTTCCTGAGAACCGTAAGAGATTGAATATCCAGCTCCGAATGTGCGCTCAGGACAATCTTTGCTTTTCTCATAAGCACTGTGTTTGAAGTAGCGTATCCTAATATCACCGTCGGTAAGAATAACATACTGGCCACAGAGTTCACACATAAACAGACCACTATGAGCAGATACAGTTCCACCCGGATGCAATCTGGCGGCTTGTTCTGCTGTAATTCGCTTCCAGCCATTATCCGACCACATACAGACATGTGTTAGTGAAGCCATATGCATTCCTCCTTATGTTGTTTTCTGGATTCCTCAAATTTTTTCATTCTGGCCTTACAATTTGAGAAGGATTTTACATTATCTTTTTTCTATTTTTTCTCACTTTCATCAAGCACAATCTCCATAATATCATCCACTCCACAATCCATCGCTGCACATATCTTAGCAAGCACTTCTGTAGTGACATGGCCGCCTTTGCCCATCTTGGTGACGGAGGCCGTACTGATACCGGCTTTCGCGCAGAGATCTTTTTTCTTCATATCTTTGTCGATCAGCATTTTCCAGAGCTTTTTATAACTGACTGCATAACTGACTGCCATAAGGAATCTCCTCCTGATAAACAAAATGTGCCCCGCCGTTTGGCAGAGCACTGATTCATCATGCTTGCAGCCAAGCGCAACAGCGCTTAGCAGCGTTGTAAATAATTATGACACAAGTTTCGACAAATTACAATACGAAATGATTTATCCGCATGATTTCGCAAAAATATTTTGGAAATAATCGCGTCCGTTGCCATTTCGGTAGCCCAGCTGTCTGTGCTGCTCTTGTCATCATCTCATTTCTCTGATTACAACCGAGGTTTATCAAAAACACAGGGTTTGGGAGTATCCCAAATGATAAAATTCACGCTTGGACGGAGGGGGGCAGCGCGTGCATTTTTCCGGTGTGTACGGACACCGGATGTGCTTGCTATTCTTCAATACTCTCTGATCCGCGTTTTTCAAATTGTCCTGTTTATCGGCCGCACTCTATGATATACTGATAGCAAATCACCTGGAAAGGAGGGGCCTATGCATGGCAGTCAAACGCGTTTTTGCCGGTTACTATAAACGATACGACGGCAAGCGGATCTACGTTGTCCGCGTGGTAAAAGATATCGATACCGGCGAAGCTGTTGTGATCTGCAAGGATGCCAGCTTCATCCGGGAAGGCAATGAGGAATACTACACCATTCGCCTGGAGTCCTTCTGTGAGCAGGTGAATGTGGATGGTATTCTTAGAGATAAATACATCCGTCAGACCCGACGTGAGGTCGAACCGGAAATGATCGGAGAAGTAACAGAGGACGGCTTTCCTGAGCCCAAGAGCAAGCCCTTCACTTATGTTGATGATGAGTACGCGGAGCGCGCCATCCGTTGCAGCAGAACCTACTACGAATACGCCAAGGACATCTGCGAAAACTACCGGATGGATCTGCGGCGATACAGGCTCATCCGGGAGCGGAAGCAGTACATCGGCATATCCAACCGCGAAGCATATCAGGCCATGTGCGAGGATCTCGCGTTTGCCCAGCAGTCGCTCAAAACGGTGCTCAACGACTACGCCGATCTCTTCCGGAAACGCTTTTCCGAGGGGCTGTCCATCCGCAAGACAGCAGATGCCATGCAGCAGAATCGCGGCGTGATCGAGCGGCGACAGGCCGCACTCTATCGGGCGTTTGCCCAGCTTTTGCAGCAGCGGGATGAGGCGGATGGCGTCTGTCGGCTGATGCAAAAAACTGAATACGATCAAAGAGATATTGAGGATTTGCTCGAATAATTGATGCCAATCCAAGCGCTTGTCGTAGTGGCAGGCGCTTCTTTTTTGCCCTTGTTATGACGAAACCGTGACAGGCCGCATCATTTTGTCCGTTGGAAAGTAGAAAGGGCAATTTGAAGCAGCGCACAGAGATTGTTTCGCCGTCCTCGAAACTTTTTTGAGAAATCTGGGACAAAACCGATCTCTGATTCACTTAGCTAAGTAGAGGGAGGATCAGGGGCAAGAGAAGTTTTTTGAAAGGGAGTGCCAAGTTTTTGAGGAAAAATGTCCGTTGTAAAGTAGAGAGGAAAACGTCTGTGAGACAAAATCGTGACACTCCGATTTATTTTGTCCGTTGGTTATATAGAAGGGGAAAATAATTTTCTCTCGACCCCTGTTTTTCTCTTGAAAATTGTCCGTTGTAAAGTGAAAGGCAAACAGCTTCGCTTCCAAGCCGCCCTTCAAACAAAGTTTTCAAAATTGAAAGGAGAACCACTATGATCGCTTACTACAACCACACCCACATGACCGCTGTACCCACCCGCCTCCTGCTGGATACGAACCTCTCCGCAGAAGCCAAGCTCACCGGCGCGCTCTTGTATACCTTCGAGGACGGCGGTCTGAGTGCGCAGGAACTTGCAGATGTTCTGACCCTCCCGCCTGAAAAGGTTGCTCCGGTTTTTGCTGAACTCACCGGCAATGGCTATCTGGAAATTCTGGAAGAAAACGGTGCCTTCGGGCTGCACCTGAAGGGGTGATTCTCATGCCGGACCGCACGCGACCCATCCGCAAGGAAATCTGCCTGAACGAGCAGGAACTGCATCTCATCCAGCACAAAATGCGCCAGTTGGGGACGCACAACTTCGGGGCTTACGCCCGGAAAATGCTGATTGACGGCTACATCATCAAGGTAGACTACACCGAGCAGAAAAAGTTGGCTGCCGCTGTCAGCAGGATTGCCGCCAACATCAACCAGATCTGCCGACGTATCAACAGCACCGGGCGTTGCTATGAGGACGACGTTGCCGAACTGAAAGCGCGGCAGGCCGAGATCTGGGAGCTGCTGAAAGCGCGGCAAAAGGATGAGCTTTGACCACAACGGGATTTTCCATGTGTGGGTTTTCCGTCACCGGTTTTCCGGACGGTGGACAAGCTGACGCTCCGGAGTGTACCACAGCCGAATTTCAGGACGACGGTTTTCGTGCCGTTCATCGGGGCTGAAATTCATCCTCTAACTAATAAGAAATAAATCAAGATACAAGAGAATCAATCTATCAATCCAATCAATACACCTGATGGGATGGATGGGACAGGAGGTCAGATGAAAACTTTTTGCAAGCTCACGGCGCAGAGCCCAGCGGCGTCCTATGTACCGCTTCCGAGGTTTCTTCTCCAAGACGAAGCCCTGCGGGACATCAGTAACGATGCCAAGGTGCTCTACGCGCTGCTGCTGGACAGGGCCAGTATTTCCCGGCAGAACGGCTACGTCGAGCCGGACGGCACGATTCGGCTGTACTTCACCTTGGAGCAGGCGCAGACCAAACTCCACCGCAGCCGCCAAAGCGCCACGCAGATCTTCCGGGAACTGGAGTACAGCGGCTTGATTATCCGAAAAAAGCAGGGCTTGGGCAAGCCCGCCCTCATCACGCTGAACTATCCGTCAGATGCAAAGCTCATCGCAAAGGAGGGTGAAGATGCACAAGCTTGACCCCATCGAGCGCCTGCCGGATGGCACGCTCTTCCGCCTGACGCCGGGGCAGCTTCGCAGCGTGCGCGGTCTTGCAAAGCGCTGCTGCAACTTCTTGGATGGCGACTGCCTGCTGCTGGACGGTGTCTGCCCGCAGTTTATCTCCCGCAGCCTGATCTGCCGGTGGTTCCGCCGCGCCGTGCTGCCCCAGCAGCCCAAGCTGGAACAGGCCATCCTCAGCCCGAAAAAACTCCGCCGCTGCGAAGTCTGCGGCACGGGCATCCTTGCCCGCTCCGGCAGGACAAAATACTGCCCCGCCTGCGCCAAGGAGGTTCACCGCCAGCAGAAGGCAAAATCCGCCCGCAAACGGCGGTCTGGTGTAGACAATTCAGGGGCGAAAAACCCTTGAATGGCAAGCTTTCCCGCACCACCAAAGACGCACGGCAATACGATTTCTCTCGCACCACCGAAATTGCGTTCTATTTGTCTACATAGCCGCCGGAACACACGCATAAATTGAAGCAGAAAACGCTCTGGAAAGGAGGGCAGCCATGGAAGTATTTCTGATCTTCCCGAAATCAAAGCAGGCTCGGCAGGAGCTTGGGCAGGAGCTGGCGAAGTTCCAGTCCGAGCAGGCGCTGAAATCCATCCAGAAGCTGCCCTGCTCCACGGAGCAGAAGCTGGAGCTGGTAGATGCAGCGGTAAAGCACCTGAAGGGGCAGAAGTGATACATACGCAAAACGGGCAGACCGACATTGAACGCCGATCTGCTCGTTTTGCTATGATTCCATCTGCTTGAAATACTTCTCCCATGTGGATTTGAAAATCTGCTTCCGATTCTGCTCCCACTGTTTCAGGCTGCCGAGGCTGACGCCCAGCTTGTCCGCATATTGTTTTTGCGTCAGACCGAGTTTCGTTCGGATCGCCTTGATCTGCTCACCCTGACCTTTCCGAAGAAACAGATTATAGTCATCCAGCAGCGTTTCCACCGGCACCTCAAAAAGCTGCGCGATTTTCTCCATGTGCTCCGGCGGATAGAGGTCTTTGCCGTATTCCTCATAGTGGACATAGGTGCTCCGGTCTATCCCGGCGTAGTCTGCAACATCTCTCTGGCGCAGACCTTTCTGGTAGCGAAGCCAGCGCAGCTTGTCCGCTGTTTCGGTGATTTCTGAGAAGTCTGAGAACTGCAAATTGAACTTTTCCGCGTCCTGAAACTTGTGCGGCAGCACCACCGGAAATTGAAGAATCTGGAGCGGGGCTACTTTTACCACACCCGATACATTGGAAATCAGAATATAGCAGCGGACTCCCACTCTCGCCAGCAGGCGCCATTTTGCCTCAAAAGACACCCGTTCCGCCACCTCAACCGCCGTTTGTTCCGCTATGATAGTATAGCATTTTCTATACATCTGCTGGCATAAGTAGCAAGGCGGACGCCTCTGTCCGGACGGTAGGTATTTATCCCTTTTATCAGCCCGATCGTGCCGATGGATATGAGATCATCAACATCATCCGTCTGCGTAAAATATTTTTTCATAATATGCGACACAAGGCGCATATTATGTTCAACAAGTTTATTCCTCGCCTCAATGTCGCCCTCCGCCCAGAGAGCGAGATATTTTTGCTCGTCCTCGTGCGACAGAGGTCTTGCAAAAGACTCCCCAGGCGTAATGCGCAGCATCAGCAGCAGGCTGTTCATAAGCAGTATCAGCGCGCTTTCCAGCATAAGCTCACCTCCTGATACAGCATATTCCGACATCCCTTGTACAAATAACGCGAATATCTGCACTCCCTGCCCGGTCAAATTATATGTTTTAAATTAATATAGCAAAAATTGCATATCCGGCTTCCGCATATATCGCCCGCATCCGCAAAAGATATGTTCGGGCAAACAAACCCGAAATGAGAGAAAAGGAGATGCAAATTATGGCTTACAATTCCAGTAATCATCTTGTCAATCCCGCAGCGCGCGACGCTATGGAGAAGTTCAAGATGGAAGCCGCTTCCGAAGTCGGCGTCAACCTGAAGAACGGTTACAATGGCGACCTCACCAGCCGTCAGGCCGGTTCCATCGGCGGCCAGATGGTCAAGAAGATGATCGAGGCCTACGAGAACGGCATGAAGTAAGCTTTGCTTACCCGCTTCATCTGCAATTAAAACCGCTGCCGGCAAACGCTGGCAGCGGTCTTTCTGTCATATCACTTTTTGTCCTTTATCTGCATAAGCGCAAAGCTTATCGCGAGGAGTACGCAGCTTATCCAAATCGAGTGCTCGCCCCAGCGGACGACGATAACGCCGCCAAGTCCCGCGCCAATTGCAAAAATTATCACGACGCCGAAATATGTGAGCGCCTTATAGAGGATATTTCGATCGTGGCTCATATAATACGCATGCAGCGCCGTCATGCCGCTGCGCATATTACCGATGCACATAGTGCTTGCATAGGCATGCCCTCTGAGCTTATGAAAGGTCTGAAGCTGGAGCGCGCAGACGAAGGAAACAAGCGCGTTCGCCGCAGCGTTTACGCTCTGCGGCATGAAGCCGACTGCGAACAGCACCACTATCTCGCAGAGAACAATGATCTGTCTCCAGTGTATCTTCTCCATATCCTTGTACTTATAGTGTATTACCTCGGCGGCATAGATACCGACCAAGAACGCTACCAGCGGTATCAGATATTTCATGCACGACGACGGTTTCCCCTCGAACATATTTATGCTCATGAGGACGATATTTCCCGTCTGCGCGTTTGCAAAAACCCCGCCGCGGCAGCAGTATGAATATGCGTCCTGATAACCGCCTGACAGGATGACAAACACCGCCGTTATAAGCGAATCAGACATTTGCTTTCCGTTTCTGTGCAGCAGATTGTGCATTCTTATCACCAGATTCTCTATATATTTACGTAAAGCTTTATAATTATATTAACCTAAAGCCCAAACGTCAATATATGTTATAAACAAATTTGCGCTTAAGGAGACAAGACAGGAAACCGGAAGTTGGCTTTTAGAAAAACTCGAAGTTATCGCTTTATTTTTGTAGTATCTTAGCCAAAATGCTTTCTGTAACAAGTGTTACCGTTATAATGGCTCCTACAAGGGTGTAGTAGTTTAAGCCATACATCAATGGCAAAAGAGAAATAACTACCGTAATAATAGAAAGGACAAACAATGCTTTGAGAATACTGTTCTTCTTCAATGAAAACACTGAAAGTAGGAAAATGGCTACAGTTAGTGTTGCTGTAATAAATGGAGCGAAATTTGCATATCCAAACGGTGTAAGACTAAAGTAAGAGAATGTTGCTTTTACTCTTTCTATTGGAGATGTTGCAAAGATACAAACTGCTCCCAAGGGCAATAATTCTAACACTATTGTTAAAGCTGGCAAAACCACCAAGCAAACTTTTTTCATGTTGTATATCTCCTTTACAAATTCCGATTTGTTTTTTAGAATTATAACATACAAAGAGAACCCCTTCAAGGCCGTGCCATTCCCAAATAATAAATCCCGTTTGGCCGCATATACTGAAATGTCAGGAAAAAGTCCCATTTGCATCCGTGCTCGAAAACGCGGCTCGCCAAACGAACTATTGACGCGCGGCCTTCTGCGGGTTAAACTGAAGAAAACCGCACGGAGGTATAACATGGCCGCTTCCAAAGAAAGAGATCAGAACATACAAAAAGTAATAAAGGCTGCGCAGTCGCTCTTTATATCTGAGGGTGTCGCCGCAACGTCTATAAACCGTATCGCGCACGAAGCCGGACTTACCCCCATGTCCGTATACCGCTACTTCGGCACGAAGGACAGCCTTGTGCTCGCCGTGTGGCGTGACGCGCTGGTCGTGTTCTACGAGGGCTTCATGGCGCGCTATCAGGAGCGGGTGAAGAATCTCCGCACTGGGTACGACCGCTGCCTCGCGGCAATGGCGGAGTATAACAGCACCTATATCACCTTCCCCGAATGGTACCGGTACACGCGCGAAATGCTGAGCTACACCACCTCGCCCGAAGCCGGTGACATTGACATGGATAAAATCTTCTGGCAGTTTTACGACCGCGAGATACCCATCCCCTCCGCCAAGGCGATCGAGGAAGGCATTGACGACGGCTCCGTCCGCCCCGATCTCAATACCCGCATGTTCCTTCAGCTTATGATAAACGCCTACACCGGCGTCGACATCTTCAAGGGCACAGAATACGAGGTCAGCACGACCGAAAATCTGATGTTCTATTCCGACGTATTGGCAAGATATATAAAAGCGGACACATAAGTTTATATGATTTATACAAACTTCATATCATGACTATTTATTTCAATAGTTGCGTAACAAAAGGTGCAGAAATCCGGATAGGATTTGATAAAATTCAGACAAGATCGGATGCTGATGGAACTGCACCATATTTTTTTTAGGCACAGATGTTAGTGTCTATAACAGCTTATTCAGAGGTGCAACATGACAAGACACGATATATCTGAGTGCTTACCTTTTTGGGATAGTCTGAGCGCAAAGAGTCGGCAGCGCCTGCGTGAAAACGCAATATTCCGCCGCTACAAGCCCGGTGAAAATGTCATCTTCAAGACCGTAAAAAAGGACGGCATCGTTTTCGTGCTTGAGGGCAAGCTGCGGGTGTATCTTAGCTCAGGTACTGGGCGCGAAATAACGCTTTTCAAGCTCCCGAAGGGCGAAGCGTTCAGCATAATGACCGTCGATAACGCCCGCGACAACGATGTTGTCCCCTCGCTCCAGTCTCTTGACGACACCACTCTCGCCTACCTCCAGCGCTCCGATATGGCGCCGACCGCCTATGAGGAGCCGCTCATGGCGAATTTCATTTTTGAAGCCTGCGCAAAAACGGCGCAGCATATTCTGAACAATATCTCATATTCTTTTTTCAACACCCTGCGAAGCTGTGTCGCCCGTGCTCTTCTCGAACGTCTCGGCGACGACGCTCCCGATCCCGCCGAAGTGCGTATAACGCACGAGGACATTGCAAACGACCTCGGCACAACGCGCGTGGTCATCAGCCGCGAGCTGGATCACATGCGCGATATGGGTCTTATCTCCACCGGCCGCGGAAAGATCTATATTCTCGACCGCGGCGGACTTGCCGCGATAGCCGGGGAATAGCCGTGATTTACTGCGCAGTGCGCAGACAAAATAAATTATTCAGGAGGAAAGAAGAATGTATTACAGCAGCGGTAACTATGAGGCATTTGCAACCCCCAAAAAGCCCGAAGGTATCGACGATAAGTCGGCGTACATAGTCGGCACCGGCCTAGCAGGTCTTGCGGCGGCCTGCTTCCTGATCCGCGACGCCCAGATGCCGGGCGAAAAGATCACCCTTTTCGAGCATCTCCCCCTCGCCGGCGGTTCCTGCGACGGCATTTATGACGCGACCAAAGGCTTCATCATGCGCGGCGGGCGCGAAATGGATAACCACTTCGAGTGCATGTGGGATCTGTTCAAGTCCATCCCCTCCATCATCAATCCCGGCGAGACCGTTTTCTCCGAGTACTACCACCTGAACAAGGAAGACCCGAACTTCTCCCTCTGCCGCGTCACCGAGAAGCAGGGACAGGACGCCCACACCGACAGAAAATACGGTCTGAACCCCTCCGCCGCAACTCAGCTGCTCAAGCTGTTCATGGCAACGAACAAGTCCCTTGAGGATAAAAAGATTGACGACGTGTTCGACGAGGACTTCTACCAGACCAACTTCTGGACCTACTGGCAGACCATGTTTGCCTTCGAGAAGTGGCACTCCGCCCTTGAGATGAAGCTCTATCTTCAGCGCTATATCCACCACATTGACGGTCTGCCCGACCTGAGCGCGCTCCGCTTCACCCGCTACAATCAGTATGAATCCATGATTCTCCCGATGTGCAAGTACATCACCGACCACGGCGGAAAGATCCTGTACGACACCACTGTCACCAACATCGTCTGCGACTGCACGCCCGAAAAGAAAGTCGCAAAGAAGATAGAGTTCACGCAGGGCGGCGTCGAGAAGGTCATCGACCTGACCGAAAACGATCTCGTCATCTGCACCAACGGCTGCCAGGGCGACGCCTCCGCCTACGGCGATCAGACCCACGCCCCCGTCGTCACCGTCAAGAACGGCGAAGGCCCCTCCATCGAGATGTGGAAAAAGATCGCGGCGCAGGATCCCGCTTTCGGCCGTCCCGAAAAGTTCTTTGCCGGCATCAAGGAGACCAGCTGGGAATCCTGGACTGTCGACACCTCCAACAAGCAGATACTTGACGCCATCCAGAAGATATGCAAGAGAGATCCCCTCTCCGGCAAGGTCGTCACCGGCGGCATCGTCACCTGCCGTGACTCCAGCTGGCTCATAAGCTGGACTATCAACCGTCAGGGTCAGTTCCAAGAGCAGCCCTCCGACCACTGCCTCATCTGGGTCTACGGTCTGAATTGCTGGGACGACAAGGGCGACTTCATCAAGAAGAACATGTGCGACTGCACCGGCATAGAGCTGTGCGCAGAGTGGCTGTACCACATCGGCATCCCTGAGGATCAGATCATGGAGCTCGCCGAAAAAGAGTGCAACACCACGCCCTGCATGATGCCCTACGTCACCACCTTCTTCATGCCCAGAGCCGAGGGCGACCGCCCCAAGGTAGTTCCCGACGGTTCCGTCAACCTCGCATTCGTCGGCCAGTTCGCCGATACCCCGCGCGACACCGTGTTCACCACCGAGTACTCCATCCGCACCGGCATGGAAGCGGTCTACACGCTCTGCAACATTGACCGCGGCGTGCCCGAAGTCTGGGGCTCCGTGTACGATATCCGCGACCTGCTGTATGCTACCAGCAAGCTGCTCGACGGCAAGAAGCCGCTGGAGTTCCTGCTGCCCACTATTCTCCCGCTGCTCGGTCTCGTCAAGGAGCCGCTTACCAACAACGTCGTCGTCGACCTGCTGAAGAAGTACAACATCGTCTGATTTGATCCCAAAATAATTATAAGGAGAACCGATATGGATTTCAGAAGTCTGACCGTAAAGGAACTGTTTGACAATCCCGCGACTGCGGCCGTCATCAAGGAGGATGCTCCCCAGCTCCTCAAATACCCCATAAAGATGTTCAACAAGAAAAAATGCGGCGAGATATTTGATAAGGTCGTCGCGGCCGGCATAGTCCCCAAGGACACCGCCGAAAAAGTTGAAGCGAAGATAAACGCTCTGCTTTAAGCTCCATATATGCTTTGTACCGGCTCAGTGTCGCAGCCGCAGTCGATGCGAAGCACCCCCCATAGGTCAGCACCGGACAAAGTCCGGTGCTGATTTTTTCTGCGCCGCACCGCCGCGTTATTTTTCTGTTAAGATAGCCGCAAATTTTTAAACATTTTGTGTCCAATGCACATTATTATGCGAAGTTGGCTTGCCATGACATGCGGTTTCATGTTACTATTAGGAAAAGAAAAATCTCAGGGAGTGATATTATAAAACTAACTCAGCTGGAAAAAAACAGAACCGCAGTCAAAGAAAAGATCGTTGAAGCCGCGCTGTCGGCGCTGCCCATCGCGGTCATAGTGCTTCTGCTGTGTCTCATGGTCACACCGATGCGCCCCGATCTGCTGCTGTGCTTTCTGATAGGCGCGGTGATGCTGGTCGTTGGAATGGGGTTGTTTTCCCTCGGCGCAGAGCAGTCCATGACGCCCATCGGCAGCAAGATCGGCACGGCGCTGACCCGAACAAAGAATATGCCGCTGATTCTCGGTGTCAGCTTCCTGCTCGGCTTTGCCATCACTGTCGCGGAGCCTGACCTGCAGGTTCTGGCTCAGACCGTGCCGCATATCAAAAGCAGCGTCCTGCTCGTGACCGTCGGCGCGGGCGTCGGGTTGTTCATGGCGATATGTATGCTCCGCATCCTCACCGGCGCGTCGCTCCGCTGGATACTCATCGTGTGCTATACGCTGATATTCGTGCTCGCCGCGTTCACGGATCGGGACTTTCTCTGCATCGCCTTTGACTCCGGCGGAGTCACCACGGGGCCGATGACCGTGCCGTTCATCCTTGCGATGGGGCTTGGTGTCTCCAAGGTCAGAAGCGACGACCGCGCCGAGGCGGACAGCTTCGGTCTTGTCGCGTTGTGCTCGATCGGGCCTATTCTCTCTGTCCTGCTGCTCGGCTTTTTCTCCAGCGGCGGCAGCGCCGTCGTTGATATCAGCGCCGCATCATACGACAGCACGGTCGGGATAGGGCGCGCGTTTCTCGCAGCTATCCCCGTATATATGAAGGAAATGGCGGTCGCCATGCTGCCGATTGTTGCGATATTCCTTGTATTCCAGCTTGCGCTGCTGCGTCTGAACCGCCGCAGTCTTGTAAAGATTCTCATCGGTATTCTGTATACATATGTCGGTCTCGTGCTGTTCCTCACCGGCGTCAACATCGGCTTCTCGGCGCTAGGCGCAGAGCTTGGAGTTGCACTCGCGGGCAGCATGAGCTGGCTGCTAATCCCCCTTGCGATGCTGCTAGGCTGGTTCATAATCTCGGCGGAGCCTGCCGTCGGAGTGCTCGAAAAGCAGATCGAGGAGGTCAGCGCCGGAGCTATCCCCGGCCGCGCGATAAAGCTCAGTCTCTCGGTCGCGATCTCGCTTGCCATGGGCATCTCTATGCTCCGCGTCCTGACGGGGATATCTATACTGTGGTTCCTCATTCCGGGCTACGCGCTGGCGCTCGGCCTGTCGTTCTTCGTGCCGGACATATACACCGCCATCGCATTCGACTCCGGCGGAGTCGCCTCCGGCCCCATGACGGCGACCTTTATGCTCCAGTTTGTCATGGGCGCGAGCATCGCCGTGGGCGGGAACGTCCTGCGCGACGCGTTCGGCGTCGTCGCAATGGTAGCAATGCTGCCGTTGCTGTCCATTCAGGCGGTCGGCTTCATATATGAATTCAAGGCCAAGCATACGTCGGCAGTCGAGACGTATGGCGACTTTGATATAATAGAGCTTTGGGAGGAGACGGGAGCATGAATTACGTTATATCCATAATCAATCCCGAAGCGCTCGGGGCGCTGACGGAGATATGCGAAAAGCTGTCGCTTCCGCTCACCGTGACGCTGCACGGGCGCGGAACGGCCATGCAGGGGATGCTCGACCTCTTGGGCATAGAGTCCAACGAGAAACGCGTCGTGCTCACCGTGGCAAACGAAGAAAAAACCGCGCAGCTTATAGCAGCGCAACGGCGATACCTGCATCTCGGCGTGCCGGGGCACGGGTTTGTGATCGCTATACCGATAAAAAGCGTTGGAGGAGGAAAAGCCGTGGCATACATGAACGGAGATACAAAGAACGCAAAATACACACCGGCAATAAACTACGACTATGAGCTTATCGTAGCCATATCAAACGAGGGCAGCACCGACATGGTAATGAACGCGGCAAGAGCCGCCGGCGCCCGCGGCGGGACTGTGCTGCACGGCAAGGGCACCGGATCAAAGGACGCGCCGAAGTTTTATAACATCTCGATCGCCGACGAGAAGGAGGTCATCCTCATCGTCTCCACCGCTGGGCAGAAGGCGGGGATAATGCGCGCGATCCTCGAAAAGGCTGGGCCTGACAGCAAAGCGGGAAGCATAGTCTTCTCTATCCCGACTACAGAAGTGGCCGGCTTCGGCGTGCTTGACAGTTCGGAAACATGATAATAAAAAGCTGCTATCGATCGATAGCAGCTTTTTGCGTAGTATTCTTTCTTGGCGCTGAATTGTTTAATCCGCTTCAATTTCTTTCAGCATAAGCTCACGTCCGGTCAGCGGCGTGAGCTTTTTTCCGCCGCAGCGCGGGCAGACGAGCTTCTCTATATCAGCAGTGAATTTCTCTCCGCAGTCGATGCACTGTGCGACGCCCGGCAGCGTCTCGACCGCAAACGCCGTGCTTTGATACGGCGTCCCGTCGGTCACGGCATCCCAGCAGTCGGCAAGGTATGCCGGAACGACGCCGGACAGCGAGCCGACCTCTACCGTCACCTTTCTCACGCAGGCAAGCCCCTCGTCGCGCGCGATACCATCGACCATTTTCAGCAGCGCATCACAAATGCCAAGCTCGTGCATTATTTCGTTACCGCCTTTTTGACAATGCCGCCGGTGCGCTTGACAAGATTCTCCGCGACCTTTATCGGCATCGCCTCGAACGGCGCCGCGTGCCAGTCACGGACTTTCTTTAGATGTATCGCGTCAAACTTGCACTTCGTGGTGCAGAGCCCGCAGCCGATGCAGAGATAGCTGTCAACCTTGGTCGCTCCACAGCCGAGACAGCGGGCGCATTCCTTGCGCACCTGCTCTTCTGTAAATGTCACGCGCGCGTCGGCAAAGGTCTTGGCCTTTGCGGCGTTGTAGCCCGGAGTCTGGCGGTGTTCCCTGTCGAAGCCGCCGACGCCGATCATCGCGTGCTCCTTGTCGAGTGCGCGGTACTCGCGGCGGTCACGCCCCGCGGTGAGCGTCTGTCCGGGGTGGACATAGCGGTGCAGCGAGATGGCGGCTTCCTTGCCTGCCGCAATCGCGTCTATCGCGAACTTCGGGCCGGTGTAGCAGTCGCCGCCGACAAAGATGTCAGGCTGCGCAGTCTGATAGGTCAGGCTGTCGGCCTCGGCGGTGTTCTTCTTCGTGGTCTTGAGCGCACCGACGTCAAGCGTACCCCAGTCAACAGTCTGGCCTACTGCGCCGATGACGCTGTCTATCTCAACGATCTCAAAATCTCCGGTGCCGACGGGCTTGCGGCGTCCCCTCTCGTCCGGCTCGCCAAGCTCCATCTTCTCGATCTTTATCGCGCTGACCCTGCCGTCCGCGCCGATGATCTCAACAGGCGCGCTCAGGAAGCGGAACTTCACGCCCTCTTCCATCGCCTCGCGGACTTCTTCGGGGTCTGCGGGCATCTCCGCTTCGGAGCGGCGGTAGAATACATAGGTCTCCTCTGCGCCGAGGCGCACGGCACTGCGGCAGACGTCCATCGCAACGTTGCCGCCGCCTATAACGGCGCACCGCCTGCCGATGTCCGGCTTGTTGCCGAGGTTCACTTCCCGCAGAAAGTCAACGCCGCCGAGCACGCCCTCCAGCTCTTCGCCGGGGATACGCAGCTTTGCGGACTTCTGCGCGCCTATCGCCAGATAGAAGCCCTTGTAGCCCTCGTCGCGCAGCTGCTGAATGGTGACGTCCTTGCCTACCTCAACGCCGCACCTGAATTTGACGCCCATCTCCTTGAGAATGTCTATCTCGGCGTTGAGAACGTCCTTCTCAAGCCTGAACGACGGTATTCCGAGAGTCAGCATTCCGCCCGGAACCGGATTGCGGTCGAACACGGTGACGGGATAGCCCTTCTGCGCCAGATAATACGCACAGCTCATACCGGCAGGCCCCGCGCCGATGACGGCGATCTTCTCGGTATACGGTCTGCCGATCTGGTTGACCATCTTCGGCACAAATCGGGTCTCCTCGTGCATGTCGTGGTCGGCTATGAAGCGCTTGACCTCGTCAATGGCGACCGCTTCGTCAACGTCGCCGCGGGTGCACTCGGCCTCACAGCGCTTGTTGCAGATTCGCCCGCAGACCGCAGGGAACGGGTTCTCCGTCTTGATAAGCTCCAGCGCCTCGGTGTATCTCCCCTGCGCGGCGAGCTTGAGATAGCCCTGCACAGGGATATGAGCGGGACATGCGGCCTTACATGGCGCGGTACCGCTCGGCAGGACGTCCTCGCGGTTCTCGCGGTAGTTTTCGTTGACGGCCTTGGCAAAGTTGAAGGTCTCGGTTATCTTCGTATATTTTGGCGCGGAGGTGTCATTCGTTGCGCAGAGCTTCTGGCCGAGCTTCAGTGCGTTGCCGGGACATACCTCGACGCACTGCGCGCAGGCCACGCACTTGGCTTCGTCCACCTCGGCAACGAAGTTCGAGCGGATCGCGTCGCGCGCGCCGAACATCATACCGGCGCGAAGTCCGAAGCAGGCGCAGGCGCAGCAGTTGCAGATAGCCGACGTCTCGCCGCTGCCCTCGATGTTCGGGATATCGTGCATGAGGCCGTTTTCCTCGGCACGCTTTACGATTTCATAAGCCTCTTCGCGGCTTATCTGACGGGCGCGGCCGGAACGGATGTAGTGCTCCGCGCCCTTGCCCATCTGCACACACATGTCCTCGGCAAGATGTCCGCAGCCGTCCCCCAACAGCGTACGCGACGCGCGGCATGAACATGGCGAGACCGAAAACGTATCGTATTTATTCAAATAGTAAGACAGGCGCTCGTCGTCGGTAACGCCGGGCAGCCCCTCGATAGCGCTCTCCACGGGGATAACGCGCATAAGGCCGTAGCCGTCGGGCAGTATCGGCCCCATCGCCTGCATACGCAGACGCGTATATTCCTCAAACGCGCGGCCGACCTCAGGATGTGCCGCCATGAGCGGCTGATTATTCACCATCATTTCGAGTATGCCGGGTGCAAATATCTGCATGAAATATGTATCCTCGCCCAGCTCTTCGCTGTACACACGGCGGAACACGCCGTAGTACACGAGGTTATCCAGCGCAGGCTGTATCTCCGCGACGGTCTTCCCCACCTTTGCGGCCAGCCAGCCCGCGGTGCGTTCCTTGCGCAGTCCCGCGGCGATGGCGATGTCGGCCTCGTCATCGGAGACGATGTTCTCCATGCAGTAATACTCCGGAGCGTTCTCATCTATCTTGACGAGCATACCTGAAGCGCCGCCGATTATCTTTGCGAGCTTCACTATTTTTGGTCTGAGTTGTGCCATAATATTCCTCCCCTTTATGCGCCGAGCGCATCTGAATATCATTATAATAGCCTAAAAAATAACTATTGGCAACTCAGCTTTTCAATTCCGTCATAATAGCTATTCGCCCGCACACATTTTTGTTGCATTTAACGGCAAACCGCATTGATGATACATCAATGCGGTTTGCCAGCTGTTAAGTTATTTACGAGAGAAGCATCCTGTCGTTATCAAGCGCCCTGCCGGTTCCGGCCTTGAACTTAGCGACGAGGCTGTCAACGGTCATCCTCTCGCGTTCCTTGCCGCTGACGTCCATGACGATATGGCCGTCAGCCATCATCAGGGTGCGGTTGCCAAGCTCAAGCGCCTGCGTCATGTTGTGCGTGACCATAAGGCAGGTTATATGGCTTTCCTCGACGATGCGCTGCGTCAGCTCAAGCACCTTTTCCGCCGTCGCAGGGTCGAGTGCCGCCGTGTGCTCATCGAGCAGCAGCAGCTGAGGCGGAACCATCGTCGCCATCAGCAGCGTCAGCGCCTGGCGCTGACCGCCAGACAGCAGGCCGACCGGCTGGCGCATACGATCCTCAAGCCCCACATCCAGCAGCGACAGCTGCGCGCGGAACTTTTCCTTATCGGCACGGGATATGCGGCTGAAGGGATTTCCGTGCGAGGCGCGCAGATACGCGAGCGCGAGGTTTTCTTCTATCGTCATGTGCGGCGCGGTGCCGCGGAGCGGGTCCTGAAACAGCCGCCCGATAACGCGGCTGCGCTGATGCTCCGGTGTAAATGTGATGTCCCGTCCGGCAAGCGAGATGCTGCCGGTGTCGGCATAGAAGCAGCCCGCTATCGCGTTGAAGAGCGTGGATTTTCCCGCGCCGTTCGAGCCGACTATCGTTGCGAAGTCGCCCGACTCAAGATGCAGCGAAAGGTCGGTCAGCGCGCGTTTTTCATTCACGGTGCCGGGGTTGAAGGTTTTGGAGATGTTCTTTATATCAAGCATGTCAGTTCCCTCCCCTTCTCTGCGCCGCGAGCTTGCGGTGCTGGAACGCCGCCCATTTTTTGATGCTCGGCGCGGCGATCGCCAGCGCGACTATTACCGCAGTCAGCAGCTTCAGGCATTCCACCGGGACAACCTTGGTGTAGAACACTATCGCGTAAATGAAGCGGTACACTATCGAGCCGAGGATCACGGCGATGACGCCCTTTGTGACCGTGCGGCGGCCAAGCAGAGTTTCGCCGATAATGAGGCAGGCAAGGCCGATAACAACAATGCCCGTGCCGGAATTTATGTCCACGGTTTTCTGATACTGGCCGACTATCGCGCCGGAGAGCGCGGTCAGAGAGTTTGCGATGCAGAGGCCGACAGTTATCGTAAAGTTCGGGTTTAAGGACGATGCGCGCACCATGTCCTGATTGTCGCCTGTCGCGCGGATGGAGAGACCGAGCCGCGTACCGAGGAAAAGTCTCAGCAGAACCGCGGCAAGGATGGTGATAAACGCCGCCAGCAGCAGCTCGTACCAGTCGCCGCCGATACCGGTGTCGCGCAGGAGGGTGAATATCGTCGTGCCGCCGAGGAGGCTGAAATTTGACTTCCAGCCCATGACCATAAGATTTATCGTATAAAGTCCGGTGTTCGTGACTATACCGGCGAGTATTGATGGGACACCGAGACGCGTCTGCAAAAACGCCGTGACGAATCCGGCGCATGCTCCCGCGAGCATCGCGGCGGGCAGCGCGAGGAACGGATGCCCCGCGGCGGAAAGCGTGACCGAGACGGCGGCTCCGAGCACGAAGCAGCCGTCGGTCGTCATATCTGCGATATCAAGGATGCGATAGCTCAAAAAAAGCGCCATCGCCACGAGCGCGTACATAAAGCCAAGTTCCAGCGCGGTCTGGCTGATTATCAGCATGGGCAAAAACTCCTTTCAGGCCGGTTCCCCCAGCATTGCGCTGGGGGACGGTGAATATCAATATCAGTCCTTGGTGGTAGTGACCTCGACCAGCCCGCCCATGTCGGCAAACACGGAGTAATCCGCGCCGAGGGCAGCGGCGGTCTCGGTGTTGACGGTGATGATGCCGCCGTCCATGAGGTAGAAGTCCTGAAGCGCTTCGCCGGAAACGGCTCTGATGGCCAACTCCGCGGTCTTGCGGCCAAGCTCGGTGTAGTTCACGCCGCAGGTAGCGAAGGCTCCGTTGCGGACGAAGGAATCAGCGCCGGTGTAGTGCGGGATGCCGGCGTTTGCGAGATCCTCGTAGATCGCAAGCTCCGCCGCCATTATGGTATTGTCGGTCGGGGTGAAGATCGCGTCAACGTCAGCTGCGATAAGGGCGGATGCTGCGGCGACGACCTCGTCGTTGGTGTTCGCGGTCTGCTCGACGTATTCAATGTTCTTCGCGTCGAGGTATGCTTTCGCGTCGGCTATCGGGGTGGCGGAGTTCGGCTCGGACAGGGAGTACAGCAGGCCGACCTTCTTGATATCCGGGTTCTGCGCGAACATCATGTCAAGGATGAAGGAGGTATTCAGCGCGTCGCTGGTGCCGGTGACGTAGTCGATGCCGGTCAGGTTCGCGGCCGCGGGGTCGGATATTGCGGCGTAGACGACCTTGACGCCGGTGCCCTCAGCGGAGAGGGTCGCTACCTGCGCGGCGGTGGTCGCGATGGGGACGATGACGTCTACCTTATCGGCTATTGCCTGATCGCACAGCTGCTTGAGAATGGTCTGGTCGTTCTGGCCGGAGCTTATGGAATACTCGACCTTGACGTCACCCGCGGCGTTCATCTCATCAAAGCGGGCGGCGATCGCGTTTGCGATCTCGTCGAGAGACGCATGGTCAAGCTGCTTGATTATTGCGACTTTTACGGTGCCGTCGTCCTCGGCGGCGGGGGCTTCCGACGCTGCCGGCGCGGGGCTGTTGCCGCAGGCCGCAAAGGCCAGCATCATGGCACAGGCAAGGAGCATTGCAAAGATCTTCTTGATAGTGCTGTTGGTTTTCATTGTGTTTTCCTCCGATTTTATATGATTTTGGATGGCAGATGTTTTTCCGGGCTGCGCCGGGGCCGGGAAAAAGAAAAAAGACCTTTATCCCATACACATGGGACAAAAGCCGTTCACTTCTGCGATACCACCCAAATTGACGTCATAAAAACGTCCGCTCGCTTACGCATACCATCATATGCGCCCCGATGGATAACGGGTGGGATACCCGTCGGTCTCTACTCAGTCGCCCTTTCGATCCGCCCTCCGAAGTCCATTCGCCAGCCGTCCGCCGTCCCGATCACACCATCCGGGACTCTCTGAGGGTTTTCTGCACTGGTTACTTCTCTCCGTCATAGGTTTGAAGTTTTCACTTGTTGTGCGTATTATAGCACCGCAACAAAAAATGTCAAGACCCGTATGAATAAAAAATACGGGTCTTGTTCGCCGATTTAATTGGTTAAATTGCACATCACTGGCTGCGGCCAGGCTGCGATTCATTTTTTGATGCGGAGCCTTTCGACAAGGCTCTCGTCGCCCTCGATGATGATTGTCCTGTAATCGGTATAGATCACCTTGCCCGGCAGCGAGCCGGAGGGCTTGCGCACGAAGCGCACCATGGTGTAATCCACCGGCAGCTTGCCGGAGTCGCGCCCCTGCGAATAATAGGCTGCGATGCAGGCCGCCTGCTCGACGCTCCGCTGCGGCGGCTCAAGCCCGTCACAGCGCAGGATGACATGACTGCCGTGCACTTTCTGCGTATGCAGCCAGTAGTCCGTGCGGCGGGCAAGCTTCGTCGTCAGCTCGTCGTTCTGGATATTGCTGCGCCCAACGAGGACTTCCAGCCCGTCATCCGTGACAAATCGCAGCGGCTGCTGCGGACGCAGGCGCTCTTTTTTCACGGCCTTCGCCTTGCGGTCATATCCGGAGGTGATAAGCTCAAGCCGGATATCGGCCAGATCCTTCTCACTCTCGGCGCACTGCAATTCGCTCATGACACTGTTGAGATAATCAAGCTGCGCTTCGCCCTGCGCGACGAGCACCGTCAGATGCTCCTTCGCGGCCTTCAGCTTGTTATATTCCTTATACATTGCCGCCGCGTTCTGCTGCGGCGTTTTCAGCACGTCGAGCGGGATGACGATCTCAGGGCAGTCTGGCTCGTAATAGTCCTCGCAGCGCAGCTCCCTGTCCCCTTTTTTCATGCGGTATATGTTCGCCGTGACCAGCTCCGCCTGCTTTTTCAGCTCTTCGCGGCTGTCCGCACGGCTCAGCTCCTCGCTCTGCGCGGCAAGCTTTCTCGCTGTGCGGTCGCGCAGAGTCTTGACGTAATGCGTAAGCTCGCTGCCGCGGCGGCGCTGGCGCTCAAGCCTGTCACGTCTGGCGTAGAAATTGTCCAGCAGCTCCGAAAAGCTGTCGAAGCGCTCCGTCTCCGCCGCGCTCCCGTACTGGCCTATCGCAATGCAGCTGTAATCAAACGGCGCGCCGTCCCGCGTGAGGATATACGGCGCGGTCTCGCCGTTGGCAATGCTTTCAAGCAGCGCGGAAATGCAGCTGTCAAGCCGCTCATAGTCCCCTCCGCAGCGATGTGCAAGCTCGCGGCACAGCAGCGGCGACAGCCCCGAAAATGCCGAGAGCAGCCATTTATCCATCGGCGCCGCTCTATCCGCCTGCGCGATGAGCGCGCGGCGCTCGTCCTCGGCAGCGTTGAACACGGACAGCTTGTTCTGCTTCGGCGGCATACGGTAAAACATGCCCGGCATCATGCTGCGCTCCGCGTCTCCGGCAAAATCCATACGGCGCATACAGTCGATGATGCGCCCGTCGGAGCCGACAAGGATGAGGTTCGAGCTGCGCCCGATAAGCTCAAGCACGAGCTTTTTGCGCGCAGCAAAGCCCATCTCGTCATGCGTGTCGATCTCCAGCTCCAGCATACGCTCATTTTCCGGCTGGCTTATCGAAACGATCCTCGCGCCTGTCAGATGCTTGCGCAGCAGCATGCAGAACATCGGCGGCTCGGCGGGGTTTTCTATGCTCTCCGCCGTGAAATGAAGCCGCGCATTCCCCGCGCCCGCCGCGATGAGCAGGCGGCGGTTCCTGCCGAGGCTGCGCACCGAGAGCAGGACGGCGTCCCGCTCCGGCTGCTGCACCTTGTCGATACGCGCGCCCTCTAGCTGCGGCCGCAACTCATCGCAGAGCGCGGATATTGTAATAGCGTCAAGCGGCATTTATTCAGCCTCCATTATCGCGCGGAAAAACTCCTCCGCGCGCTCCGTCCGCCCCTGCAGATATAGCCAGCCGAACAGCGCCTCAAGCCCTGTCGCAGCGTGGTACTGCCCGATATCCGCATTATGCGGCACGGAATTGACCTTCGCGTTCCGCCCGCGGCGGTACACCGAAGCCTCCTCGGAGTCCAGCAGCGGCAGGATCTTCTCCGCCGCGCGCGCCTGTGCCGGAGCGTTCACGTACGAAACCGTCTGCTTATGAAGCTGCGCGACGGAGCTGTTCGCCCTCGTGCACAGCATTGTGCGGGTGAGCAGCTCGTACACCGCGTCCCCGACATGCGCCAGCGCCAGCATACTAAGCTTGTTGGCGTCAAGCGCGGTCATATCCGGTTTGAAATAATCCATTTTATCTTATCTAGTCTTCCTCATCGTTCATGGTGTCGGCCATATCCGCCGCAAGCTCGGCACCGACGTCGCTCGCAAGGCCAAGCTGCACCTTCAGCGCGTTCCAGCCGTCGCGGTCGATAACGACGCTGCGCGGCTTCGCGCCCTCGTAGGGGCCGACAACGCCCAGCTCTTCCATCTGATCGACAATGCGTGCCGCTCTGGAATAACCCAGCTTTATGCGCCGCTGGAGCATCGAGACAGAGCACTGCTTCATCTCCAGCACGACCTCGACAGCCTGCGGCAGCATCTCGTCGTAGCTGCCCATGAGCGAATCCTCGTCCTTGTCGTCCTTGGAATCCGCCGCGCCCTTTTTGTCCTCGGCGGCCTTGTCCATGAATTCCTCGATCTCAGAGTTCACCTGCGCTCCGCCGGTGCTCTCCTTGATGAACTGTATAACGTCCTCGCGCTCCTCGTCGGAGACGAACGCGCCCTGAATGCGCGTGGGTTTGCCGCAGCCGACGGGAGAATACAGCATATCGCCCATGCCGACAAGCTTTTCCGCGCCGGCCTGGTCAAGAATTATGCGGCTCTCCATCGCGGACGAGACGGCAAACGCGATCCTCGACGGGATATTCGCCTTCATAAGACCGGTTATGACGTCCGCCGACGGACGCTGTGTCGCAATGACGAGGTGCATACCGGCGGCGCGCCCCATCTGGGCGACGCGGCATATGCTCTCCTCGACCTCCTTGGAGGCGACGAGCATGAGGTCTGCAAGCTCGTCTATGACGATGACGACCTGCGGAATCGTCGCTTCGCCGGTCTCGGCGCAGTGCTTATTGTAATTTGCGATGTCACGCACACCGGCCTCGGAGAAGAGGCGGTAGCGCTTCATCATCTCGACGACCGACCATTGCAGCGCACCCGCCGCTTTCTTCGGATCGGTGACGACCGGAACATACAGATGCGGGATGCCGTTATATACGCCAAGCTCCACCATCTTCGGGTCGATCATTATCAGGCGAACCTCGTCAGGACGCGCCTTGTACAACAGGCTCAGTATCAGCGAATTCATGCACACGGATTTGCCGGAGCCTGTCGTACCTGCGATAAGCATATGCGGTAGTTTTGCAATGTTGCCGACTATGCACTCGCCGCCGATATCCTTGCCCAGTGCAAAGCTGAGCTTCGATTTTGCGCTTGTAAAGCGCTGCGACTCGATTATATCGCGCAGGTACACGGTGCTGACGATCTTGTTCGGCACCTCGATGCCGACGGTCGCCACCATGTTCGGTATCGGCGCGACGCGGACATTCATAACGCCGAGCGCCAGCGCCAGATCGCCGGCGAGGTTCGTGACCTTGGCAAGCTTCAGCCCCTGCTCAAGCTCGATGTCATAGCGCGTCACCGTGGGGCCGCGGGTTATGTTCGTTATTGGCGAATTGACACCGAAGCTGTTGAGCGCCTTTTCAAGCCGGTCGCGGTTGACCATTATCTCGTCGCGGCAGTCGGCAACCGCGCCTGAGCCTGCGCGCAGGAGCGATGTCGGCGGGAACACATAGTCTCCGTCCGCCGCCTGAGCCGCCTGTACGGCACTCTCCACAGCCTTTGCCTCCGCGTCGACCTCGTCTCGCTTGACCTTTTTCGCCTTCGGCGGGTCGTTTATCTCCGCGGCCATCGCAACGGGCGCGGGCTTTACCTTGCGCCTGATCGGGAACTCACGGAAGCCGTCACCCAGATCGTCGTTCTCCGCCGCCATGGGCTGCGGCTCTGGGATAACAACGGGCGCGGGCTGAGTCTCTTCCGGTCTGTCGTCCGGAAGCTTCCTGCGCACCTTGGCCTTCTTCGCCTTTGTCTCAGGCTCGGCCGGAGTCTCAAACCGATTGAGCGGCAGCGTCTCCTCGTCGTCCCCAAGCGGGATATCTATCTGATACGCGCTGCGGCGGGACGCAGGTGCGGCTGCCGGAGCGTCGGACGCATTACGCGCGGACTTCCTCGCTGTGCGCTCCTGTCTTATCTCCGGCTCGTCGTACATCGCCGGATCATACTGCGCGCGTCCGCTCTCACGGAGCTTCTTGATTATATCGGATATGCTGGAATTACACGCCGTTATGAGACACAGCGCGAACAGCGCCAGCAGCAGCGGGAACGCGCCGTATACGCTGAACAGCTTTTCCAGCGCAAAGGCCAGCAGTCCGCCGACCGCGCCGCCGCATTCGAGCGCCTTGCCCCGAATGAACAGATCGTTGGCCGCCGTTTTCAGATCAAATTCGCCGGCCGGAAGCTCGTAGAACGCAAGGTTCGCCATGGCCGCGAACAGCAGCGGCAGCAGCAGCGCGCAGCACACGCGCGCCGCGACCGGACGCCCCTTATGGAAGCCGAGGATGACCGCCGCGAACAGGAACGCCGGCGCGACAAGCCAGAAACCCCAGCCGAGCAAGCCCTTCACAAGACCGGTGAAATACGCGATGAACGCGCCGTCGGTATTGAACATGCCGACCGCCGTGAACACCGCGAGAAAAAGAAAGACAAACGCACCAGCCTCGCGCCGTATCGGCGGAGCCGGAGGCGCGGGAGGCGGAGTATTGTCCTTTTCGGGCGTCTTCTTTGCCTTTGTCTGAGTTTTCGTTTTTGTTGATGTACTCTTTTTACCCTTAGTTTGTGCCATTATCGGTTCCTTTCCGGTCAGAATATCATCGAGAGGACTATCGTCAGCGCGCCCGCGACCCAGCAGTAGTACGCAAAGCCGCCGAATTTGCTGTTTTTGGATATGTACTTGAGAAGGCTGATAGCGCCGATGCCGGACACCATAGCCACTGCCGTGCCGATAAGATAGGCCGGCATATACTGCATGTCGATCCCCTCGCGCACCGCGTCAACAAGGCTCAGGATGTTCGCCCCGAGCACCGCGGGCAGCGACATCAGGAACGAGAACTTTACCGCGAAGTCGCGGCGCAGGCCGGTTGCGATGCCGGCGGTTATCGTGGTTCCCGAGCGGGAGAGCCCGGGTATCGTCGCAACGCACTGGCACAGGCCGATGATAAGCGCGTCCCATACGGTCATGCTGTTTTCGTTTTTGCGGCCGGGCTTCATCTTATCTGAGACATAGAGCATCGCGCCGGTGAGTATCAAAGCCATGCCTATGAACACGTTATTGTAGTATAAGCCCTCCAGCATGTCGTTTATGGGCAGAATGAGAAACAGCGGCAGCGTCGCGAGGACAATCATAAAGAAAAGCCTTGCCGCAGGATAGCGCTCCTGCCGCTCCCCTGCGCGCGGGCCGAGATTTGCAAACGCCAGCACCTCATAAAACATATCAACAATGTCCTGCCAGTAAACGATGCAGATTGAAATCAGCGTTCCGAGATGCAGCAGCACATCGAAGAACATATGCCCGTTTTCGGTCGTGGTCATGCCGAAGAGATTATTCAGAATGGCAAGATGGCCGGAGCTTGATATCGGCAGGAATTCGGCTATTCCCTGCACCAGCCCCAGTATTATCGCGTTGATCACCGTCATCGGCACATTCCCCCATGATAATTTCTATACATCTGATTATATTACCATATTTTTCGGATAAACACAAGACTTCGCTTTGTTCAAAAATCTGTTCACGGCACAAAAGAAAAGGGGGCGGCACAGCGGCCGCCCCATAAACCGTTATTCTCTGCTCTCTTCGAGCTTTGCAACAAGCTCGGTATCTTTATATATCCGCATGTTGTCAATGTTCTGCTTCGCCGCCGCATCTTCAAGCACCGCGATCAGCAGCTCATAATAATCGCCCTCGGCGTCGAGATGCCGCGCAACTCTCGGCAGATCCCGCTCGCAGAACTGCCGCAGGTTCATCCCTGTTTCGAGGCTGTCGAGCAGCATATTGAGCGCTTCCCTGTCGGTCATGCTGCGCTCGATGTAATAATGCTTGCCATACAGGCCGTACAGAACGCGCTTCGCGTCGAGATAGCCTATCGCCATGTCGCGCCGCGACTGCTCCGCGTCGAAGTTCAGCACGCCGCCGAGGTCGGCGTTCGTGGCAATATATGTAACGTTCACGTCGTCCGGCATCTTAAAGCGGCGGTTATGACCGATGCCCGGTATGCGCACGGCGATTATATCCTTGTACCCGTTCGTGACGAGCGCGTGCAGCGGCAGAGTATCGACGAAGCCGCCGTCGGTATAGAATTTCCCGCCGAGCTTTTCCAGCTTGAAAGTCGGGTGATAGGCGCTCGCAAGGAGCATATCGCATATCTGATCCTCCGGCAGGTCGTTGACCTTCACCTCAAGTGCCTTGCGGTCAGTAATTGAGACGGTCGCTATATACAGCTCCACGTCCGACTCCTTTATCGCCTTCGCATCCACCACCTCGCGCACCCACGCACGCAGCGGCGCAACGTCAAGCCCGCGATTTTTGATGATCTCCAGCGCTTCCGGTATGAGCCGCTGAACATCGTCAAGCCCGATATCCCCGTTGAATGCGCGGCTGAGGTTCTCCTCCTGCTCCTCGTCAAGCTCTATCACCTTGCCGAGCTTCATATTGTTCCATGCGTCTATCGCGCGCGGAAGATCGCGCATGGCCATAAGCCCGCCGTTTAGCGCGCCGACCGAGGTTCCGGAAACGGCGTTATACTTTATTCCCGCCTCGTCCAGAGCCTGCCACACGCCTATCTCATAGCCGCCCTTCGCCCCGCCGCCCTCAAGGGCAATGGCATAGGTTTTGCTGTTGTCGATTTTCAGCTCCATGCTATCCTCCGGTACATTAAATTAGATTATAAATTGAAATAAGGACAAATTCAGTATATCACAACGCAGCGGAGCTGCGCAAGCTTGACATCATTTCCGCCGCGGGATATAATTATTTTATTATATTATTATTTGGAGTACGCCTATATGAGCTGCCGTATTTTAAAAGGCGCGCCGGTCGCCGCCGAAATAGATAAAAGAACCGCCGAACTCACAGCCAGGCTCAGCGCCAGAGGCGTCATGCCCACGCTTGCAATAGTTCGCGTCGGCGAGCGGGACAGCGATCTCGCGTACGAGCGCGCAGTGGTCAGGCGCTGCGGCGCGCTCGGTATCTGCGTGCGTCTCGCCGCGCTGACGAGCGAGGCCGGCCAGACGGAGCTGATGGACAGCATCCGCGCGCTTAACGACGATCATAGCGTACACGGCATCATCCTCTTGCGCCCGCTTCCGGATGGGCTCGACGCGCTTGCGGCCTGCGCTGCAATCTCGCCCGAAAAGGACGTTGACGGTGTCTGCCCCAGCTCGATGGCGCGGATATATTCCGGCCGCGGGAACGGCTTTTCGCCGTGCACCGCGCAGTCCTGCATGGAGATAATCACCCACTACGGCGTGGAGCTTGAGGGCAAACGCGTCGCGGTGCTGGGGCGGAGTCTCGTTGTGGGAAAGCCCGCGGCCATGCTCCTCGCAGCCGCGAACGCCACCGTCACCATATTTCACAGCCGCAGCGGCGACTATACCCCCGCCGTACGCAGCGCAGATATTGTCGTTTCCGCCGTAGGCAAACCGGAGCTTTTCGGCGCGGAGTATTTCAGCAAGGATCAGACCGTTATCGACATCGGCATAAGCTGGTCGGAGCGCAAGAACCGCTTCACCGGCGACGTGGACTTTGACGCGGCGGAGCCGATCGTCAGCGCGATAACGCCCGTGCCCGGCGGCGTCGGCAGCGTTACGACCGCAGTGCTCGCGCTGCACGTCGCTCAGGCGGCGGAAAATAACACTTGAAAAACATTAGGTTTTCAAGTATAACTTGTATGTGCCCCGCACGTCGGGGCGCAGAATTTGAAAGTGTCAGAGTAGGGTTCGGCGCGTCAAGTGCTGCGGGATGGGAAGTTGTCCGCAGACGAAGTCATCCGGAATATGCCGTGATGGCGCGGTGCCGCTCCCGCGTCCGCTGCCGCTGAAGGATCACTATCTCCATGGGATAACTATCTCCTTTTGTGGCAACTGTCACGAAAGGAGAATTTTTGAGAACATGAAAAAAATGACAACACGTCAGATGGCTGCCGACTCGATGCTCGCCGCAATGTGCGCCGTACTCGGCGCGGTCGCGCTCGACGTCGGGAACCTGAAAATCACCCTTGAAAGCGTGCCGATAATCGTCGGGGCGCTGCTGTTCGGCTCGCTCGACGGCGCCGCGATCGGCTTTGTCGGGACGCTGGTATATCAGCTCCTGCGCTACGGCGTTTCCGTCACGACGCTGCTGTGGGTACTCCCCTACGTCGTGTGCGGGCTGATTGTCGGACTGTACGCGCAGAAGCGCGGCTTCTCCCTCAGCACAAAGCAGACCATAATCATCGTCGTCATCGCGGAGCTTGTTGTTACCACGCTGAACACCGGCGTAATGTACATCGACAGCAAGATATACGGCTACTATTCCGCCGTATACATCTTCGGCTCCATCGCCGTGCGCTACGCGATATGCGTCGGCAAGGCGATAGTCACCGGCACACTGATGCCGCCGCTGGTGCGGCTGCTGCGCGAAAGGGTCTTCAAGGCCGCGTGATATGGTTTATCCAATGCTTACTAATTCTAAGAGGCGAATGTTCAGATGACTGCACATGAAGCAATAAATTACATAGAAAGCTGCACATGGAGCCGCACGAGACTCGGCCTTGGCCGTACGCGCGAGCTGCTTTCAAAGCTCGGCAACCCGCAGAAAAAGCTGCGCTTCATCCACGTCGCGGGGACGAACGGTAAAGGCTCTACCTGCGCGATGCTCGCGTCCGTCATGCAGAAGGCCGGATATAAAACGGCGCTCTACACCTCGCCGTATATCTGCCGCTTCAACGAGCGGATGCAGATAAACGGCGTCGAGATTCCGGACGACCGGCTCGCGGAGCTTACGGAGCGCGTGAAGCCGATAGCCGAGGGCATGGCAGATCACCCAAGCCAGTTCGAGCTTGTCACCGCGATAGCGATGCTCTATTTTCTTGAGGAGCAATGCGACATCGTTGTGCTTGAGGTCGGTCTCGGCGGTGCGCTTGACAGCACGAATGCCATCGACTGTCCGGAGTGCGCCGTGATAACGACAATCGGCCTTGAGCACACCGAGTATCTCGGACACACGCTGCCCGAGATTGCTTCGGCTAAGGCCGGAATAATCAAGCCCAATTGCGACGTTGTGTGCTACCGCAATGTTCCCGAGGTCGAAGAGGTTTTCGAGAAGACCTGCCGCGAGAACAACGCGCGGCTCGTCAAGGCGGATTTTGATTCCATCCGCCCGATATCGCACTCGCTGTCCGGCCAGAGCTTTGCATGGCGCAATTATACTTCCCTGCGCCTGCCTCTGCTCGGCACGCATCAGCTGAAAAACGCCGCTGTCGTGCTCGAAGTGCTCGATGTCCTGCGTTCAAAGGGCTGGAGTATCGGCGACGAGGCAGTCGTCTCCGGCCTTGCTGAGACTAAATGGCCGGTGCGCTTCGAGGTGCTGCGCGCGGAGCCGCCTGTCATCATCGACGGCGCGCACAACCCCGAATGCGCCGAGGCGCTGTCCGCGAACCTGCGCGAATATCTGCCCGATGAGAAATGCGTATTTCTGATGGGTGTGCTGGCCGATAAGGATTACCAGCAGATGCTCGCATCCCTCGCGCCGTACGCGGAGCGCTTCTTCTGCGTAACTCCGCCGAGTCCCCGCGCGCTGGCGGCGGACAAGCTGGCGGAGCTTGTAAACGGCATAGGCATTCCGGCGCAGAGCTGCGGTGAGGTACAGACCGCGGCGGCGCTCGCTCTCAGCTGCGGCAAGCCCGTTATCGCCTGCGGCTCACTGTACCTCGCAGGCACCGCGCGCGACGCGCTTCTATCAATAATAAGAGGAGAAAAACAGGCCAATGGATAAAAAGCTCAAGATTTTGCTTGTAAACGACGACGGAATAAGCTCCCCCGGTATCGTACATCTCGCAGAGATGGCGATGCAGCTCGGCGAGGTATGGGTGGCCGCCCCCTCGTCGCAGTGCAGCGCCATGTCCCAGAAGCTGACGATATTCCAGCCGCTTGAGGTGGAGGAATACGATTTTCCGCTGCCCGTCGCCGGAGCTTACAGCATCGGCGGCACTCCGGCGGACTGCGTGAAAACCGCGCTGAAGGCAGTGCTGCCGATAAGGCCGGACGTTGTGTTCTCCGGCATCAACATCGGCTACAACGCGGGCTTTGACATCGCCTATTCCGGCACCGTCGCCGCCGCGATTGAGGCCGTACTCAACGGCATCCCTGCCATCGCCTTCTCGGCACAGCACGACGGCAGCTACGACGTGACCGACCGATACATACTCGACATCGCCCGCGAGCTGCTGGCCGCGCCCCTCGCCCCCGGCGAGATATGGAACGTCAATTTTCCGGGCTGTCCGCTCGACGAATTCAAAGGCATCCTGCACGAACGCACGATAGCGCCGAAGTTCATATTCGACAATACCTATTCCGCCAATCACCGCAGCGGCGGCATGACGCTCATCCCCGACGCCGATTTCATCGCGCACAGAGACGCCCCGGCGGGCAGCGATATTGAGGCCGTTCTGCACGGCTATATCTCGATAGGTAAAGTTAAGAGCATGGTTCTGTAAAATATCTGCAAAAAAGCTTGTAAAGCAAATTAAACTATGCTATATTGAGTGTCGGTACGCGGCGCGAAAAATGTGGAATCACGGTGCTTTTTTGATTTAAATCAATGCATCTGACAACGTATGCTTCCGCCGTTTGCCATAAAATTTTGTTTGGAGGAAAAAACAAAGATGAAAAAGACCATAGCACTGCTTCTCGCACTTGTCATGGTATTTGCTCTCTGCGCCTGCGGCCAGACCAACGCTCCCGCAACCGAAGAGTCCAAGGCTCCCGAAGCGGACGCAACCGAAGCTCCCGCTACCGAGAACCAGCACTTCGACAAGCTGACCCTTGAGTTCGTTCCTTCCAAGGACGCCGACGTTATCATTGCCGGCACCAAGAATCTGCCCGAGCTCGTTCAGGCCGAGATGTCCAAGCTTGGCTATGACATTGACGAAGTTGACATCACCGTCGGCACCAGCTACGACGCTACCGGCGAGGCTATGTCCGCAGGCTCCATCGACCTCGGCTGGCTGCCCGGCGGCACCTACGCCCTCTACTCCGACGACGTTGACGTCATCCTGACCGCAACCCGCAACGGTCTGTCCAACGACAGCACCAACCCCGCTGACTGGAACGGCGAAGCAAACGCCACCCAGAAGAACGGCCCGCAGGTCACCTACTACCGCTCCCTCATCTACGCAACTCCTTCCGAGTACGGCAAGGAACTTGCAGCCAAGGTCAACGCCGGTGAAAAGCTCACTTGGGAAGACCTCGACAAGGCAAAGTGGGCAGTCCAGAAGACTTCCTCCTCCGCCGGTTACATCTACCCCTCCATGTGGCTGATGGCCAACTACGACGGCAAGAAGATCTCTGACCTCTCCAACGTTATCCCCCTCGACTCCGGCTACGGCACCGCTTTCTCCTACGCTGCAGCTGAGCAGGTTGACATCATCGTCTGCTACGCCGACGGCCGCAACGACTACGAAGCCAGCTGGATGCTCCCGACCGATCAGCAGGATGAGACCGGCAAGCAGGGCATGGGCCGCAGCGAGTCCATCTGGAACGAGCTGAACGTCATCGGCGTCACCGACGGTATCTACAACGACACCGTTGCCGTCTCCAAGGCCAGCCCCTACTACACTCCTGAGCTCGTCGCCGCTCTGCAGGATTGCTTCATCAACATCATCAACACTCCGGAAGGTCAGGAGATATTCTCCGTTTACAGCCACACCGGTTATGCAAAGGCTGTCGACTCCGACTACGACGGTGCCCGCGCTGCTCTGAAGGCAGTCTCCGACTGATTCAGTATTCCAACCGCATAATTGAACAGAGCACCCTGCAATGCAGGGTGCTCTTGTGCTACAACATAAATTTTAGATTTAGAAAAGAGTCGCAGCATGATAGAATTCAAAAATGTGTATAAGACTTATCCAAACGGCTTCACAGCCCTGAAAAACATTAACCTTCAGATCGAGCAGGGCGAATTCGTCGCAATCATCGGTCTGTCAGGCGCCGGTAAGTCCACGATACTGCGCTGCATCAACCGTATGCATGACATCTCCAAGGGCGAACTCACGGTTGACGGCGTTGACGTTGACTCACTGCGCGGCAAAGATCTGCGCAGATATCGCCGGAAGGTGGGTATGATATTCCAGAGCTTTAACCTTGTATCCCGCAGCACCGCCATCAAAAACGTCCTCACCGCGGACGTGCCGGATATGAACTTCTTCCGCGTTCTGTTCGGCGTGTTCACGAAGGAGCAGAAAATGCGCGCTCTCGAAAGCCTTGACAAGGTTGGCATTTTGGATAAGGCCTATACCCGCTGTGACCAACTCTCCGGCGGCCAGCAGCAGCGCGTCGCGCTGGCGCGTACGCTGAACCAGAACCCGAAGATAATCCTTGCCGACGAGCCTGTCGCCTCACTTGACCCCATCACCGCAAAGCAGGTCATGCAGGACTTCGTGCGCATAAACAAGGAATACAAGATCTCCATACTTCTGAACATCCACCATGTTGACCTCGCGCTGAAATACTGCGACCGCGTCATCGGCATCCGCGCCGGTGAGATTGTTTTTGACGGCCCGGCCAGCACGATCACGCAGGAGCAGATCGACGCCGTCTACAACGGCGAAAAGGTTCCCACCATGGGCGAGGGCGAAAGCAGCGCGCCTGTTGCAAAGACCGAGGGCTGACCATGGATAACGAAAACGTATCTATCCTCAAGCTCACGCTTTATGACCGCATCTTCAAGCCCAAAACAATAACCCTTGCAAACGGTCACTCCGTAATGAAGCGCAGAAGCCGTGCGCCGCTGATAGTCGTTCTGCTGGCGCTGGCGATATGGCTCTCGCTGCAGATGACGGGCTTCAGCATGGCGGTCGTTATAAGCAAGTTCAGTAAGATGGTCGACCTGCTGGCAAAGATATTCCAGCCCAACTGGTCGTTCTTCCCGAAGGTCGTCTCCCCGCTTATCGACACCATAAAGATGTCCATCCTCGGCACCGTCATCGGCTGCTTTCTCGCGCTGCCCGTTGCGATCCTCTCGTCGAGCAACATCAACAAGAGCATCGTTATCGTCAGTATTTTCAGATTCATCCTTGGCCTCATCCGCACTCTGCCGACGCTTATCATCGCGCTGGTCTGTGCTTTGATATTCTCCCTCGGCACCTTCTCCGGCACCGTTGCAATTGCGATATTCACCTTCGGCATCGTGGCGAAGATGCTTTTCGAGAGTATCGAGACCATCGACATGGGGCCGTTTGAGGCAATGGAAGCCCTCGGCGCGAACAAGTTCCAAGCCTTCTGGTCTGCCTGCGTGCCGCAAATACTGCCCGTTTATCTCAGCCACAGTCTCTACTGCTTCGAGATGAACGTCCGCGCGTCCGCGATACTCGGCTATGTCGGCGCCGGCGGCCTTGGCATCACCATTAACGAGCGCATCGGCTGGCGTGACTACAACAGCCTCGGCATGGTGTTGCTCTCGCTGTTCGTCGTCGTCGTGGCGATCGACTTCTTCAGCGAATATCTTCGCAAGAAGCTGAGCTGAAAGGAGAGCCGTGATGAAGAAAAAAATAGAAGTTTTCGAGGAAACGCTGGACAGGAAGCTGACTGCGGCGGAAATGTACGCAAACCGCCCGCGCAAATGGCTGCTGTACACGCTGATCGTCCTCATCATCGTTGTGCTCGTCGGCTGGTCGGCGCATGACATCAAGTTCACCGGCCTGACCGCTACCGGCACCGAGGTCGCAAAGGGCGTTGTACACGGCGTGTTCCACCCGGACACCGCACTGATGTTCGGCACCAGCGACACCGATGTGCCGTACCTGCTGCTTCAGACCATCGCTATCGCCGTACTCGGTACGCTTATCGGCGCAATACTCGCTATCCCCTTCGCGTTCCTCGCCTCGTTCAACATCATGCCCAAGCCCGTCGCCTACGTCGTGCGCATACTCATCCTTATGATAAGGACGATACCCAGCATCGTCTGGGCGCTGATGTGGATCCGCGTCACCGGCCCCGGCGCGGCCTGCGGCGTTATCACGCAGTCGGTCTGCTCCATCGGCATGATATCCAAGATGTACATAACCGCTATCGAGGATCTGGACACCCACATCCTTGAAAGCCTTGACGCCATGGGCTGCACGCCGTTCCAGAAGATCCGCTACGGCGTTATCCCTCAGCTCACCGCGAGCTTCATTTCCACTACCATCTACCGCTTTGACATCAACCTCAAGGACGCAACGACGCTCGGTATCGTCGGCGCGGGCGGCATCGGCGCTTCGCTGGTGCAGTGCCTCAACAGCCGCCGCTGGGCGATGGTCGGCTCCTTCGTATGGGGGCTGATGGTGCTGGTGCTCATCATCGAGATCGTATCCACAAGGATACGCAGAAAGCTTGCGCACGGCGCGTAAAAGCATTTATACCCCTACGTTTTGGCGTGGGGGTATAAAAATCTGAATTTCAGGTTCAGAAAGGACAATTATGCAGCGAAAACTCAGGATATATTACACAAGCGACACGCACGGCTTCTTCTCCCCCATCGATTACGCGACAGGCGGCAGTGTTGACAGCGGCCTTGCAAACTGCATGAGCAATTTTCAGCACAGCGGAAACACGCTAGTCATCGACGGCGGGGATACGCTTCAGGGCAGCCCCTTCACCTACTGGCTGTACAGCCAGCACCGCGACGGCGACTGCGTACCGGCTAGGCTGCTGAATCTCGGCGGATATGATTTCATCACGCTGGGCAATCACGACTTCAACTACGGCAAGGCCGAGATCGAACGGTTTCTGGACGCGCTGGGCGCAAAGTGCCTGTGCGCAAATGTTGAGGGCATACGCGGAGTTGAGAAAACGGCCGTCATAACACTTGAAAACGGACTGCGCATCGGGCTGACCGGTATTGTAACGCATTATGTAAACCATTGGGAGACGCCCGACAACCTCTTCGGAATAAAAATAGGCGATACCTTTTCCGCGGCGAAATCGGCGCTGGACGAGCTGAAGGCGCAGAATGTCGACCTGACGGTATGTATTTATCACGGCGGGTTTGAAAACGACATTGCCACGGGCAAGCTTCTCTCGGCTACTGGCGAAAATCAGGGCTGGCGCATATGTCAGGAGCTTGATTTTGATGTCCTGCTCTGCGCGCATCAGCATATTCCTGTTGAAAACCTCTGCGTCAACGGCACGTATACCTGCCAGCCGCCCGATAAGGCACGGCAGTATATCACGATGGACGTCACCGTAGACGACCGCGGCAAGGTAAGCGCGCGGTCGCGGCTGTGCGACGCGGGATGTGCTCCCCTGCCCGCCGCGATGGAATATCTTGCGCCGCTTGAGCGTGAAACAGCGCAGTGGCTCGACACGCCGGTCGGCCATCTGGATACTCCCCTACTGCCGGAGCCGCCGCTTGAGATGGCCGCGCACGGCTCGCTGATCGCGAATTTCTTCAATCAGGTGCAGCTCGAAGCTTCCGGAGCGGACATATCGTCAACCAGTCTGGCGAATACGGTCAAAGGCTTCGAGCAGGACGTCACGATCCGCGACGTGGTCTCGACCTACATTTTCCCGAACACGCTCGTGACGCTGCGGGTCGACCGCCGCGTTCTGAAATCCGCGCTGGAGCGCTGCGCCGAATACTTTACGTTTGGTAAAGACGGACTCGAAGTCAGTGAAACGTTCCTGCATCCGATCGCGCAGCACTTTAACTACGACTATTTCGCCGGAGTCAGCGCGGTGTTCGATCTGCGCCGTCCGGTCGGCGAGCGCGTCGTGTCGATAAAATGCCGCGGCGCGGAGCTGGCAGAGGACAAATCGCTGACGCTGTGCATAAATAATTACCGCGCGTCCGGCGCGGGCGGCTACGAGGTCTACCGCGAATGCGAGGTCGTACGCGAGCAGCCGACCGAGATTTCGGAGCTGATAATCGAGTATATCGACCGGCACCGCAATATTACAGTCGATAAGACAAAATGGCTTGAAATAGTTCAATAATCACATTAGATAAGGAGATATTATGGAAAATAAGGTGTTTAAAGTTGTTCTTCTTCAGGCGCTTCCCGCCTCCGGCAAATCCGAGGTAAGGAACTTCATGGCCAATATCGAGCCGCAGCGCCTTCAGAATGAGTTCCACATCGGCAAGAATCTTCAGCTGGATGACTTCCCCTACGTCCACATGATGCGCCGCATCGACAACGAGCTTCAGGCCATGGGCGAGGCGCGCATCTTCTATCCCGGCGAGGAGCCGTTCATCGACGGCCGCGACTGGGGTACGCTCTGCGCCCTGCTCAACGAGGACTATCACGACCTTATGAACCGCAATGTTGTAAAGCCCGACTCCGCCGCGCAGCTGCTGTTCGACCGTTACGACCGCGCGGGACTTCAGGCCGGTATCAGCCCGCGCCTCGGCGTTCTCAAGGCGGAAGTCCGCGAGAAGCTGGCAAAGATACTTGAAAACGAAGCGCGCGCAATGCTCGACGAGAAGCACGCCGGTTATCCCGACAGCTTCGAGGACAAGACCATCATCATCGAGTGCGCCCGCGGCGGACCGGACGGCTCATCCATGCCGCTGACCGGCACCTTCGGCTATCAGTACTCGCTGCCGATGTTCTGCCCGGAGATACTTGAAAATGCCGTCATCCTCTACATCTGGGTCACTCCTGAGGAATCCCGCCGCAAGAATGCCGACCGCGCCGACCCGAACGATCCCGGCTCCAACCTGCACCATGGCGTCCCGATGGCCGTCATGCTGGGCGACTATGGCTGCGACGATATGGAATACCTCGTGCAGCACGCCGAGGTCAAGAACACCGTGACTGTCAAGGCGCACGGCAAAACCTATAACGTCCCCATCGGCATCTTCGATAACCGCGTGGACAAGACCTCTTTCCTCCGCGCCGAGCCGTCAGAGTGGGACGACGGAAAGGTCGAAGAAGTCACCGCCGCCATCCGTCAGGCAACCGACACAATGTACGCGAATTACAATAAATGATACATTTGAAACAAGGCACCGCACAAGTTTGCGGTGCCTTGTTCAATTTATGCAAAAAAATATTGTATTTGTCCATAGTATCGTTTATAATATTTTGGTAGCTTTTTATAGGAGAGAGGATATATGGAAGAGACAACAAGAAATTTCATCGAGGCCTTTGTTCAGGAGGATCTCTCCGAGGGGCATCGCTGCTACGGTATGCAGATACACACCCGTTTCCCGCCCGAACCGAACGGATATCTGCACATCGGCCACTGCAAGGCGCTGACCATAGACTTCAGCACTGCCGAGCATTTCGGCGGCATCTGCAACCTGCGCATGGACGACACCAACCCCGCCAAGGAGGACACCGAGTACGTCGACGCCATCAAAGAAGACATCCACTGGCTCGGCTTTGACTGGGGCGACAGGTTTTACTATGGCTCCGATTACTTTGAAAAGACCTATGAATACGCCATCGAGCTTATAAAGAAAGGGCTTGCCTACGTCTGCGAGCTTACCCCCGAGCAGTTCCGCGAATACAGGGGCGACACCTCGCACCCCGCCGTCAGCCCCTGGCGCGACAGGCCTATCGAGGAGAACCTCGACCTCTTTGAGCGGATGAAGAACGGCGAATTTGAGGAAGGCCGCTACACCCTGCGCGCCAAGATCGACCTCGCAAGCGGCAACTTCAACATGCGCGATCCGGTGCTGTACCGCATCAGATATATCGAGCATCACCGTCAGGGCACAAAGTGGTGTATCTTCCCGATGTACGACTTCGCCCACCCGATACAGGACGCGCTGGAGGGCATCACGCACTCCCTCTGCTCGCTTGAGTACGAGGCGCACCGCCCGCTGTACGACTGGGTCGTGTCGAACGTGTCAATCCCCGGCATCAAGCCGCGCCAGATAGAGTTCTCGCGTCTCGGCATAAACTACACCGTCATGTCCAAGCGCAAGCTGCGTCAGCTGGTCGAGGAGCACCGCGTCTCCGGCTGGGATGATCCGCGTATGCCGACGCTCTGCGGTCTGCGCCGCCGCGGCTACACCGCGAAGTCCATCCGCAATTTCTGCGAGCGCATCGGCGTGTCTAAAGTCGACTCCACGGTCGACTGGGCGCTGCTTGAAAGCTGCCTGCGCGACGATCTGAACGAGAACGCAAAGCGCGTCATGGCCGTGCTGCATCCGGTGAAGCTCATCGTCACGAACTATCCGGAGGGCAAATCCGAGCTTCTGACGGTCGAGAATAATCCCCTGCGTCCGGAAGACGGCACGCGCGAGATCAGCTTCTCCCGCGAGCTGTGGATCGAAGCGGACGACTTCATGGAGGTTCCCGCGCCGAAATACAAGCGTATGCACCCCGGCTTCGAGGTTCGCCTCAAGGGCGCGTATCTGGTCACCTGCACCGGCTGCAAGAAGGACGCCGACGGCAGTGTGACGGAGATCTACTGCGAGTATGACCCCGAGAGCCGCGGCGGTGATCCTGCCGACGGGCGCAAGGTCAAGGGCGCGACCATCCACTGGGTCGACGCAAACACCGCGGTCGACGCCGAGGTTCGTCTCTACGACTATCTGTTCAGTGATCCTGAGCCGGACGGCCCGGACAAGAACTTCCTTGACTGCATCAATCCCGACAGTCTCAAGGTTCTCACCGGCTGCAAGGTTGAAGCCGGTCTCGGCAAGCTGGCGATGCCCGAAAAGGGCAAGGACTCCGAGAGCTTCCAGTTCATGCGTCAGGGCTACTTCTGCCTCGACAACCGCGACGCGACTCCGGAGCATCTTGTCTTCAACCGCGCGGTCGCGCTGAAGGACAGCTTCAAGAAGTAAGTTTAACATTAAAAAGCAGCCGCAATATTGCGGCTGCTTTTTGCAGGGAGTTTGTTTATATGCTTGTTCATCCGTTCCCTCCGGTATACGACGCGAAATCCGAGATACTTATACTCGGCAGCTTCCCGTCAGTGAAATCTCGGGAGAATATGTTTTATTACGGCCATCCGCAGAATCGCTTCTGGCGCGTTCTCGCTGCGGTCTATAAGTCCGACGTACCGCAGAGCATAGACGAGAAAGTGCGGTTTCTGCTTGAGCATCATATTGCGCTGTGGGATGTGCTCGCCTCCTGCGAGATCACCGGCAGCGCGGACAGCAGCATCAAAAATGCCGTCCCGAACGATCTGAGTGCCATTCTGTCCAGCGCCAACATTCGCCGCATTTACACCAACGGCAAAACGAGCAAGAACTACTACAAGCGCTTTTCCGAGGAAATAACGGGGCGCGGCTCCGTCTGCCTCCCGTCCACTTCCCCTGCCAACGCGGCGTGGTCTCTCGACAGGCTCATCGACGCATGGAAAGTCATCGCCGAGTAACGTCTCAGCGCCCGTCCCGCCGCCACTCGGCATACAGCACCGCCGCGGTCGCTATGGCGATAACCGCTGCGACGGCTATCAGTATCTGTGCCTGAACACTGCGGAGAAAGCCCATCATGGGATTGCGGTTATCGACTATCACCAGCACCAGCAGCGAGAGCGACAGCGCTATGGATATGTTCGGCAGCACCGCTTTGAGGAATTTCACTGTGCTCAACCCTCCGTTTCCGCGACATAGATAATATCGCCGAGATCACGGCCGCCATTGCTCTGGCGGCTGTATTTTTCATGGTTGAAGACCATCACGGCAGAACCGCCGCCGTCCAGATTATACGCCTCAGTGCAGCCAAGCTCCTCGAAAATCGCGGCAAGCTCCGGGATGCGCAGGCCGTACGAATAACCGTCCTGCCGCCCGTCCACGACCACGAAGCAGTAGTGCCCCGGCTCGTAATAGCCGATCGCGCTGCGCGGGTTGGGGTAACTTACCGTCATGCTGACGTTGTAGCTGTCCTTGACGTGCCCGTCCGCATCCAGCAGTGCGGGGCCGAAGTTCCATATCTGAAGCGGGTCATTCGCGAGAATTTCATCAATGTTGTATCCGTCCTGCGGATACGTGACCATGCGGCCGTCCGAATACAGCACGCATATATCGCAATAGGTATATTCGCTGTTGAGCAGCTCGCCGTTTCGCATCAGGAAACCGCCGTATTGCAGAGTGACGTAGTCACCGCTTATGGCGAGGATGGGGTTGACGTCCGCGTCCATGTCCATGATGTTCTGCGCGTCCATGTAGGCGTTGCCGCCGTGCGCGGTATATGTCCGCAGATTGTCGAGCGAGGCCACATAAATGTCCGCAACGTGATAAACGCTCGTGCGCCCGTCGATGTCAACGCTGTGGGTCTGAAGCTCGACGGAGATATTCGGGCTGGAGTAAGAATTCTCAGTCACGACTATCTCGTCGGTAAAGTGCTCCGCGAACTTCTTCTGCCACTCGGTTCGGTTGTCCACCGGCGCTTCGCTTACAGCCGGAGCCTCGCTAGCAGCCGGCGTTGCCTCGGCCGCAGGAGTAACGGCGACGGTCGGAGTCGGGGCAGACGGTTTTACGCTGGCTGCGCGCTTTGCGTTCATGCTTGGGATGACATGGTGAAACAGCGAAAAAGTGCACAGAATGACCCCGGCGAGCAATATATCTATAACTATAACGAGCCAAAGCGGTTTCATTTTCCGCTTCGGCGCCGTGCGCGGCGTATCCGCCACGTGCCGTCCTGATTCCATAAAGATTCCTCTTTTATGTATAATATATTTTATTATAAATCAACGCGCGCCTCATGTCAAACACGAGGTGCGCGTATCGTTTTTTTACAGCTCTTCTATATTGATGACATCTTCCAGATTGCTTATGGACTTGACGATCTTCTCGTCAAGCTGTTTGCGGCTGGCTTGCAGGGTGAGCACCGCGCAGTAATAATGCGAGTCCCCTTCTCCTGCGACACGGGTGATCTCCAGTCCGTTCATCGTGATGTGGTTCTCCTTGGCGATGCGTATGATCGACTCTATGCAGACCGCGTCCGCGTACTCGATATAGAGGTTCACGTCGTTTACCTTATAGACGAAGCGGTACTCCACTTTAACGAGCAGCAGCTCCGCCACAAGCACCATGACCGTTGCAAATATGGCACACTCGACATATCCCGCGCCGCAGACAAGACCGATTATTGCCGAGGTCCAGAGTCCCGCCGCGGTGGTAAGACCCTTGACGCGCTTGCGCTTGGTGACGATTATCGTGCCCGCGCCTATGAAGCCGATACCGGCTATGACCTGCGCGCCGAGACGCCCGACGTCGGTGAACATGTGCATGGTCAGGAACAGATACTGGCTGGTCAGCGTCGTCATTGAGGCGCCGAGGCATATGAGGATATGCGTTCTGAATCCAGCGGGACGGCGCTTGTATTCGCGCTCGATGCCGATCACGCCGCCGCACAGCATGGCCAGCAGCAGTCTGCACATCACCGCGAGAAAGTCCATATCGCGGATAAAATCAAAGCAGCTCAACATTTCAGCGTCCCTCCTTTCAGACTTCTTCTATCGTGATGATACCGTCCAGCGTTGAGAGTCTGGCCAGTACCTCGGTGTGATCCTCTTTATGCGGCAGATGCAGGCTGAACACGGCGTTGATCTGCGTGAGATGCTCGTGCTGCTCCTTGTCTATCTCCAAGTCATAGAGCGTGATATTCTCGGACTTGATGAGACTGACTATCGCGCCGACATTTTCCACGCTGTCCATCTCTACATAGATGTTCATGTTGCGCGCCTTAGCCATGACCGCGTTCTCGATGAGCGGCAATATACGCATGCACAGGAAGATCAGTATGAATCCGACTATCATGCACTCATAAAATCCCGCGCCGATGGCAAGTCCCATGCAGGCCGAAGCCCAGAGACCCGCGGCGGTAGTCAGCCCCTTGACCTCCTGCCGTCCGGTGACGATTATCGTACCCGCGCCGAGGAAACCGACGCCGTTTATGACCTGCGCGCCGAAACGCGAGGCGTCCGTTTTCACGCCGATGGACGCACTGATCTCCGCCCATGGGTTATTGATCATATAGTCCAGATACTGGCTGAGTATGACCGTCAGCGCCGCGCCGAGCGCGACGAGCATATACGTCCTGAATCCGGCGGGGCGGCGTTTCCGCTCGCGCTCCATGCCGATAAGACCGCCCATCAGCAGCGCGAGAATTATGCGCAGCATCATGGACACTATATTAAGCTGTCTCAAATAATCCAACCAGTTTTCCAATGCTTCTGTCGCCTTCCATGAAAATTTTGGAGCGCCGAAATGCCTTTCAGCGCTCGTTAGTGAGTGCTCATTATACCATTTATAACTTTAAATGCAATCCACAAATCTTAACAAAAATTAACGACCTGAATTAGCATTATTCACTAACTTCCGATAATTCTGCCAGCAAAATGGGGAGTTTTTCAAGTGCATCTATCTCAAAATCGGGCGCGGCATCTCCGGTCATCGCCTTGTGCGCGGGATTGAACCACACGCTCCTGAGCCCCGCGTTGTGCGCGCCCTTGATATCGGAGGTAAGGCTGTCCCCTACCATTATGCTGCTCTCCCTCTTGAAATCCGGTATCTGCGCAAAGCATGCTTCAAAGTAGCGCTTGTCCGGCTTATTCAGCCCCAGCTCCTCGGATATGAATATCCCATCAAAACACTTTGCGATGCCGGAGCTTGCGATGCGGCTGTCCTGCACCTTCTTGCTGCCGTTGGAGCATATGTACAGGTGGTATTTTCCGTGCAGCGTCTCAAGCAGCTGTTCCGCACCCGGCACGAAGTAATGGCCGATGCAGAGGAAATTTTCATACGTGTCCTCGGCAAGCTCCGCTTTCACGGATACGCCCAGTTCCTCAAACAGCGCCGCAAAGCGGCCGACCAGCGTCTGGCGGCGGTTTATCTCTCCGCGCTCAAGCTTTTCCCAGAACATCAGGTTTATCTCCGAATAACGCTTCGCTATCGCGTCGGTCGGCTCGATGCCAAGCGTACGCAGAGTCTTGGTTATCGCGGCGCGCTCGGCGGTGTCAAAATCAAGGATCGTATTATCCAGATCGAGAAGTACGTTTTTTATCTGCATGTGTTACCTCATTTTCTTTATTGCCTCTGAAATCTCCCCGAAGCGCATACTGTTGGACGCCTTGACGAGCACCGCGTCTCCGCGCCGGATATATGCGGGCAGAGCCGCGATAAGCTCCTCGCGCGTATCAAAATGCACTCCGCGCGCCCCGGCGCCCTTCGCAATGTCCTCCGCGAGCCACCCGGAGCACAGGACAAGCTCAACGCCGTTTTCCGCCGCGTATCTGCCGGTCTCATAATGCATTTCGCGCTCATGCTCGCCAAGCTCCAGCATATCGCCCAGAATGCACACATGCCTTCCGTTCAGGCGCAGGAGGGAGTCAATGCCGCTCTTCATCGAGTCGGGGTTCGCGTTATAGCAGTCGTCGATCAGCGTGACAAAGCCCGTGTCGCTCACCGCGGCGCGGCGGCCGACCGTCTCATACGCCGCGATCCCTGCCGCGATCTCGTCATCGGTCAGTCCCAGCAGGAATCCAACCGCAGCGCCCTCCAGCGCCGCATAAACCATGTGCTGCCCGAACGCGGGAATGACCGCGTGAACGCGCCGCTCGCCGTACACGATGTCGCACTCGGTGTGCGCCGCGGAGACACAGCGGATATTCTCCGCGCGAACGTCGCAGTCCCCGCCGAGGCCGAAGGTTGTTTTCTTCTGGCAGCAGTTCAGCGCGCGCAGCTTCTCGTCGTCGCCGTTCACGATGACAGGTGCGTCGTCCGCCATGTAGTCAAGCATCTCGCCCTTGGCGCGCATCACGCCGTCCAGATCATGCAGGAACTCCAGATGCGCGTGGCCGATCACGGTATACACCGCCATCGTCGGCCGCGCCATCGCCGCAAGCCTGCTCATCTCGCCGAAGCCGGATATCCCCATCTCCACAACGGCGACGTCGTTCTCAGGTGTGATGCGCGAGAGCGTCATCGGTACGCCGATCTGGTTATTGAGGTTTTTGTCCGTTTTCAGCACCGACCAGCGCTGCGACAGCACTGCCGATATCATTTCCTTCGCCGAGGTCTTGCCGACGCTGCCGGTAATGCCGATCACCGGAATATCGAGCGAGGCGCGGTACTCGGCGCATATCTTCTCCAGCGCCTCCTGCACGTCGGGAACCACTATGACCGCGCGTTTCTCGCCGTCGGGCACACGCTCGGCAAGACAGCAGGCCGCGCCCTTGTCGAGCGCCGTGCTTATATAATCGTGCCCGTCTACGCGCTCGCCCTTGTAGGCCACGAATAAATCTCCGGTCTGAACGCAGCGGCTGTCGATAACGACGCTGCCCAGCTCCGCATATTCATTTATATTTTCTCCGCACAGCTTTCCGCCGCAGCACTGCGCCGCGCGAAGTACGGTCATATTTTTCATAGCAATCCTCCGAATATAAGACGATCTACTCTGCAACGCGGTGATTATACCACATTTACTCTCGGCTGCATAGGAAAAATATCAAAAAAGATAGTGCATATACCGGAATTGTGTGTTATAATGATTCAGTTAGAATTATGCAAAGGAATTGTTGTTATGAATTACGTAGTGGTGGATCTGGAGTGGAATCAGGCAATGAGCTCCAAGTCCTCCGTATTTAACAAGCTGCCTATACACCTGCGCGGCGAAATAATCGAGATCGGCGCCGTGAAGCTGAACGATGATCTGTCCGTCGGCGAGGAATTCACGATCGACGTCAAGCCCATATACTTCAAGCGTATGCACTACAAGGTAAAGAAGATAACCGGCTTCGACAAGGAGCGGCTTTCGCACGGGTACTCTTTCCCTGAGGCGATGGAGAAGTTCCGCGAGTGGTGCGGTGACGACGTGACCTTTATCACATGGGGCTGCGACGATCAGGGCATCATGGAGCAAAACATCATCATCCACGACCTCGACTGGGATTGGATATCCGGCTGGATAAACCTCCAGCTCATATATAATCTCCAGACTGGCGGGGACAAAAATCAGAAATCCCTCTCCAGCGCGATGGAGCATTTCGGCATCGAGCAAACCCGCGTAGCGCATGACGCACTCGGCGACGCTTATAACACCGCGATTGTCAGCACGAAGCTCGACATGCCCGAAGGACTGCGCATGTATCCGGACGCGGCGCGCATCCTCGCCTCGCGTATGCCGAACTACAAGCCCCCCGTCGAGAACGCCGGGCCGGACGCAATCGTACACGAGAGCTATGATGGGTTTGAGAGCAAGGCCGTCGCACTCTCGGATGAGCACATCGGCAAGCTCCTGTGCCCCGTCTGCGGCAATGAACTTGTCGGCAGCAAGTGGGTCAATCAGGGCGACCAGAGATACATGAACATCTTCCCCTGCGACGAGCACGGCACATATCTCGCCCGCGTCCGCTTCAAGAAGAACAGCGACGAGAACACATGGTCTGTCGGGAAGCTCGTGTACGAGGCTGACGCTGAGATGATAGACTTCTACAAAACCAAGGCTGCGCAGGCGCGCAGACGCGGCCGCGGCCATACCGCCCGCAAGAACCGCCCCGCCGGTAAGGGCTGATAAAAAATCCTCCTGATGTCTCGATGTTAAGCCTCGCGATCTTTTTGACTTCAGAGATTAACAAAACTCCCGCCATGGAAATCATGGCGGGAGTTCTTATACGCTTTATGCTTCTTTTTTCTCGGGGACTATTTTCTTGCGGCAGGCCATGAACACTATCACGCCGATTATGAACGGGAAGAAGTAGCTTGCGATGCGGTACAGCACCAGTACGCTCGGCGCGTTGACCTCACCAAGGAAGCCTTTGAACACGAACAGGAACGCGATCTCTATCGACCCGAAGCCGGAGACATTCGGCAGCACGCCGGACAGCAGCAGCATCAGCGATGCCAGCAGCTGCATCCGCACGAATTCCGGCACGTCCGCGCCAACCGCCCGCGCGCCGACATACGGCACACAGTAAAGTACAAACAGCTTTGCGAAGTTCAGCCCGAGCATCGCCCACATGCGCCACTTTGTCTGCGCAAGATGCCGCGCCTCCGAGTACATGAGTCCAATGTTCTCGCTCCATTTCACCTTGCGCCGCGGCCATTTGCCGCTGTCTGGCAGCTTCTCTATCATCTTCAGCGCGAAGCGGCGGAGCGCATCCCATGTGCATATAAGGATCAGCGCGAGGATGATGAGCAGGCAGAAGCCGAAGCCGAGTGCGAGATATTTCCCCGCGGAGGGCAGGTTCGCGCCGAGCCAACCGCTCTGAGTGACCAGCATTATGAGCGCGTAGAGAAAAATCGTGCCCTTGTGGAAAATGTACTTCATTATCATCAGGCCGACGCTGTTGCCGACGTCAAGCCCCTGATTATACAGATACCCGCTCTGCATCGGTATCGTCGCCGCGCCGCCGCTGGTGACGAGGCCGAACACGCCCAGAAACGTGAGCTCAAAGGCCTGGCGGTAGCTCAGCTCCGGCAGGCGACTGCGTACGAGCGTCATGCACATGGCAGAGTCGAGGAGCTGGTAGCCAAGACCGAGCGCAAGCAGCGCGATGAATGACGGTGCGCTTATCGACGCGATGCTGTTCATGATGGCTTCCACGTTGCCGCGCAGCACAAGCGCCATGATCCCGACCAGTATGAGCAGCGTCAGCAGTGCCGAAAATATTGATTTCAAATGCTTTTTATCCATTCACGGCATTCCCCCGTCAAAATTCCGTCCTCTGGCGCAGCTTTTCAAGGCGCTTGTCGAGGTCGGCGCTTATATCCGCGCACTCCTTCAGTTCGCTGTTGACCTCTTCCGGTGCGGCGGGCTTCTTGTAGCGCAGCTTATGCTCCACGCTCGCCCACCAATCCATCGCCATCGTGCGGAACTGCACCTCGACGCGCATCTGCTTCTTCTGGTCATGCAGGAATATCGGCGTCTCCACTATGAGATGAAGACTGCGGTAGCCGTTCGGCTTCGGGTTTTTGATATAGTCCTTCTCCTGCAGGAGCACGATATCGTCCTGCCGCAGCAGCGCGTCACGCAGCATGTATATATCCGAGATGTACGCGCATATCACGCGGACGCCCGCGATATCGTTCAGGTTCTGCTCAATGCTCTCCGCCGAGAACGGCAGTCCGCGGCGGCTGAGCTTGTCCATGATGCTCTCAGGCGATTTTAGCCGCGTCTTTATCGCCTCTATCGGGTTGCGGTCATACTGAAGCGACAGCTCCTCGTCGAGGACATTGAACTTTGTGGACACCTCCATCATCGCGCAGCGATAATAGCTCATCAGCTCGCGGTACGGCGCGGTGTAGGTCTGGAGGCGCTCCTTTATTTCGTTGTTGCTGTATATTCTGGAAATAACATTTCCCTCGATGTTCTTGATCCCGTTCAATGCTTTCTCCTTAAACTCAAATGGGCAGTACATAATTATACTGCCCATTTATTATACCATAGTATCACGCCGGCTGCAAAACCTTTTCCTCGCAGGCAGTCACGCTGTATTCGCGCACGCCGGACACCGTTTCCCCGTCTATCTGGAGGGGTCTCGGCTCACCAAAGCAAACCGTTATGTTTCTCCCGCTGAGAACCGCAACCATCTCGCTGTGCTTTATATGCTCACCCTTAAATATCGACGGGAACACCGCAAGGCTTTTCAGCTTTCCGCTGCCGTAGTACACCATCACGGAGACCGCGCCGTCACCATTCAGCCTGTCCTGCTCCGGCGTCGGCATCATGCCGCCGCCATAGTAGCGGCCTATCATCGTCGGCGCGAGCCAGACCTTCTCGAAGCGGTGCTCAACACCATCGACCGTTATAGTCGCGCCCGTCGGCTTATAGTGGAACAGCAGTCCCTTTATCGCTATCGCGGTGTAGTTCACCTCGCCGTTGCCCTTGCCGCGCAGCTCATCGCCCTTCTCGCAGCAGTAGCCGTCAATGCCGTAGCCAATGCCGTTTATGAAGCGGTGCTCCTTGCCGTTGACGCATATCTTCGGCAGGTGCTCTATGTAGCGGTTGATAAGCACCGGAGGGGCACCGCGCTCCGCGCCGATGTCGCGGGCGAAGTCATTGCCGCTGCCGCTGGGATAATAATAGATGTCGCAGTCTGGTCGGATGTCCTCGGTATCATTCAGGAAGCGGTTCAGCGTGCCGTCTCCGCCGCAGATGATGATCGACGCGCCGTCCGGCATGTCGTTGAAGAAGGCTCCGTAATCCCTTATATCCAGCATATTGCTGAAATAAAGGCGGTCTCCCTGCATGAGCGATTCAAGCTCACGCATTTTATCCTGAGCCGTACCATTGCCCGCGAGCGGATTATAAAGCACTATAAAATTATCCACCCAATACCTCTTTCTGTCTCTCGGTATTATTTATTTTCTATTATTCTTCTACCTCGTAATCGCCTTCTATGACGTCCGGGTACTGGTTCTTGACTATCTTGACCATGCAGAGGGAGACGCATATATTCAGCAGTCCCTCAACGAAAATGCCGATGCCCGCAAGCAGCATGATGACCGCGGCACTCTCGCCGGGGCGCAGCACAAGGACAATGCCCATGGCGACAGTGAGGATAGCCATGACCATCACGATCCACCATTTGGTGATGCCGAAGCGCTTCGCGTCAATAGCTATCTGGATCTTGAACAGGCCGTCCGTGAGCACACATATGCCGAGCACGATGCAGAAGAAGCTCATCGCGCCGTCCGGCTGGAGCAGCACGAGAACGCCGAGGGCTATAAGCAGGATGCCGAAGGCCAGATCGTACTGGAATGCAAGGCGGAACAGATCCTTGGAGAAGTATGCGGCGAGCTTCACGATGCCGAACACGATCATCGCGATGCCGAGCACCGTACCCACAACGGTCACGCTCAGCTCCGGCACGGCCATCATCACGACGCCGAACACGCAGAGCAGCGCGGAAATTATAATATACGATATTTTTGCAGCCTTCATCGGCTTAACAGAACGCATATGATACCTCGATTCCGCGGAAGTGAACACATAGCCTCCGCATTTTATGGAGTTATATTATCACGTCCCTTTTTCGCGCGCTATGGGCACGTTTTTTTTAGTGCGTTAAAGTCGGGCATAATTTAAAATCTGTCTGAAAAACGCCGCGCTCCGCCGCCGCGGGCAAACGCGGGGCTTGCAATCCGACCGGAAAAATGATATTTTAATGTCTATAAAGAAATCTCTATAAATATATAAAAATTTTTTGGAGGAAACGACATGGCGTCCTTTACCCGCAAGGCGATAGAAGAGGCTTTTCTCAAGCTGCTTGACGCCCGCCCCCTCAACCAGATAACCGTAAAGGATATCGTCGAGGAGTGCGGAGTCAACCGCAACACCTTTTACTATCATTTTCAGGACATACCGACGCTCATCAAGGATATATTCACCGAGCGCGCCGAGGCTCTGCTGAAGCAGCGCCCTGACTATGCTTCGCTTGAGGACGCTCTCGACGAGGCCGTGCAGATGGTCATAAAAAACAAGCGCATCGTGTATCATCTCTACCGCTCGGCCGACCGCGCGCTTGTCGAGATGTATCTGATGCGCATATGCGAGCAGGTAATCCTCTCATATATTCACGATAACCGCGGCGATCTGCCCGTCAGCCCAGCGGACAAGACCATCATCGTCCGCTACTACAAGTGCCAGTGCTTCGGCATGATAATCGACTGGCTGAACAGCGACATGCGCTTTGACATAGCCGCCGAGGCGCACAGGATGTACGAGCTGCGAAAGGGCATGCTGGAAGAGATCGTCCGCCGCGCGAGCATGCAGAGGTCAAAGGCATGAACAAGCAAAATGAAAGAAGCGGAATGCGGCTGCTGAGCAGCGGTAAGCGCGGATTTTTCCGCATAGTGTTCAGCCGCGTGGGGCTCATCGCACTGCTGCTTATCCTTCAGGTCGCGCTCATCTTCGCGGTGATGCTGTGGTTTTACAAGATACTGCCGCATCTGCTCGTTGTGCAGGGGCTGTTCGTCGCGGTTATGGTCCTGATATTAATAAACAGCCGCGCTGATGCGTCCTCAAAGATAACATGGCTGATCCTGATAATGTCGGCGCCGCTGTTCGGCACGCTCATGTATGTATACGTCCGCATGGACGTGGGGCACCGGCTGCTGAGAGACCGGCTGCGCGGCATTATCGGCGAGACAAAGCACCTGCTGCCGCAGGAGCCGTCCGCGCTGGAGACGCTGAAAGAGGCGCACCCTGAGGCCGCCGCGCTCGACACCTATCTCAACCATAGCGGCTGCTTCCCCGTTTATGATAACTGCGAGGTCAAGTATTTCCGCTGCGGCGAGGAGAAGTTCAAGGAGCTTCTGCTGCAGCTGGAAGAGGCAAAGGACTTTATCTTCCTCGAATACTTCATTATTGAGGAAGGCTACATGTGGGGGCGCGTGCTTGAGATACTCTGCCGCAAGGCGGCGGAGGGGGTCGACGTGCGCGTGATGTACGACGGGACAAACGAATTCGCAACGCTCCCCGCAAGCTATCCCCATCTTCTGGCGGAATACGGCATCAAGTGCCGCCCATTCGCGCCGCTTACCCCGTTTGTCTCAACTCACTATAATTTCCGCGACCACAGGAAGATCCTCGTCATCGACGGCAAGGTCGCTTTCACGGGCGGCATAAATCTTTCGGACAGGTACATAAACATCGGCTCTCCCTACGGGCACTGGAAAGACACGGCCATAATGCTCCGCGGCCGCGCGGTAGACAGCTTCACGCTGCTGTTTCTCCAGATGTGGAACATGGGGCCGGACGAGGCCGAGTATCAGAAATATCTCGCAGTGCCGGATTCCGAGCCGCAGTCCCCTTCCCCCGGCTGGGTCATCCCATACGGGGACAGCCCGCTGGACAGCTACCGCGTCGGCGAGATGGTGTATTCGGATATTCTCAACCGCGCGGAGCGCTATGTGCACATTATGACGCCGTACCTCATTCTCGACGGCGAGCTCGAAACGGCGCTTCGCTTCGCGGCACAGCGCGGAGTTGACGTTGAGCTCATCCTCCCCGGCATACCGGACAAGCCCGTCCCCTATGCGCTGGCCAAGACGCACTATGCCGCGCTGCTGGAGGCCGGAGTCAGGATATACGAATACACCCCCGGCTTTGTCCATGCGAAGGTCTTTGTCAGCGACGACTGCAAGGCCGTTGTCGGCTCGATAAATCTCGATTACCGCAGCCTGTATCACCACTTTGAGTGCGCCGCATATATGTGCGATACGCCGTGCATAAAGGATATCGAGGAGGATTTCATTTCCACCAGAAGCCAGTGCCGTGAGGTGACGCAGGAGAGTCTGAAGGATATCAAGTGGCACACCAGGCTCCTCGGCAGCGTGACCAAGGCAATATCTACAATGCTATAAAAAAGTAAGCCCGCCAGCAGGTTTTTGAGCCTGCTGACGGGCTTTATTCGGTGGAGAAGAATAGCGAATCAGTTACGCACAGCGGCGGTCCTGGATGTACTGCACCATCGTGTCGGTATCGTGGATGGGCACAGGCTCGGAGAGGAAGCCGAGCACTTCGCCGCTCAGTTCGACGTAGCAGATGTAGTTCATCCACTCGGTGTTGAAATCGACCTCAACAAGAGCACCTTCCTCTCTGAGGCAGATGTCCATGATCTCTTCGGGCTGGATGTTTGCGTAGTCGGTGGCGGTCTTTGCGATATAGTATAGTTATGAGTGTTATTTCTCATTATAATTGATCTCCTTTTAGAAGTTTCTTTGTCCGTTCCCTTGAGGACGTCTTTATTATGACTCAGCAGGTTTGATTCGATGTAAAGTGATTTTAAACGGCTTTTAAACGGCGGCTTTTTTCTTGGGCTGGTCGCGGACTATGCAGAAAGCCATGACCGCGAACACGTTGAAGAATATCCCGAGTATCGGCCAGAGCGACTTGTTCATGCCCTCGTTCACCGCGCTCTTGTAAAGCCACGCCACGACGGTCAGCCAGTAGCTTAGAACCAGCACGCCCCACAGGACGCTCAGGCCGCCGTTTATCGCGTAGTTCACGGCGGACAGCGGGGTTATCTGGCTCTTCCATGCGTCATCCTCGTGGTGATGTTCGCCGTCGGCTCTGTCGGCTGTGTTCTCCATCGCCGCGTACTGCTGCTTCAGCATCGCCGCATCGCTTATCTGCTGGGAAAGGCTCAGCGGTATTGCGACCGCAGTGACGACGGCGAGAATGACGAACAGGATCACAATGCGTTTGAAGTTCTTCGCGTAGTTCATAGTCATAACATGGTTTTTCATATTTTCATGCTCCTTATAAAACAAATCTGCCCCCCTCACTGGGACAAGCCCAGTATAGGAGAGCAGATTTAATTCAATATAACGCAATGCTAAACGGCGTTTAAACGGTAGCCCACGCCCCATACGGTCTGTATCATCTGCGGGTGCGACGGGTCAAGCTCGACCTTTTCGCGCAGCCTGTTGATATGCACAGCAACTGTGATGTTGTCCCCCATCGACTCAAGCCCCCATATCAGCTCATACAGATCCTCGCGGCCAAACACCTGATTCGGGTGCTTGGCGAGGAACAGCAGCAGCTCGTATTCCTTGTTCGTCAGCGTGAGCGGCTTGCCGCGCACGGACGCGGAATGCGCCTCCGTGTCAAATGTCAGGTCGCCGACGGTCAGGACAGCTTTGGGCTTTTCCTCCGGCTTCAGGCGCTTGTACTGCGCAAGATTCGCCTTTACGCGCGCGACAAGTACGCTGGGAGAGAACGGCTTTTCGATATAATCGTCCGCACCGAAGCCGAGACCGCGTATCTTGTCCACGTCCTGCGTACGCGCAGTGACCATCAGGATGGGGATATCCAGCTTCTCGCGGAGCCGTTTGCATATGGAGAAGCCGTCCATTCCGGGCAGCATCAGGTCGAGCAGCACAAGGTCATATCCTCCGCTCAGAGCCTTCTCAAGCCCCGTTATGCCGTTGTTCGCTATGTCGGCCTCGAAGCCGTCCAGCTCAAGATAATCGCGCTCGATCTCCGAAATTTCCTTGTCGTCCTCAATTATAAGTATCCTGCTCATTCTTTCGCCTCTTTCAACATAACGATAATACACAATCCACCGCCGACGCTCCTGCGCGACTCTACCGAGCCGCCCATCTGTTCCGCGGTCTTTTTCACGACCGCGAGCCCGAGCCCGCTGCCGTCTCCGCTGTGTTCGCGTGCGGGATCTGCGCGATAGAACAGGTCAAAGAGCTTCGGCAGCTGCTCATCGGGTACTCCCTTGCCGTCGTCGCTGAAGCTGAGTCTGACCATATCGCTGCATTTTTCCGCACGGATATCCACGCAGACTCTGTCCCTGCCGCTGTATTTTATGCTGTTGTCGATTATGTTCTTTGCGATGCGCCGCAGCTGCTCGCGGTCGGCCTCGGCGGTACATTCATCCGCAGAGACGTTCACATACGCCTTGTCGGAATAGTCCTCCGCAATCGCGCGCAGTTCCGCGCCGACGTCCACGGCTTCCATTTTCAGCGGAAGCTCGCTGAGGTCGAGTTTTGAAAACTCGAAGAGGCGGTTCACCATCGCCTCTATCTCCTGCTCCTTGCGGCATATCGTCTCAATATAGCGCTGCTGCATCTCCGGCTTCTGCGCCACGCCGTCGCGTATAGCCTCACTGTATGCGCGGATAGAGGTCAACGGGCTTTTCAGGTCGTGCGACATGCCGGCGATAAGCTCCTTGCGGCTCTGCTGGCGGCGCTGCTCGTCGTCAAGCGCAGCCTTGAGCTTCGCTGCCATGAGGTCAACGGCGTCGCACGCGGCCTTGAATTCGTCGTTCCCGTCATAGGCGATCGGCTCGTCGAGGTTCCCGCCCTGTATGCGCTCCACTCCGGCCACAAGCTCGTCAAGCGGGGCGGAAATATGGCGGAACAGCGAGCGCGTCAGGAAAAAGTTCGTGAAGCATATCGTCAGCAGCAGAGCCATGCCGACCGCGCCGAGATATGTCCAGATAAATGTCTCAAGACTTGAAAACGTTGTCTCATACTGCTCAAGCGTCGCATGCATTTTCCAAAGAGTCAGTCCAAGCCGCGGCAGGTACTTTGTCTCCAAAGAAAACAACGCTATCCCCACGCCAAGAATGAGCAGCAGCGCTGCAATAAGGAGCGGAACAAGAAACATATATATGTATGATCTCGTCAAACGCTGCTTTACCGTCATAACCATCACCTCATGCATAACATAGCATATATCTGCCGCTTATTGTTAAAAACTTTTTTAAAAAGCCGCCCGAAAACTATCGGACGGCTTTGCGATATTTACTTGCCGAGGTATGCGTGCTTGACGTTTTCGTCCGCCAGAAGCTGCGCGCCGGTGCCGCTCAGGCCGATGCTGCCGGTCTCAAGGACATAAGCATAATCCGCGACCTTCAGCGCCATGTTCGCGTTCTGCTCTATCAGAAGCACGGTAACACCGCGCTTGTTTATCTCGCGTATAATGTCAAATATTCCCTTGACTACCAGCGGCGCGAGGCCAAGCGACGGTTCGTCCATCATAATTATCTCAGGCCGCGCCATGAGACCGCGGGCGACCGCGAGCATCTGCTGCTCGCCGCCGGAGAGCGTACCGGACAGCTGCCATTCGCGCTCCTTGAGCCGCGGGAACAGGTCAAACACCCACGCCATATCCTCGCTCAGATCGTCGTGTCTCAGGTAGGCGCCGATCTTTATATTCTCAAGCACCGTCATGTTGTCAAACACGCGGCGGCCTTCCGGCACGAGTACTATGCCCTTGGAGACTATCAGCGACGGATCCTTGCCGGTGATGCTCTCGCCCTTGAATGAGATGCTGCCGGAGGCGGGTTTTACAAGTCCGGCAATTGCCTTGAGCGTCGTGGATTTACCCGCGCCGTTCGCGCCGATAAGCGTGACGACCGAGCCTTTGGGCACGTCGAAGCTGATGCCCTTGACAGCTTCAATGCCGCCGTAATTGACCTTCAGGTCTTTTACGCTGAGTATCGTTTCACTCATCCTCGCTCACCCCCAGATATGCGTCAATGACTTTTTCGTCGTTCTGTATCTCCGCCGGAACGCCCGACGCTATCAGCTTACCGAAGTCAAGCACATATATCCTGTCGCTGATGTTCATGACCAGATCCATATGGTGCTCGACAAGGAAGATGGACAGCTCGTGGCGGTCGCGTATCTCGCTTATGAACTGCGCAAGCTCCAGAGTTTCCTGCGGGTTCATGCCAGCCGCCGGCTCATCGAGCAGCAGCAGCTTCGGCTCAGTAGCAAGCGCGCGGGCGATCTCAAGACGGCGCTGGATGCCATAGGGCAGGCTTCCCGCGACGTCATCCTTGTACTTATCCAGCCCCTGCTCCGCGAGCAGCGCCATGGCCTCCTCGCGCATACGCTTCTCCTCTGCGCCATTGAGATGCAGCGCTGCCGAGAAAAAGTTCTGCTTTGCGCGCATGTGCTTTGCAATGAGGACGTTTTCAAACACGGAGAGCTTCGAGAACAGCCTGATATTCTGGAATGTTCTCGCAATGCCCTTGGAGGTTATCACGTCAGGCGTGTAGGACACGACGTCCGTGTACATGCCCATATTCTCGCCCGCGTAGAGTTTTTTCATCTTGCCCTGCGGGTGATTCTCGGCGATGACCTTGCCCATGAATTCGACCTTGCCGTTCGTCGGCTCATATACGCCGGTAACGCAGTTGAAGGCCGTGGTCTTGCCGGCGCCGTTCGGGCCGATAAGCGCGACGATCTCGCCCTTGTTCACGTCAAGATTCAGGTTGTTGACGGCGACAACGCCGCCGAACTGCATGGTGACGTTTTCAATATGCAATACGTTTTCAGCCATTGTCTTTCGCCGCCTTTCGTTCGCGCTTTGCAAAGGGCTTCTTGAAGAAATCTATGATCGCCTGCCATGAGAACTCGCGCGTTCCCATGATGCCCTGACGGTAGAACAGCACGACCAGCATGATGACGACCGAGAACACGACCATTCTGAAGCCGCCGCGCATGAACGGGATGTTCACGCCGAGGTAGGTCTGCGAGTCGTCCAGGAATCTCAGCCACCACTCGGAGCAGGCTATGTACAGGAAACTGCCGATAACGGAGCCGGTCACAGAGCCGATGCCGCCAATGACAACGATCAGCAGTATCTCATAGGTCATGGCCGAGGTGAAAGCCTTGGCATAGACGCTCGCCTGAAACATTGCGAGCATCGCACCGCCGATACCGGCGAAAAACGCGCTGGTCAGAAATGCCTGCATCTTGGTCTTGGCGAGGTTTATGCCCATGGCCTCGGCCGCTATCTCGTCCTCGCGGATGGCCTTGAACGCGCGGCCGTAGGAGGAGTTGATGAGCAGGACGATGAGCGCGATGCAGAATGCCGCAAGCAGCACCGGAGTCAGCACGCTGTCAAACTTCGGGAACTTTTTGAGAATGTTGGAGGCGTTCGTTACGGGGCCGAGAACGTCCCACTGGATTATAGCGCGCAGGATCTCCGCAAAGCCCAGCGTCGCTATTGCGAGGTAGTCGCTCTTGAGCTTGAGGCAGGGCTTGCCGACGAGCCACGCAAAGCCCGCGGCGACGAGTCCCGCCGCGATAAGTCCGACCCACGCGGGCAGGCAGACGTTGACGATGCCGCCGTTAAAATACTGGTAGACGCTCGCGTGCTGGTCGAGGGGGATGGTGAGGATGGCGTAGGTATAAGCGCCGACCATCATAAATCCGGCCTGGCCGAGCGAGAACAGCCCCGTGAAGCCGTTCAAGAGGTTCAGCGAGACGGCGAGCAGCGAATATATGGCCGCCTTCTGGATTATGGAGGCGAGCATCGAATAGTGCATTTCCTTATCAACATAGATAAGCAGCGCCAGAACGACCGCCGCAAGTATCAGCGAGAGGATTATATCTCTTTTCTTTTTATCGTTTTTCAGCATAATATCACACCTTCTCCGTCAGCTTTTCGCCGAACATTCCGTTGGGCTTGAAGAGCAGCACCACGATAAGCAGCGCAAATGTAAAGGCGTTGCTGAATATTGCGATGGAGTCGTTGGCCTTGATGAGCGACTCGCATACGCCGATTATGTACGCGCCCAGCACCGCGCCGGGGATGGAGCCGATGCCGCCGAACACCGCCGCGACAAAGGCCTTCAGGCCGGGCATTGCGCCGATGGTCGGGCTGACCTGACCGTAGTTTGTGAAGTACAGGATGGAGCCTACGCCCGCGAGGAACGAACCTATTATAAATGTAACGGTGATGACGCTGTTGACCTTGATGCCCATGAGGCGCGCAGTGTCAAAATCTTTGGAGACGGCGCGCATGGCCATGCCGGTCTTGGTGTGCTTGATGAATATTACAAGCGAGATGACAAGCAGGATCGTCAGCACCGGAGTGAGCAGGGTTATTATCTTGATATTCAGCGAGCCTACCGCGAAGCTCTTCTTCAGGAAGGATATCTCCGGATACGGTCTGGCAAGGCCGCCGGTGATATAGGTCGCGAGGTTCTGAAGCAGGTAGCTGACACCGATGGCGGAGATCATAACGGACATACGCGGAGCGCTGCGCAGCGGCTTATATGCCGCGCGCTCGATGAGGACGCCGAGCAGCACCGTCATCAGCAGTACGACGGGTATGGATACCGCCATGGGCAAAGTCGCGCTGACATATATCATAAAGAATCCGGACATCATGAAGATATCGCCATGGGCAAAGTTTATAAGACGCAGTATACCGTAGACCATGGTATAGCCAATGGCAATCAGCGCATACAGGCTGCCGACCGTTATGCCGGACAGCAGCAGATCTATGTAATATGTGGCAGTATGCATATTACGGCCTCCTCTTACTATCTCTTAAATAACAGCATTTCCCCGGCTTTATTGCCGGGGAAAACGCTGAACGAAATCAACTTAAAGTATTATTTGCCGTCTCAGCCGACATATGAGTCGGAGAAGACTATCTCGCCGTCCTTGAAGGTCTTGATAGCAACGTAGTTCTTGATAGCGTCGCCGTTCTCGTCGAACTTCAGGTCGCCGGTGACAAGGCCCTCTACCTCAAGACCGGCCAGTGCATCGCGGATCGCCTCGCCGTCAAGGCTCTGTGCCTTGAGCAGTGCGTTGTAGGCTGCCATGTATGCGTCGTAGCCGCAGGGGGTAACGGAAGAGATTGCCTCGGAGGTGCCGCCGTTGTTCTCGATTCTGGTGGAGTCTGCCGCGACGTACTCACGGAAGCCCTTCACGAACTCAACGCCGGCTTCGTTGCTGGTGTCGCTCGCATCGAAGAATGCGGAGAAGAACACGCCGTTTGCATTCTCGCCTGCGCGCTCGGCGATGGAGATGTCGTCCCAAGTGTCGCCCGCCATGATCTGGCAGTCAACGCCGTTCTCACGAGCCTGATTGATGATCAGAGGAGCGGTCTCGATGGATACGGGAGCAAAGATGCCGTCATAGCCCTCAGCCTTGATGTTTGCCATGATGGTGGAGAAGTCGGTCTCGCCGCTCTGGAAGGTGACGGTGCTGCACTTTGCGCCGCCCGCTATCATTGCCTCGGAGAAGTAGTTGCCGAAGCCTGCGGAGTAGTCGTCGCCGGCCTCAACGATGACGACGCAGTTCTTGCAGCCGTTCTTGAGTGCGTAGCTTGCCATGACAGCGCCCTGGAAGGGGTCAATGTAGGCTATGCGGAAGTAGTAGTCGTTGCCGACGGTGACCTGCGGGTTAGTGCAGGAGGTGCCGATTGCGGGGAGCTTTGCGGAAGCGAAGAGGTCGCCCGCGGCGATGGCACAGCCGGAGCCGTAAGTACCGATGACGACGGAGACGCCGTTGCTTATCAGCAGCTGAGCGGCGGAGGGCGCCTTCTCGGCGGTGGAGCCGTTATCAGCATAGACAAGCTCTATATCATAGGTCTCGCCGTTTATCTCGATGGTGGGATACAGGGAATGTGCATATTCGATACCAAGGATCTCCTTCTTGCCGCCCGCAGCGTTCTGGCCGCTGGTCGGCTCAAACACGCCTATCTTTACGACCTTATTGCCGCTGGATGCTTCGTTCTTGGGATCGCTATTAGTAGAGCCGCATGCGCACAGCGCAAACAACATAACTACAGCCAGAAGCATTGCAATAACTTTCTTCATTTTTCTTTCCTCCTCATAATACTTCGCCAGCTTTTGTCCGTCAATAACGGACATTTGTTTTTCAATGACGATATTGTAATTATGCACTGTACCGTACTAAATTGCAATAGGGAGAAATTCCAAATGAATAAAAACGTCATTTAATTCCTTTAGTCGTTTTGCACAATTTTGGGGCTGGTGCGCCAGTCCTGCCCCCCTCTGCGCTCCTGCTCGGCGCGGTATGCGAGCACATAAAGCTCGTTTGCCGCTGCACCAAGCTCAAACACCTGCTCGCGTTCCGCGGACAGTGTCCGCGCCGCGGCGGGCTTTGTTATGACGGGTATCGTCGGATCTTTGCTCAGAACGCGCAGATATTCGCAGCCGCGGGAGTTTGCGGCAAGTACTCTCGCGTACGGCGGAGTGCCGTCTGCGGCACCTTTTTTGACGCCAAGCGCCGCGCAGAGGCACATTCTGCGTATTCTTGACAAAGCATAACGCTTTGTTTTGACCGCCGCAAGGATGCCGTCGAGCGTTGCCTCCTCATGCGCAGCCTTGTACAGTCTGCTGCCAAGCCCGCCGCCGGAATCCGGAAGCGAGTTGTAGTAATTTTCACCAAACATACGCAGCCGCGAGAGTATCGCCGTCTCGTGAAAATCACGGCTCATGGCCTGCCGGCCGAGGCTCTCCTCGCGCGAATATACATCCAATGCATTTTTCGGAATATAATTATCAACTTTTTCGCCCGACAGTATCATGCGGCGCAGCTCCGACGCAGACTTCGGCCCGATATCGCCCGTCATGTCGTGCCCGCTGCCTATGCGCTGCACGGTCATGGGCGTTATGTCCAGCCGCTGCTCGTATATCGCCTTGAGGTACTCGACGGCGAGGATGTTGTTCGGCTGCTCGATGAGCTTCGCCTCGTCCCCCAGCCGCCGCGCGAGCACCGTCTGCCGCGCCGAAGCGTAGGAGTTATTCGCGCTCTCGTTGAGTTCGCGGCTTATCTCGGCATTGACCGCAGGGTCGATGAGATTCTCGGCAATCCTTTCAAGCCGCTGCACATCGCCGCACTCGCTGCCGAAGCTGAGATGCGTAGCGCCCAACGCCCCGAGCAGTCCCACCGCACCGCGCGCGAAGCCCTCCGCCGACGACAGCGCCCACGGCAGCGGCAGCTCGATGACCAGATCGGCCCCGCAGCGGCATGCGGCTTCGGCTCGGGCAAATTTCGAGTACAGCGCCGCTTCGCCGCGCTGCACGAAATCGCCGCTCATAACACATATGACCGTACTGTCCGCGCCCAGAAGCTCCCTGCTCCTTGCGATGTGATACTCATGCCCCGTGTGAAACGGGTTATACTCCGCAATGATCCCTATTATGGCCATGGCAATGTCCTCCCTGTCGATTTTATGATCTGCGGACGCGATCTGCCGTTTGTCCGCATTTAAAGCAAAAAAGACTTGCGTTTTCTGTATTTTGTATTAGAATATAAGTTGTATTTATTTTAATTGAAAATAAGCTTATTTACAAGAGAAAGGATACGATACATGAAAATTCTTGTTATCAACGCAGGCAGCTCCTCCCTCAAGTACCAGCTCATCGACATGGCCAACGAGCAGGTCATGGCAAAGGGGCTGTGTGAGCGCATCGGCATCGACGGCCACCTCAAGCACAGCCCGCTGGTAGGCGGCAAGCCCGTCTTCAATGAGGACGTCCCCATGCCAACCCACTCTGAGGCTATCGCAGCTGTCATCGAGAAGCTGACCAGCCCTGAATACGGCGTTGTTTCCTCCATGAAGGAGATCGACGCTGTCGGCCACCGCGTGGTTCACGGCGGCGAGAAGTTTGCAAGCTCCGTCCGCATTGACGACGCCGTTATGGCCGCGCTCGAAGAGTGCATCCCCTTCGCTCCCCTGCACAACCCCGCCAACATCACCGGCATCAACGCCTGCAAGGCCGTTATGGGCGATGTTCCCATGGTCGCCGTGTTCGACACCGCGTTCCACCAGACTATGCCCGGCAAGGCATATATGTACGCCGTTCCCTATGAGTATTACAAGAACGACGGCATCCGCCGCTATGGCTTCCACGGCACCTCTCACCGCTATGTTTCCGCCCGCTGCGCGGAGCTTATGGGCAAGCCCATAGAAGAGCTGAAGCTCATCTCCTGCCACATGGGCAACGGCTCCTCCATCTGCGCCATCGACGGCGGCAAGTGCGTCGACACCTCTATGGGCTTCACCCCGCTGGTCGGCCTCCCCATGGGCACCCGCTGCGGCGACCTCGATCCGGGCGTCATGCAGTTCCTGATGAACAAGTACGGCTACAGCATCGACGAGATGCTGAACATCCTAAACAAGAAGTCCGGCGTGCTGGGCGTTTCCGGCGTGTCCTCCGACTTCCGCGATCTCGACAACGCAGCCGAGAACGGCAACGAGCGCGCAGCTCTGGCTCTGGATATGTTCCATTACTGGGTCGCCAAGGTTGCCGGTTCCTACGTCGCCGCAATGAACGGCGTTGACGCCATCATCTTCACTGCCGGCGTCGGTGAGAACAGCAAGGCTTCCCGTGCGGCAATATCCGAGTACTTCGGATACCTCGGCGTGAAAATCGACAATGAGGCAAACTCCAAGCGCGGCGAGGATATAATGATCTCCACCCCCGACTCCAAGGTCAAGGTTTTCGTTATCCCCACCAACGAGGAGCTTGTTATCGCCCGCGACACCAGAGACATCATCGGCTGATTGGCTTTGTAAAAACGCATGAAATGAGGATTGCTTTCGCAGTCCTCATTTTTTGCGATCAAAAAACTGGGCGGCACTGTGCCCGCCCAGCTTTATTTATGTATTCTTATTCCTCTTCGGCGCGCTTTCTCGGCGCAGGTTCGGCCTTCTGCGCAGGCATTGCGCCGCTGAAGGCTCTGTGAGTGTTCTGTATATTGCCGAGCGCGGCGGTCATGCTCTCCTCCGCCTGACGCATGATATCGTCAACATAGGAGCTTGCGACGCGGCGCAGCTCTTTGGACTTCGCCTCGGCGGAGGCTATCATCTCCGCGCTGCGCGCCTTTGCAACGCGCACTATCTCCTGCTCTTCTATCATAGCACGAGCCTTCTCCTCGGCATTCTTGCGCAGCGCCTCGGCCTCTTTCTTCGCGTTGCCGATGAACTCGTCGCGCGCAGAAACAAGCCGCTTCGCCTCGGCGAGCGCCGTGGGCAGATTGGCCTTGATCTCGTTGATTATCTCGACCGCCTTGTCGCGCTCGATTATGCATTTGTCATTTCCAAGCGGAACGCCCCACGCCTCCGTGACCATACCGTAAAGGATATCCAGCAGCTCAATGATGTCGTTGTTATCCATTATTTTGTCCTCCACTGTTTGGCTTTTTCCTCGATCTCTTCTTTTATTTCGTCCGGTACAAATCCGGTCAGATCCGCTCCGTATCTCGCCATTTCACGTACGACGGAGGAACTGAGGAAAGTATACTTCACATCGGACGTAAGGAACATTGTTTCAAGCTGGGGATTTATCTTTTTATTGATGAGGTTCATCTGGAACTCATATTCAAAGTCTGACGCGGCGCGCAGACCTTTCACTATCACGGCGCCCTCGTAATTCTTCGCATACTCCGCGAGAAGTCCGGAGGACGACTCGACCGCGACGTTCGGATACTTTTCGGTCGCCTTGCGCGCCATCTCAACGCGCTCCTCCACGGAGAACATCGGCGAGGTCTTGGTCGAGTTATACATTATGCACACGATGACCTTGTCAAATATTTTCGAGCTGCGGCGGATGATATTCAGATGCCCTAGCGTTATCGGGTCAAAACTGCCGGGACAAATAGCTATGCTCATCAGGCGTTCTCCTTGGTGTAGATGCAGACCTTGACCTTACCGTAGCTGTACTCCTTGCGTTTGGCATACGGCGCGGTCATATCCGGAAGCTGCCGTTCGCGGCGTGCTTCACAGATTATTATACCACCATTCGACAATATGTCAACCGAATTGATGGTTTCCAGCACAGATTCGTACAATCCGGAATCATACGGTGGGTCGACAAATATCACGTCGAATTTGCCGCAATGGCGCAGAAAACTCTGCGCGTCCTCCTGCAATACTGTCGCCTTCAGGCCGCAGGTCTTCAGGTTGTCGCGCACGATCTGCACCGCCGCCCTGTCCTTATCGACGAACACCGCGCTCTCCGCCCCGCGGCTCAGGCATTCGATGCCGAGCTGGCCGGTTCCGGCAAAGAGGTCGAGCACGCGCCGCCCCTCGATATCAAACTGGATTATGTTGAACACCGACTCCTTCACGTTGTCCGTCGTCGGCCGGATGTCATAATTCTCCGGAGTTTTAAGCCTTCTTCCCCTCGCGGAGCCGGTTATCACTCGCATGTATCGTCACTCTTTTCGTTATGGTAGTAATCATAGACCGCCTGCGCCGTATTCTTCGGCACGACGAGGCGGAGCTGTTCGACGCTCGCCGCCTTTATCGCCTTGACGGACTTGAAGTATTTCATCAGGTCGTTCCGCCGCTTCTCGCCAACGCCGCTTATTTTATCAAGGCTCGAGCCGTAGCTCTCCTGCCGCAGCGAGCGCTGATACTCTATCGCGAAGCGGTGCGTCTCCTCCTGTATGTTCCCGATAAGCGCGAACACGGCCTGATTGCCGCTGATGCCTATCTCCCGCCCGTCTGGCGTTATGAGCGCGCGGGTGCGGTGCCGGTCATCCTTCACCATGCCGAATATCGGGACGCTGAGATGCAGCTCCGCCACGGCTCTCAGCGCCGTCGCCGCGTGGGTCTGGCCACCGTCTATCAGCAGCAGATCAGGAAGCGGAGAAAACTTCGCATCGCCGTCAGCATAGTGCTTGAAGCGCCGGTACACTGCCTGGTACATGCTGGCGTAGTCGTCACGGATGGGCATGTCCTTAATGCGGAACTTCCGGTAGTCGCGCTTCAGCGGCTTGCCGTCAACATGCACGGTCATCGCCGCGACGATTCCGGTATCGCCGAGGTTTGAAACGTCAAACGCTTCTATCCTGCTCGGAAACTCTGGCAGCTCCAGCGTTCTCTGAAGCCACTCCAGTGTCTTGGATCGGCGCTGCGCCGCGGTCGTGCGGCGCTGTATCTCCTCGCGCGCGTTCAGCGCCGCACTCTCGATAAGGCGCATGCGCTCGCCGCGCTTCGGGGTCTCGATATATATCCGTCTGCCGGCGCACTCGCTCAGCAGCTCCTCCATGCCGTCATGATCGTCGATCTCACACGGGAGCAGGATCGACTTCGGCCAGCCGCCGCGGTGCGCCGTGAAATATTCGCGCACAAGCTCCGATACGGCCTCGCTGTCGTCCTCCAGCGGTTCGTCGAACATCTCGACGTCCTTGCCAACAAGGTCGCCGCCCACAAAATGCAGCACAACAAAGCAGCTCTTCGCTCCGCGGCAGAAGCCAACAGCGTCCGTATCAGCAAATGCCGTTGAAATAACACGCTGCTTATGCTCAAGCAGTTCGACCGCCTTCAGCCTGTCGCGCAGCTCCGCGGCGCGCTCAAAGCGCAGCTCCTCCGCGGCCTGCTCCATCTGCTGCTGCAGATCGTCCACAAGCTCGCTGCTCTTGCCCTCGAGTACCAGGACTGCCTGCATAATGCTCTTGCGGTAGTCCTCGGCATTGCTGTCGCGCAGGCACCAGCCAGCGCAGCAGCCCATGTGGTAATTCAGGCAGGGTCGCTCCTTGCCGATATCGCGCGGAAACTTCCGCCCGCAGTCCGGCAGTAGCAGTGCCTTGCTGATAGTACTGATTATCTCCTTTGTCTGCCCGCGGCTGCCGTATGGGCCAAAATACCGTGCGCCGTCCTTGCCCGGCTTGTTGGCAAGGGTCATCGACGGATACTCGCTTCTGAGATCCATCCTGATAAAGGGATAGCCCTTGTCGTCCTTCAACAGGATGTTGTAATGCGGCTTATGACGCTTTATAAGCGAATTTTCCAGCACCAGCGCCTCAAACTCGGAGCCTGCGACAATGACATTGAAGTCCGCAACCTTTTCGACCATGGCCGCGACCTTCGGCAGATGCTCGCCGTGGAAATAGCTGCTGACGCGGTTCTTCAGCTTTTTCGCCTTGCCGACGTATATGACCTCGTTCTGCGCGTTGAGCATGATGTACACGCCCGGCAGCAGCGGGAGATTATTTGCTTTTTCGCGCAGAGTATCCAGCATACGGCACCTCAAATTTGAAAAACAGGGCGTGAAAACTCACGCCCTGTTATAACGCTTTTTTCGGAATATCACTCGGAGAAATCAGAGTCAATCAGCTCGGACAAGGTCGCGATCGCAGCGTCCTCATCTGCACCGTCGGCAATAATAGTGATGGCGGTTCCCTTCACTATGCCAAGGGAAAGCACGCCAAGCAGGCTCTTTGCATTGACACGTCTGTCTTCCTTCTCGACCCAAATGCTGCTCTTGAACTCATTGGCTTTCTGAATGAAGAAAGTCGCGGGTCTGGCATGAAGACCTACCTGATTGTTGATGACTACTTCTTTGGTTATCATACTCGCCACTCCTCATTTATTATAACAGAATATGCTACGGATTACTCGTATAATTTATCAGATTTTTTGTCAAGAGTCAACCGCTTTCGACGCTTTCGTTACTTTACACATTTTAGCGGGACGAAGCGCCGCAATTTTATTTAAGTTCGACCACTGTGACGCCGGTTTCACCCTCACCGTAGCGTCCAAGGCGGAAGGATTTGACGCACTTGTTGCGCTTGAGCATCTGCTGGATGGCGGCGCGCAGCGCGCCTGTGCCCTTGCCGTGGATTATCGTGACCGTCTTTAGTTTGCCCATGACCGCACTGTCAATATACCTCTCGGCGGCGATAACGCCGTCTACCGTCTCCATGCCGCGCAGGTCTATCTCCGACGCAACAGGGGCGGCGCGCAGCTGTGTGGACGCCGCAGCCACATTCTTTTTGGTCTTTGCCTTCTGCCCCTCGATGAGAAGCACTTCGTCCTCCTTCGCGGTCACGTTCATGATGCCGGCGCGCAGCGTCAACACTCTGTCCGGTGAGACGGAGACAACCTCAGCCTTCATGCCCATGGACTTTATCTCGACCGTGTCGCCGGGGACGACCGGACGGGCTGACTTTTTGTCCTCCGTGGGTTCCGGCGCCGCCGGACGCAGCGCGGACTGCTTTTCGTTCAGCTTCCGGCGCAGTTCTGAGCGCGCCTCATTTATCCGCTGCGCGTCGTCCTCGTCGTTCACATGCTTGCGCATCTCGTCAAGCTCTGCGAATGTCTCGTCCGCGGCAGCACGGGCTTCAGCGATAATGCGCTCCGCGTCGCGCCGCGCCTTGATGTCGGCCTTCTCCAGCCGCACCTCAAGCTCGGCCTTCATGAAAGCAGCCTTCTTTGCGTTCTCTTCCGCCTGACGCAGCTTGACAGCCGCCTCGTTTCTGTCCTTCTCAAGCAGCATACGCGTCTGCTCAAGCTTCTCAATCGTCGCTTCAAAGCTGGCGCTCTCGGTGCTGACGCGGTTCTTCGCGTCCTCGATTATATCCTCGCCAAGGCCGAGGCGGCGTGATATTGCAAAGGCGTTCGACTTTCCGGGGATGCCGACGAGCAGATGATAGGTCGGCCGCAGCGTCTCCACGTCAAACTCGCAGGACGCGTTCTGGACGCGCGGCTCATTCGTGGCATATACCTTCAGTTCGGCGTAATGCGTCGTCGCGGCGATGACCGCGCCCTTCTGGCGCGCGTACTCGATTATAGATATGGCGAGCGCTGCGCCCTCCGTCGGGTCGGTGCCCGCGCCAAGCTCGTCGAACAGCAGGAGCGAGCGGTCGTCACACTCTTTAAGTATGCTGACGATGTTAGTCATGTGCGCGGAGAATGTTGAAAGATTCTGCTCGATGCTCTGCTCATCGCCGATGTCGGCCAAAATATGGCTGAACACGGGGAGATTGCTGCCGTCGGAGGCAGGAATGTGCAGGCCGCACTGATTCATCGCCGCGAGCAGGCCGATGGTCTTTAGCGACACGGTTTTGCCGCCGGTGTTCGGCCCCGTGATAACGAGCGTATCAAAGCTGTCCCCAAGCTCAAGGCTTATCGGGACGGCCTTTGCCTGATCCAGCAGCGGATGCCGCGCGCGGCGCAGGACGATGCCCTTGTCCACAAGCGTGGCCGCGCCGCAGTTGAGCTTATAGGAGAGCTTCGCCTTGGCAAAGATCAGGTCTAGCCGCACGAGCAGGTCGAAGTCAGATTCGATATCGTCCTTATGCTCTGCACAGTCCGTCGAAAGCTCGGCGAGGATGCGGTCTATCTCGATCTTCTCGCGCGCGTTCAGCTCGCGCAGCTCGTTATTGGCCTTCACCGCGCCCATCGGCTCTATAAACAGCGTCATTCCGGAGGCGGAGATATCGTGCACGAGTCCCGGGACTGCGCCCTTGTGATCCGCCTTGACGGGAACGACGTAGCGGTCGGAGCGCATGGTGATTATCGGCTCCTGAAGCGCTTTGGCGTATGACGGAGAGGAGATTATCTTGGTCAGCACATCTCGCGCCCTGGCCGCCGCGGCACGCATCTGGCGCCTGATGCTCGTAAGCTCCGGCGAAGCGGAATCTGCGATCTCATCCTCCCCCACTATCGAGGTGTTGATCTTTTCCTCAAGGAATTTATTCGCGCGCAGCGCATAAAACAGGCTGTCTATCGTGGTCTTGCCCACGGAATCGTCCGCAATGTACCCACGCACAAGGCGCGCGCATTGCAGCACGCGGGCAATATCCATAAGCTCGCGCGTATTGAGTGCGCCGCCGAGATCCGCGCGTGCAAGCGAGGCGCGCACGTCCTTCACGCCCGAGAAGCCCGGGCCGCCGCGCACCGTCATCATGGTCTTGGCAGCGGTAGTCTCTTCAAGGCGCCGCCTGACCTCATGCACATCGTCCGATGGTTCCAGCTCAAGCGCCAGCTCCTTGGCCGTATCGCTCACAGCCTCGGCCGACAGCATCTGCAAAACAGCCGGAAGCTCAAGCGTTGTAAGTGATTTTTTATAAAAGCTCATATATGTCCTCTATATATCTATTTTACCTTTTTCCAGTATTCAAGCGTGCCGAAGCGGCGCTCCGTCTGCCGCAGCAGATACTGCTCCGCCGCGTCCGAGAGTCTCTTCAGCGGCTCGCCGTCTATGGCGAAGGAGAATACCTGCTTCGCCGGAGCGGAGACAATATACCGCATTGCGGCAAGCGAGCCTTCGCCCAGCGGGACGACCTGCCCCATCGCCGCCGTCTGGCAGCCACGGCAGCATACTACGCCGCTCGACAGGCTCAGCAGCGGACTTTCCGGCTCCGCCCTGCCGCATTCCGCGCAGCCGCCAAGCTCCGGCGTATAGCCCGCAAGGCACATCAGCCGCAGCTCGAACGCGGCCTTGATAAGCGCCGCGGGGTACATTTTTCTGCTGAGCGCGTACAACGAGTTCAGGCCAAGCTGAAGCATCGCTTCGTCCGGCTGATCCTCGACCCCAAGCGCTTCAAGGCACTCGGCAAAGTAGCAGCCGAGCGCAAAATCCGCTATATCATTGCGCAGCCCGTCAAAGCTCTCGATGACAGACGCCTCGTTGACGCTCCATTTCCCGCGGTTTCCGAACAGGGTCATCTCCGAATACGTCAGCTGCTGGGTGGCCGCGGTTATCTTGCTGCCCTTGCGCAGCGCGCCGCGTGCCTTGGCGGTTATCTTGCCGTCGGACTTTGTAAACAGCGTCAGTATTTTGTCGGCTTCCTTGTATCTTACTTCGCGCAGGACAAGCGCCTGAACCGTGTTGAACATATGTATCGCATCAGCCCTCGCTCCGGGGGGGGGCCCCCGAATCATTCTGCGGCGCGGAGCGGCGGTACGGCTCGTCCTGCGTCGCCTTGTACAGCATGTAATAAAGCGGGTCTCCGGTTTCGGCAAATGCCTGCCAGATAGCGTCCTTGCTCATGTTCGCGCCTCCTTGCTGCAATTATTATTTGCAGCAGGACGCGGATTAAAGCTGGGATATATTAGCGCTCGCCGTAACCGAAATTGCGGAGCTGCGCCATAGAGTCGCGCCAGTTCTCCTTGACCTTGACCCATGTCTGAAGATAGACCTTCGTGCCCATGAACTCTTCGATATCCTTGCGGGCAAGCTCGCCGATTTTCTTCAGCATCGCGCCCTTTTTGCCGATGATTATGCCCTTATGACTGTCCTTTTCGCAGTATATCGTTACCTCAAGGTCGATGATGCCGTCGTCCCGCTCGGAGAACTTTGTGACCTCGACGGCGGTGCCGTGCGGTATCTCCTTATCAAGGCAGGTCAGCAGCTTTTCGCGGACAAGCTCCGCGCAGATCTGACGCTCCGGCTGGTCGGTTATCATATCGTCTGGGAAGAGGTGCGGCCCCTCGACGGCGTACTTCTCAAGCTCCGTAAACAGCTCGTCCAGCCCTTCGCCGGTCTTGGCGGAGATGGGAATGACGGCGTCAAAATCATACGCTGCGGAGTAGAGCGCGATGACCTCCAGAAGGCGGGTCTTGTCCACGGTGTCGATCTTATTGATGAGCAGTATCGCCGGAGCGCCGCTCTCGCGCAAGCGCTCGATGAGCGCTTCCTCCTGCGGGCCAATAGCCGCAACCGGCTCCACCATCAGCAACACCGCGTCCACATCCGCGACACTCTCGCGCACGACCTGAACCATGTAGTCGCCAAGGCGGGTGCGCGGCTTATGGAAGCCCGGAGTGTCCATCAGGACAAACTGCGTGTCCCCGCGGTTCACGATCGCGGTTATGCGGTTGCGGGTGGTCTGCGGCTTGTTGGAAACTATGGCTATCTTTTCGCCGACGAGCGCGTTCGTAAGCGTGGATTTGCCGACGTTCGGGCGGCCGCATATCGTTATCATTGCAGATTTTGTCATTATTCTTCTCCCATAATAAATTTTTCTCTTGCGCGCATCTGGCGTTTCATCTCGCCCTCGTCAACGTGATCATAGCCGAGCAGATGCAGAATCGAGTGCACGGTGAGATACATTATCTCCCGCTCGTAGCCGTGCCCGAACTCCTCGCCCTGCGCCTCGCAGCGCGGGACGGATATCATCATATCGCCGAGAAGCACCGCGCCGGTGTCCATATCCCGCTCACATTCCTCAGCGTCAAATTCGCCGGGCGTCAGTTCGTTCATCGGGAAGCTCAGAACATCGGTCGCGCGGTCAACGCCGCGGAACTCGTTATTCACGCGGTGTATCCCCTCGTCGTCCGTCAGCATCACGCTCACGATGCACGGCACGTCAACGCCCTCAGCGTCAAGCGCCATGTTCACCGCCTTTTTTATCAGCGCCGCCGAATTATTATGGCCGAGGTTCTTTACCTCGCGGCTTACATATATCTCATGCTTCATGCTTATTTCCTCTTGAATTTCTTCGGCGGCAGCTTTTTGACGGATTCCGCCGGATTTTTCTTATCGTAGACCTCGTACGCCTCGATTATCTTCTGCACAAGGCGGTGACGCACGACGTCAGAGCCGGTGAGCTTGCATATTGCGATGTCCTCGATGCCGTCGAGCACCTTCATTGCGACCTTGAGTCCGCTGGTCTTGTCCTCCGGCAGGTCGATCTGCGTGATGTCGCCGGTGATGACGACCTTGGAGCCGAAGCCGATACGCGTCAGGAACATCTTCATCTGCTCCCTGGACGTGTTCTGCGCCTCGTCAAGAATAATGAAGCTGTCGTCCAGCGTGCGGCCGCGCATGTAGGCCAGCGGCGCGACCTCGATATTGCCGCGCTCAAGATATTTCTGATAGGTATCCGCGCCGAGCATATCGAACAGCGCGTCATACAGCGGCCTGAGGTACGGATCGACCTTGCTCTGAAGATCGCCCGGCAGGAAGCCCAGCCGCTCACCGGCCTCGACCGCGGGGCGCGTGAGGATTATGCGGTTGACCTCCTCGGCTCTGAAAGCCGCAACCGCCGCAGCGACCGCAAGATAGGTCTTGCCCGTACCGGCGGGGCCGATGCCGAGGGTTATCGTATTTTTCGCTATCGCGTCGCAGTAGGATTTCTGGCCGAGAGTCTTGGGCTTTATGGGCTTGCCCTTGGCGGTGATGCATATAACGTCCCCGGCAAGCTCCTGTATCTTCGTCTCCTTGCCCTCGGAGACAAGCTTGAGGATATATCGGACGTTCTGCGCGTCGATATTCTCGCCCTTGGCCGCCAGTGTCAGAAGGCCGTTTATCGCCTTCTCGGCGAGCATCACGCTCTCCTCCTCGCCGCATATGTGTATCATATTTTCGCGGTCGAGAACCTTGACGCCAAGCTCCGATTCGATTATGCGCAGATTCTGATCAAACGAGCCGAACACGCTTATGACGTGTTCCATTCTCTCGACTTCAATTGTTTTCTCTATCATATGTTTCCCCTTCCGGCTGCGGCAGCTCCGCAGTCTCGGCTATATTTTCAAGGCATCTGGCGCGCATCGTAACAAGCAGCAGGCCGTCGCTTTCAGCATGTGAAAAGCTGATGGTCTCGATCTTCCCGTCGATGCTGTTTTCAAGCCAATCTTTGAGTCTATCTTCAAGCTCCCGCGCGGTGCAGCACTCGCCCGCGGAATATTCATAGGATACGTACTGCTCCGTGATGATGCTGACCGGCAGCGTAAACAGGCCTTTTATGCCGAGTTTATACTCTTTAGTTATTTTATCACATCCGTCAATATTTTTTCCACTGTCAAAATAAAAATTTATGCGGCTTTTTCCAAGCTTTATCGCAAATCTGCGCGCGATTTTCGTCTTTTCCGTCTTTATGGGCTCCTCAAGGCGGCACACGGCGGTACGCTCGTACCATGTCTCGGCCTGCACGTCCGCCAGCGCGCGGACATGGCGCGTATCGCCGGTGATGCTGTCCATCGCACCGCTGACGAGCACATCGCCCTTCATTACCGTCTGTCCGCGCGAAACGAGAGGCTTCCCGTTCATAACAGAAAGCCTGCGGATAACGCCAGACTGCGAGGCTACGATATCTGCGGCGCTGCTCTCGGAATATATCTCCGGCTTCTCGGCGCGCTCCTCGACGAGGACTGTCGCCTTCGAGCCGCTCACATTCACCGTCAGCCACGCGATTTCCGGCTTCTTTAAAATGATGTCGCTCCGTATGATATCCACAGGCAGCCCCGGCCAGAAACTGCCCTCCGTCACGCCGCATTCGGCGAGACTGCGCAGTATCTCGCCGCTCGACAGCTTCTCATTGCCCTCGACGTCGAAATCCCAGATGAACAGCGACGATATCACAAGCGCGAGGAAGATTATCGCCGCCGCTATTATGAGCCATATGCGCCGCCGCGCGAGCTTTCGCCAGCGGCTCCCTCCGCGGATGCTGAGAACGCTCACGCCGCACATACAGCGGATGCATATTTTTCTTATATCCTCAAGTTCGCTCTCATGCGCGAGAACATCTATGCAGCACTCGTCAATGCAGCTCAGCCCCCACAGCTCTATCCCTGCGAGGGCGCAGGCGTTCAGAACGCTTTCCGGCCTCACGCCGGTTATTCTGAGTCTGGCAATCCCGCCTACCCTGTCGATAAATCCGCTCATGTCACTCCCATTCCAGCGAATGAAGCCTTCCCTTTATGATAAGCTCTCTCCCGCTCATCGCCACAAGCTCCAGCCCCGCCCCGTTTATAACAACCCTGCCGCGGTCGAACGCAACACATATGCGCTCCGTGCCGTATTCGAGTATCCCGCAGTGGTTCTCGATGAACACCTGCCGCCCCGCGGTGACGGTCAGCTTGCCGCTGCCGAGCAGCGCGTCCTGCGGAAGGTCGAGTCTGTCGGCAAGCGATTCCGCTGCAAGCCTTGCTTTCTTCATTGCGGTCACCCCCGTCCGTATAAATCTATGCCGCAGGACATACCTATAATACATGGACAAGGCAGACTGGGAGGGCGTTTGATGAAGGCTAAGATCGCAACTATCGCGGCGCTGTGCGCGATGCTTGAAATGATACTGGCTCCGCAGCAGATGATTGAGAGCGGGCGCTACGCGCTCAGCCTGTGCGCGGAGCTGATAATACCGTCGCTGTTTCCGTTTTTCGTGCTGTCGGGGCTTCTGAACCGGCTCGGCTTCGCGGCGGCGATAGCGCGGCAGCTGGCAAAGCCCGCAGCTAGATTATACGGTGTATCCGGCGCAGGTGCGACGGCGTTTTTCATGGGGCTTGTGGGCGGCTATCCGCTGGGCGCGGCCTATATCGCCGACATGCGGCGGCAGGGGCTGGTAAGCCTCGAGGAGGCGGAACGCCTGATGGGCTTTTGCAGCAACTCCGGCCCCGCGTTCCTCGTCGGCTCTATCGGCGCGGGCGTGTTCGGCTCCGCGCGGCTCGGCGTCGGGCTGTACATAATCCACGTTCTCGCCGCGGCCATAACGGGGCTGTTCTTCCGTGTGGACGGTAAATGCTGCGGCAACGTCCCTGCAGCACCGCGCGAAAGCGGCGGTGCGCTGATAGAATCCGTACGTCAGGCCGCGCAGTCGATACTCAGCGTATGCGGCTTTATCGTCTGCTTCTGCGTTATCATTGGGCTGCTGGACGCGCACGGCATATTTTCGCTTCTGGCGGGACAGCTCGCGCAGATCACAGGACTGGAGCTTCATGCCGCGAGAGCGGCACTGTCGGGCTTCCTTGAGCTTGGCAGCGGCATCGGCTCGATGCGCGGCCTCGCCGTCTCGCCCGCGAACCTTGCAATCGCGGCGAGCATCGTCGGCTGGGGCGGCGTATCGGTGCACTTTCAGACCTACGCCGTGCTCGCCGACAGCGACATAAAAGGCGGCCTGCACCTGGCAGGCCGCCTGATAAACTGCGCCGTTTCCGCGGCGCTTGGGTATATATTCGGCTTATTGCTGTGACTCAGAATCCAAACGTGACTCCGACCACGGCCGAAAACAGGATGAACAATATCGGGTGGAGCTTCTTTGTCTGCTTGACCCAGCGCGTCAGCACCAGCAGCACCGCCGCCAGCGCCCACGCCTTGAGATTGAACAGGTCGGCAAGCGCGCCGCTCGCGCCGAATGCGTCGAGATCAAACAGGGTTATCTTCACGACGAGCACGCCCGCCGAGGCAATCATCGCCATCGAGCAGGGGCGCAGGCCGTAGAACGCGGAATCCACATAGACATTCTCGCGGAACGCCTTCAGAACGCGCGCAATTATAAGTATAATGATGACGGAGGGGGTGATTATACCCAGCGTCGCAATTATCGCGCCGGGAACTCCGCCCGCGGTGAAGCCGACGTATGTCGCCATATTGACGCCGATGGGGCCGGGGGTCGATTCCGAGACGGCGATCATATCCGCAAGCTGGGCATGAGTGAACCAACCGGTGCGATCCGATATGTCGTACATGAACGGAAGCGTCGCCATGCCGCCGCCGACAGCGAAAAGTCCGGTCTTGAAAAATTCAAAGAAAAGGCGGAGATACAACATCATTTACCGCGCACCCCCATTTTCGTGAGGAATATGCCCGCCGCCGCGCACGCGATAACGTACACGACCGGAGACACGTCAAGAAACACGGACAGCAGGAAGATCACGACGAACAGCACGAGAGCCGCTTTATCCTTTATCGCGCCCTTCCAGAGCTTCACGACGGCGTTGAAAATCAGCACGCACACGCACACGCGGACGCCCGCGAAAGCGTGCTTCACGGCGGGGATATCGGCAAAATTTGTGAGCACTCCGGCGATCGTTGTGATTATCACGAGCGACGGGGACACAACGCCGAGCGTTGCGACTATGCCGCCAAGATTACCGTACAGCTTATAGCCGATAAACGTCGCGGTATTGACGGCGATAACGCCCGGCGTGCACTGCGCGACGGCGAAATAGTCCATCAATTCCTCATTTGTAGTCCAGCCGCGGTTATCTATCAGCTCGCGCTCAAGCATGGGAAGCATGGCGTAGCCGCCGCCGAAAGTCATCACACCTATTTTGGCAAAGACCAGAAACAGGTCGATGTACTTTTTCATCTCTTCAAAACCTCGACATAATGCAGATATTTCTCAATGCGCTCCTCGCACTCGGCCTTGCTGCCGCCGCGGATGAGCAGATACACCTTTATCTTCGGCTCCGTACCGGACGGGCGGATGATAAAGCTGCTGCCGTCCTTAAGCTCGAAGTACAGGACGTTTGAACCCCAGAACGGAGTCTTGCCGACGACGCCGAGCCCCGCAACGTGGATGCTTCCGTCGAGATAATCGCGCAGGCGGACGACCTCTTCGCCCTCTATCTCCTTCGGCGGCTGGCTGCGCAGCTCTTCCATCAGCGCCTTCATCTTCTGGAGGCCGTCGACGCCGGGCATGACGAGATTGACGGTCTTCTCCATGAACCAGCCGTACTTCTCATACAGCGACTCCATCGCGTCGAGCAGAGTCATACCCTGCTTGTGGTAATGCGCCGCCATCTCGGCAACCATCATGGACGCGGTGACGGCGTCCTTATCGCGGACATAGTCGCCCATCATGTAGCCGTAGCTCTCCTCAAAGGCAAATATATACTTGTAGCTGCCCGCGGCTTCCCACTCGGCGACGCGCTCGGCCATGAACTTGAAGCCCGTAAAGGTGTCCTCAAAGTGGACGCCGTTCGCCTCGCAGACCGCTCTGGCCATGCCGGTGGTGACGATGCTCGCAACCGCGCCCGCGTTTTCGGGCATGGTGCCGGTGGACTTCTTCGCCTTGATGATATAGTCGAGCAGGAGTATGCCCATCTGGTTGCCGGTTATGGTGACATATTCGTCGCCGCGGCGAACCATGGTGCCGATACGGTCGGAATCCGGGTCGGTTCCGATTATCAGATCGCTTCCGACCTTTTTTGCAAGGTCGACCGCGAGGTAGAAGCCCTCAGGATTTTCGGGGTTAGGGCTGGCAACGGTCGGGAAGCTGCCGTCGATGACCATCTGCTCCGGCACGGGGTAGAGATGCTTTATTCCCAGGCGGTGCAGCACTTCGGGGACGAGCTTATAGCCGCAGCCGTGGAACGGCGTGTAGACGATCTTGAATTCGTCCGCAACGTCGGCAACGGCCTGCTTGTCGATAGCCATTTTGAGCACCTGCTCCATGAACAGTTCGTCAGTCTCTTCGCCGAGTATCTCGATCCTGCCGGACTTTACGGCTTCGTCGTAATCGCAGGTCTTGAAGCCCGTGAACACGTCAATGGCTTCCATCTGCTTTGCAATGGCCTCAGCCTTCTGCGGCGGGAGCTGCGCCCCGTCGGACCAGTAGACCTTATAGCCGTTATATTCCTTGGGGTTGTGGCTGGCGGTGATATTGAGTCCGGCTGCAGTGCCGTAATGCAGGACGGCGAAGCTCAGCTCCGGAGTCGGGCGCAGGGACTCGAACAGGCACACGCGGATGCCGTTTGCGGCCATGACGCAGGCGGCCTCCTCGGCGAAGCGGCGGCTGTTTATGCGGCAGTCATGCGCGATGGCAATGCCGCGCTCGGCCGCGTCCATTCCCTCTTCGAGAATGACGTTTGCAAACGCCTGAGTCGCGTGGCGGATAATATGGATATTCATGTTGTGCAGGCCGAGCTTCATCGTGCCGCGGAGACCGGCGGTGCCGAACTCAAGCGGGGCGAAGAAACGGCTCTCTATCTCTTTTTCGTCGCCCGATATGGAATTGAGTTCCTTCCATTCCTCTTCGCTGAGAGCGGGGCTGTCAAGCCAGTGCTGATACTCTTCTTTGTAATTAGTCATCTTCTACAACTCCTTCTTCATTGCAAAGCGCCACAGCATCTTCGTACATGGATTTGGGCACAAGTATATCCACGCCCTGGCCGCTCATACCTAGGATCAGCTTGCCGAAGCCGCCGTCTCCGGGATAAGCTTTCAGGCACGGGATACCGTATGCCTCAAGCATATTTATTTTGAGCTCATCGCTCATATCAACGCTCATACAGGTGCACAGACGCACCGGCTCCTCCGGTTCTCCGTCCGCACCCTTCGGCCACTTCTCAAGAAGGCTGCCAAACTCGGCTCGGCCCCACTGGCTCTTTTCGTTTTCGTCCATACAGTCGCTCCTATCATTTATGGTAACGCGAGCCTTCGTTTATCTTGAAGGCTCTGTATATCTGCTCGGCAAGCATCACGCGCGCGAGATGGTGCGGGAAGGTCATCTTCGACATGCTCAGGCGGATATCCGCGCGCTTTTTCACGCTCGGCGATATGCCGTACGACCCGCCGATGACGAAGCACAGCTTCGACCTGCCAGACAGCGCCTGACGCGTGACAAGCTCCGCAAGCTCCTCGCTCGCCATCTGAATGCCCTCAACGCACATGGCCGCAAGATATGCGTCCTGCGGGATATTTTTTATGATCTCCGCCGCCTCTTTATCGAGCGCGTTCCCGATCTCCTTCGGCGAAGGAGCATCCGGCAGTCGCGTCTCCGCAAGCTCGACGCACTCGAATCGGCAATATGCGCCGAGGCGCTTGGAATACTCGGAAAACGCGTCGATATAGAATTTCTCGCGCATTTTTCCGACGCATATGAGCTTTACTGCAAGCATTTCTCTTTCCTTCCGACCTCGACCTCAAGGCAGCCGAGCACGGGTGCGCAGTACAACTGCGTATCGGTCCCATCCAGCGCCTTCTCCGCGGCGTACATTGCCCTCGCGGGGGTGTTGTTCTCGCGGCTCAGGTGGCCAAGAATGACGCGCTCCGTGCCGCTGTCCGCCAGAGTACGCGCAAGCCACGCGCAGTCCTCGTTTGAAAGATGCCCGTGATCCGAGAGGATGCGGCGCTTGAGATAATACGGGTACGAGCCGTAGCGGAGCATGTCCTCGTCGTGATTCGACTCTATCAGCACGGTGTCCGCGCCGCGAAGCCCCTCCAGCACCTCGTCCGTGACCATTCCCATATCGGTCGCATGAGCGTACACCCCGTCGCCCTCGACGCGGTAGCCAACGCTCTCATCCGTATCATGCGGCGTGTGGAACGCCGTTATGCGCAGCGCCCCTATCTCGAACTCGCTGCCCACGGGAATAATATGTATCGCGCTCTCCGCCTCCGGCAGCGCGCCGCAGAGGCGGCTCGCCACTGTATGCGGTGCGAAAACGGGTATATCATGGTATTTCAGCAGCATTTTCAGCCCCGAAATATGATCGGAGTGCTCATGGGTAATAAGCACTCCGCCGATATCACGCATCGTAAGCTGCGCCTGCGCCAGACCGCTGGCGATTCTGCGCATGGAAATTCCGGCGTCAATGAGTATATTCGTGCCGCCGCCCTCGAGCAGCAGGCAATTGCCGCCGGAACCGCTGGCAAAAACACAGACCTTCATCAACAGACGGAAATTATTTTCTCCGCCCCGTCATTATCGTCCGGGAAATCAACGATCTCAATGTCAGCGCCGAGCGCCTTGAGCTTTCCGACAAAATTCTCGTAGCCGCGCTCTATATAATGAATATCCTCGACCTCGGTCACGCCGCTGGCACACAGGCCCGCAATGACCATCGCGGCGCCCGCGCGCAGATCGCAGGCCAGGACCGGAGCGCCGGTCAGCTTGGTGCCGCCCTCAAATACGGCGACGCGCCCATCGACCTGAACCTCCGCGCCCATCTTGCGCAGCTCGTTGACGTACTTGAAGCGGTTATCGTATATGCCTTCGGTTATTACCGAAGTGCCCTTCGCGATGCACAGCAGCACGCCCATCTGCGGCTGCATGTCGGTCGGGAAGCCGGGATACGGCAGGGTCTTTATATTCGCCTTTCTCAGGGTGCTCGCGCCCTTTACAAGCACGGAATCCTCGTACTCCTGCACGATGGTTCCGGTCTCGCGGAGCTTCGCGCTGATGCACTCAAGGTGCTTCGGGATGACGTTCTTCACGAGCACTTCCCCGCCTGTCGCCGCGGCGGCGACCATGTAGGTGCCCGCCTCGATCTGGTCTGGGATTATGGTGTAGCAGCCGCCATGGAGCTTCTCGACGCCGTTCACCTTGACGGTATCGGTGCCCGCGCCACGGATATCCGCGCCCATGGAATTGAGAAAGTTTGCAAGGTCAACTATATGCGGCTCGCGCGCGGCGTTCTCGATGATGGTACGCCCCTGAGCGAGGGTCGCCGCAAGGATTATATTCATCGTCGCGCCGACGGAGACCTTGTCGAGATATATTCTCGTGCCGTGGAGCTTACCGTCTCTCGCGGCGGCATACACAAAGCCGTTGCGGACGTCAACATCCGCGCCCAGAGCGGTCATGCCCTTGATATGCTGGTCTATCGGACGGACGCCGAAGTTGCAGCCGCCGGGCATGGTGGTCTTCGCGGTGCCGAAGCGGCCGAGCATTGCGCCGATAAGATAGTAAGAAGCTCTTATCTTGCGCATGAGGTCATACGGCGCGTCGCTGTAATGGACGTCCGTGCAGTCTATTTCTATGGTGGATTTATTTATAAAGCTGACTTTCGCGCCGAGGTCGGCCAGGATCGTCAGAAGCATATCCGTGTCGCTTATCTGGGGGAGGTTCTCTATACGGCACACGCCGTCAACCATCAGAGCCGCAGGGATTATCGCGACCGCCGCATTCTTCGCTCCGCTTATCTCAACTTCGCCGTGCAGCGCGCTGCCGCCCTTAATAACATATTTTTCCAATAGTTTACACCTTCCAATATCATCGGCATGATTTGCTTATGCAATCACCCGATTTTTGATTTTACCACAGGAAACCGGAATTGGCAACTATATTTATCTCTTTGCGTCCGGATAGACTCAGGCCTGTCTCTGCTTCAGGTATTTTTCCGCCTTCAGCACCGCGACTATGGTCTTCCCGTCGTCGATTTCGCCGGACATGACCTTCTCGGAAAGCTCCGTGAGGCTGTGCTTCTCAACGTCCAGGAACTCGTCCTCATCCGGATGGCTCTCTCCCGCATGAAGTCCGAGCGCAAGGTAGATGTGTAAAACCTCAGTAGAAAAGCCGGGCGAAGTGCAGCACGCGCCGAGATATATCATCTCGTCTGCGGAGAAGCCAGTCTCCTCCGACAGCTCGCGCACGGCGCAGTCTCGCGGATCCTCGCCGTATTCAAGCTTGCCTGCCGGCGCTTCAAGCATCATCCGCTGGAAGGGATAACGGAACTGGCGCACCATATAGCAATTGCCGTCCTCATCCACGGGCAGTACGGTTACTCCGCCGGGATGCTCCACGACCTCGCGCTTGACGATATCGCCGTTGATAAGCTCCGCCTTGTCGAGCCTGACCTTCACGATCACGCCGCTGTATTTAATATCCCCTTCGAGTCTTTTCTCTATGTATTCCATAAACATCACTTCCAGATAAAATGATTTACATAATGTGTTTATCAGTATAGCATAGGCTTTGGGGAATTTCCACATTTTTTTGCCGAAACTCAGTATTTTTTTCGTTCTTTTTCTGTCAATTGGTTCATATCCGCAGCTAGGCATTAAAAATTCACATATTTTTCTTTGATTTTCACCGTCGCTGTGCTATAATATGCTCTGCCTGAAAGGATGTGAGAGCTGTGGCCGCGAAAAAGCTCGGCGTGAAGGAAATAACCAGCAACCGCAAAGCATTCCACGAGTACTTCGTGCTGGAGCGGTTTGAAGCGGGCATAGAGCTTGCCGGAACCGAGGTCAAGTCCATCCGTGCAGGCAACGTGAATCTTAAGGATGCCTTTTGTACGATAAAGGACGGAGAGCTGTTCGTGCGCGGGATGCACATAAGTCCCTATGAGCACGGCAACATTTTCAATAAAGACCCCGTCCGTCCGCGCAGGCTTCTGATGCACAAGCGCGAGATAGTCAAGCTCAACGCCCGTATCATGCAGGACGGCGTTGCGCTCATCCCACTCTCGCTGTATTTTAAGGACAGCCGCGTGAAGGTCGAGCTTGGGCTGTGCAAGGGCAAAAAGCTGCATGATAAGCGCGACAGCGAGGCTGAGCGCCAGACCCGCCGCGATATTGACAGAATAATGAAGGAGAAGAACTACGAATGAGTAATCCCATAGTCACCTTTGAAATGGAAAACGGCGACATTATCAAGGCTGAGCTTTATCCCGAAGTCGCGCCGAACACCGTCAACAACTTTATTTCCCTCGTCAGCAAGGGATTTTACGACGGACTGATCTTCCACCGCGTCATCCCCGGCTTTATGATTCAGGGCGGCGACCCGAAGGGCACCGGCGTGGGCGGCCCCGGCTACAGCATCAAGGGCGAGTTCACCGCGAACCGCTTCAAGAACGATCTGAAGCACGACCGCGGCGTTCTCTCCATGGCGCGCACCATGGCTCCCAACTCCGCAGGCAGCCAGTTCTTCATCATGCACGAGAACTCTCCGCATCTTGACGGGCAGTACGCGGCTTTCGGCAAGGTCATTGAAGGCATCGAGGCTGTGGACACCATTGCGAACGTCCGCACCGATTATAACGACAAGCCCAGAACTCCGCAGGTCATGAAGAAGGTCACTGTCGAGACCTTCGGCGTCGAGTACCCCGAACCGGAGAAGTGCTGATCTGATTTAGCTTTCCCGCGGCGATGCAGAATCGCCGCTTATATGGGGATGCACTGGTTTCGACGGGGGCGTGGAGGCCGGAATAGCGGGCGGATGCGCCTGACATCCATAAAACGGGCAACCTTTATAAATTAAAGAACAACGATAATACTGTTCTTCTCGCTGCTTAATTAGCGAGCGTTCCGCCTGAGAGGACCACGGCTTGGGACGGAGCGTCGACTAGTGGTGAACGTGAGCGCGCAAAGCTTTGAGCGCGCCATGTATAATGAAGCTACCAAGTCCGTGAGCGTGACGGTCTGCGCGCGGACGAGGGAATGTAAATGACCGTCTGCGCCCGGAGAAGTTCCTGTTGAAATGCTTTCGGACGGGAGTTCGATTCTCCCCATCTCCACCATTTATGGGTTTTCGCGTAATAAACGCGGAAGCCCATTTTTATTTGTCAAATCCCGTAAAGCCTTGATATATCAGCATTTTTCGGCTTGCAAATTTTTCCTTGTCGTCTATGTTCTTGGAACTTTTTCCTGCTTTTTAGTCAACCTGACTAACATTCCAGAAAATTTTGTGCCACAGTTTGTGCCACGAACATTGACATTTCCCCCGAAAAAGTGATAGAATTTCACTGGCAGGAAAAGGAGGCTTTCAAGATGGGAAACGCTAAGAAATTACCAAGCGGAAAATGGAGGTGCAGAGCGCGGTTCACAGATATTGACGGCTCATATAAGAGTAAGTCATTTACCGCCAACACGAAGAAAGAGGCCGAACACCAAGCCAGCCTTTTTCTAATGGAACACGAGCATAACGCAAAACCGGCAAACCGCACATTAGGAGAACTTGCGGACGCATACATTGAAAACCGTTCCAATTTGCTATCCCCGACTACTGTCGTAAGCTATAAAAAAATCCGACGCACAGCATTTCAATCAATCATAAATGTTCGCGTCGGTAATATTACAAAGGAAATGTATCAGCAGGCACTAAACGAATACACCGTAGGCCACGCGCCCAAAACGGTAGTGTCCGCACACACCTTTTTTCACAAGATTCTGAAAGAGAACGATATACACGTTGCGGAAAATGTAAATCTGCCGCAAAAGAAAAAGAAAGAAATTGCTATTCCTACAACAGAGGAATTACAATTTCTCTTGGATAAATGTAAGGGGACGCGCCTGTATCTCTATTGCCTATGGGCTATTACTCTTGGCTTGCGCCGCAGTGAAATCATTGCTATTCAATGGAAAGACATAAATCTTGACGATGAAACCGTTTCAATCAATAAAGCGCGAGTAAAGGACGAGAGTAAAACCTATGTTGTAAAGCAAACTAAGACGACTACAAGCGAACGCATTATGCGGCTGCCGCAAGTAGTTATTGACGCGCTTGATAAGCCCGCAAAGCCTAATGACTATGTTATTAGCGAAAGCCCAGCAGCGCTTGAAAGCCTTTACAAACGCTTTACCGCAAAGATAGGTTTCCCCTATAACTTTCACGCCCTACGTCATTATTACGCGTCAGTAATGCTTATAAATGGCGTCCCTAACCGATACGCAAAAGAGCGTATGGGACACGCAACTGAAAATATGCTTCAACGCGTTTATCAGCATACTTTTGCCGACAAACAGAAAGAATATGATACCGTAATGGATAACTTTATGAATACCACTTTCAACGAAACGGAATAATTGCATTGCTAACCATATGGTTTTATATCGAAATTAGCCACGAAAAAATGTGCGCCCGCACACTCGTTCGCAAGCTAAATTTTCGTTGGCTAAAACAATCGCGCACCTGTAAGAAACACACAGGTGCGCGGTTTTTTGTCATATGACGAAATCAACATCGCTAATAATATAGTTGCTGAATGCTGCCTAATTGCGGAACGTTTATTTTTGCTGTGCGCAATAGTGCGTCCTCTATGTTTTCGTCAATTATTCAATTATAATCAAGTCCGCGCGCAGCTCTTTCAGGTTTACCAAAAGCGCGTGCGTTATTACAAACAAGCCGCTTTCAGCCTCTATCATCTGTTGAAGGAAGGCGCGGCGCTCGGCGTGTTTTGTCATTTTCGGCAAGCCAAGCTGTAAATACATAATGTCGCGCGCGGATAGATTTTGTTGCGGGACTCTGCGGCACGCTCCACCCATTGCCGCAAAACGGTCTTCAAACTCCTCAAGCGCCTTGTGCGTCGGTGCGGCGTAAATCACTTTTTTCTTGTCCAAGGGATAGTCCGCAAGATAGCGCAATATGCAGGAACTGGACACCCTCACCGAGTTTGACGAAAAGCTCTGGCTCACCATTATCGACACAGTGACCGTCCACGCCGACGGACGAATGACCTTCAAATTCCAAGGTGGCACAGAAATCGAGGGGTAAATTGTTCGTAGAAATCTTTGATATACTTGATTCGAGCCATTCTTAGCACCTTTCTGCCACCTCATTAGTCTTGGACAAACTAATGGTAGCGGTTATTTCAGGTGCTGACAATGGCTCATTTTTATGCTGTTTGGGATGCTTACTTTTGGGGACCTTTTGTGATACTTTCATTTTACTGAAAACAATCTAACGGATGAGGACAGGCCTCTGTTTGGTTGGTTTTTATGAAAGAAAAAACCAAAAATAGACGAGATTTGTTGTTGTTTCATTTCAGACTTCTCATTGACAAACAGTGAAACAGATGTTATAATAACATCGTTATCGATTATGCCGTTATCGTAATTTAGGGAGGTCAATACATGGCCAATAGGGATCATTCCCTGGATGATGGGATCATTCAGGCTGCTTATTCGGAATTTCTTGCTTACGGCTTTCAGAAAGCCTCTCTGCACAAGATCGCCGAAAAAGCCCGTGTTACTACGGGGGCAATCTACACAAGATACAAGAATAAAGACTCGTTGTTTGCCAGTCTGCTTCAGGATTTTTTTGAGACGATGCAGGTTCTCTTTACCCCCATCGCGGAAGAATACGAAAAAGCAAAGTGCAGCGCACAACCGGAAGATATCCTCCGCGCTATAAACGCCGAGGAACAAGTATATTTTCGGCTCCTGACCGAGCACCATGACGACTGCACTTTATTTTTCTGCCGCAGCGATGGCAGCTCCATGGAAACCGTGCTGCATGAACTGATGGATCAAAAAGCGGAACAAACGGTAGAGTTCTTTTCACATATCTATGGAAAAGCGCCAAATGCCGATGCAATCCGCCTTTTGATGGGATCACAGTTCTGGTACTTCCGTCAGCTGCTGGATCAGCATATGGAGGAAGGCAGAATGCTTACCTGCTTACAGGCAGTCCTTGATTTCACCAACGCTGGCTGGCGGCAGCTATGCGATACCTTGCAATAAATCCGAAAAGTTGATTCGGACGGTCCATCCGTCCGTTTCTTACGACTGCCGGTTAGAGACGACTAACTAATAAGAAAAGAGTTTGCGATGATAGAGTTTGAATTTGAATTCCAATATGCGGAGGCGAAGCTGCCCATCCTCCGACAGGTCGGCGGCAGCATCCCGGCGGGACGCTGCGTGGTGCTCTGCGGAGGCAGCGGATGCGGAAAGTCCACACTGCTGCGGTGCATCAACGGACTGATCCCACAATTTTACGAGGGAGAGCTAAAAGGCTTTTGCCGCCTGAACGGGCAGGACACCGCCGGGCTGCGTATCGGCGAGATCGGCGAGCTGGCAGCATCGGTATTTCAGGATCCGCGAAGTCAGTTTTTTACTGTGAACAGTTCCAATGAAGTGGCCTTCGGTCTTGAAAATCACGGTCTGCCGCAGGATAAAATCCGTCAGCGGGTGGAGGAGGCCTTCCGGATCTTTCATCTGGAGCGGCTGAAGGATCGCAATGTCTACGAGTTGTCCAGCGGTGAACGGCAGCTCATCTCCATCTTGTCCGCATGGGCAATGGACACAGATATTTTTCTGCTGGACGAGCCCACGGCCAATCTGGACTTCGCAGCCACGCAGCAGTTAAAAGAGATTCTGCTTGCCCTGAAAAAGCAGGGCAAAACGCTGCTGTTCAGTGAGCACCGACTCTACTATCTTGCCGACATTGCCGACGAATTTTGGGTCATGGCAGACGGCGAGATCAAAGGAAAATATACTGCCACAGAGACAAAGGCGTTCTCAGTGGAGCAGAGACAAACACTTTCTCTGCGCACGCTCGACCTTGCGGAGATCACCGTGCCGGAGAAAGAGCCGCTGCCGAAAACCGCGCCGACGGTGCTTGCCGTCTCAGATGTCCGCTATACATACGGTAGGAAGGCCGGAGATACCCTCTATGGTGTCAGCTTTTCCGTCCGTGAGCATGAGATCGTCGGACTTGTGGGCGCAAACGGCTGCGGCAAAACGACCATCGGCAAGCTGATTGCAGGGCTTTACCGCCCCTCCGGCGGCAGGATAATGCTTTTCGGAAAGCCGCAAAATCCAAAGCAGCTGCAAAAGCAAGTGCTGTTTATCCTTCAGGAGGCGGAGTTCCAGTTCTTCACAGGCTCCGTCTTGCACGAGCTGCAATATGGACACAAGGTTACGCCGAAATTTGAGCAGAAGACGGATGCGCTTCTCAAACGCATGGATATGTGGGACTGCCGCGACCGGCATCCCTTCTCCCTCTCTGGCGGGCAGATGCAGCGTCTGACGCTGATGATGGCGTATTTATCCGACAAGCCAATCGTCATACTGGACGAGCCGACAGCAGGACAGGACGCGGAAAGTCTGGAGCGGTGCGCGGAAGTGATCCGGGAGATGCGGAAGGAAAAGACTGTTCTCATCATCACCCACGACCCTGAGCTAATTGCAGGTGCGTGTGACCGCTGCATTGGGCTGTCGGATGGGCATGCAGAAATAGAATTACCCGTTCATTCGGAACGAGATTTGCAAGCAACCCAGCGATATATGGAGGGCTTTCATCCTTACGATGCTCCGGCGAAAAAACAGCATAAAGAATGCTTCCACCCGGCGACGAAGCTGCTTTACTGGCTGGCCCTGCTGGTCGTGATCTCCACATCCAACAACCATTTAGTTTATGCCGCATATGCGGCACTGATCCTGCTGACCGCAGCGGACGGCTGGTTCGGAACGGCGCTGGCAGGCGGGATGAGCTTTGGGTTACTGTGGGCGGCAAACGCTCTGCTGCCGGGCACGGTGTTTTCCTTTATGTTAGTGCTGTTCCCGCGTATCATTGCCGTTGGCATTTCCATGCGGACGCTGATTGGGCGGAATGAAGCCAGCCGTACCCTGGCGGCGCTGCGTAATCTGCACCTGCCGGAACGGCTCATTATGATCGTCGCTGTAATCTTCCGCTTCTTCCCCGTTCTGTCCGGGGATATGAAGCTGCTGCGGCAATCCATCCGCACCCGGGGCGTGTTCACATCGCCGCTTCAGAAGCTGCGAGCGCTGTCATCCTATATCGAAATACTGACCGTGCCGATGGCTTTGCGCGTTATCCGCATCGCCGAGACGCTGTCTGCCTCCGCCGAAACACGGGGCATCGACTTAACCCGCCGCAAAAGCAACTATCTGTCGCTTCGGTTTTCTGCGTGGGATGTTGTGTTCTGCGTCCTGCTGGCAGCATCGATCGCCGCCGGCCTTATCCTGTGATCGCCGTCTCTGCGACGTTCAACCATATTTCATTCAAAAAGGAGTCTTTACCATGAGTACTGCAAACCCCAATAAACTGAAAGTCAAGGACATCATCACCGCTACGCTGCTGGCTCTGATCAATGTGGTCATTTTCTTCGCCAGCTCCGTCCTGTACGCAACGCCCATTACCATCATTCTGATGCCGGTATTTTTCGCCCTGCTGGAGGGCATCGTCTACTTCATCATCGGCACGAAGGTGAAAAAGCCCGGTGCGATCCTGATTTACAGTATCGTCCGTGCCATTATGGGCGGATACCTGCCGTACATCATTCTCTTTATTCTCTCCGGTGTCATTGCCGAGCTGCTGCTGCGGAAGATGGGCTACGGCAATGTGAAGGCTCTGACCGTCAGCTATGTCATCAATCAGGTGCTGGCCGCATTCGGCAGCACCATTATTCCCTACGCCATCGCAGCCAAGGCTATGGCGGATCAGATGGTCACTGATGGCCGTCAGGACGCCATTCTTGCCGCATCCCAGATGCTGCAGTCCTGGGTGTCTGTGGCGCTGGTGGCCGGTGTGATCGTGGCGGCCTTTATCGGCGCAATGATCGGCAAGCGGATCGTGAAAAAGCATCTTGCTGCGTAATGCAGTCGAAAGGAGTTCACCATGAAAGAAATTGAGCCAAATCGCTCCGCCGCCTCGTGGCTGGCAGAGCTGGCAAAAGGGCGGTACGGCGAGTACGCTTTGAGCGTCCTTACGGCGCTGCTGGGCGTCGCCTGCTCGCTTATTCCGTATTTCATCATCATCCGGCTCATCACCGCACTGGTAGACGGCACGGCGGAGCTGACGTACTGCCTGACGCTCTGCGCGTGGATGGCGGGCTTCTGGGTGCTGCGCTATGTGCTGCACAGCGTGTCCACGTCCCTCTCCCATCACGCCACCTTCCATGTGTTGGCCAATACCCGCACACGGCTGCTGGACAAGCTGGCGACGCTGCCCCTTGGCACAGTACTGGACCATTCCTCCGGCTCCTATAAGAACATTATCGTCGAGCGGGTGGATTCCATCGAGACCACCTTGGCCCACTTGCTGCCGGAAATGACTGCCAACATTGTGGGCGCGCTGGCGGTGCTGGTGCTGCTGTTTATGGAGGACTGGCGCATGGGGCTTTCCATGCTGATCGTTGTGCCCCTGGGCATTATCTGCTTTATGTCCATGTTCAGAGGGTACAACGAGAAGTTTCAGCGCACGGTCACCGCGACAAAGGCGCTGAACGACACGGCTGTGGAATACATCAGCGGCATTGAGGTCATCAAGGTCTTCGGTCAGTCCGGAACCAGCTACGCAAAGTTTGTCTCCGCCGCAAAGGAGGGGGCAGACTGCTTCATCGACTGGATGCGGGGCAGCCTCTTCGGGCAGGTGGCGGGCATGGCGATATTTCCCTCTACGCTGCTGGGCATTTTACCGGTGGGCTGCGTTCTTTATATGCATGGCACTCTGTCGGCAGAGACGTTCCTGACGGTTATCGTTCTGTCCTTCGGCGTTATGCAGCCGCTGATCACCGCCTTCTCCTACACCGACGACATTGTACAGGTCAAGACCATCGTGGGCGAGGTGGCGGAGGTGCTGTCCGGCGAGGACATGCAGCGCCCGGAAAGCGCGGAAAAGCTGCCGGCCGACAACGCCATCCAACTGAAGGATGTCCGCTTTGCCTATCACGACAAGGAGGTACTGCACGGAATCAATCTGCGCATCGCCCCGGGGACGGTCAATGCATTGGTCGGGCCTTCCGGCAGCGGAAAATCCACCATCGCCCGGCTCATCGCCTCCCTTTGGGACGTGAAGGACGGCTCTATTGAGCTGGGCGGCGTGGACATCCGTACACTTCCGCTGGCGGAGTGCACGAAGTGCATCGCCTATGTGTCGCAGGACAACTACCTCTTTGACCTTTCGGTTATAGACAACATCCGCATGGGCAAAAAGGGTGCGACCGATGCGGAGGTCATTGACGCCGCGAAGAAATGCGGCTGCCACGAATTTATCATGGGGCTGGAGAACGGCTATCAGACCGTATGCGGTGCATCCGGCGAACACCTCTCCGGCGGCGAACGGCAGCGTATCTCCATTGCCCGTGCCATGCTGAAGAACGCGCCCATCGTCATTTTAGATGAGGCTACTTCCTACACTGACCCGGAAAACGAGGCGGTCATCCAGTCGGCACTGGCAAGGCTGGTGCGGGGCAAGACGCTGCTGGTCATCGCCCACCGGCTGTCTACCATCGCCAATGCCGATCAGATCATTGTTGTCAATCAAGGCAAGATCGAAGCCACCGGCACACAGGCGGAGCTGCTTGCTTCCTGCCCGCTTTATCAAACCATGTGGGAAGCCCACATCAGCGTTAAAGACGACGGGGAGGTGGCGTAATGCTCAAGACACTGAAAAAATTTTTTGCCTTCTGCGGGGTGGACAACCGCAGAATGTTCATCGCCTCTATCTGGCTGGGTGTGGTCAGCGCCATTTGCTCTGCCATGCGTATTCCGGCAGCCGCCATCGTCATTCAGGCGCTGCTGGAAAGGAACGTCACTATGGCAACTTTATGGACGAGCCTCGGCATCATCGTTGCATCACTGATTGTGACCATCGCCATCAACATGAAGGCTACCATGCTCCAGACCCGTGCGGGCTACCGAGCCTGCGCCAACAAACGCATCGAAATCGCCGAGCACCTGCGCTACCTGCCTATGGGCTGGTTCAATGACAACAGCCTCGGCGAGGTCACGTCCGTCACCACCAACACCATGGAAAACATGGCGAATGTGGCTACCCGCGTGGTAATGGTCACAACGAGGGGCTTTTTGACCTCCGGCATCATCGCGGTCATGATGTTCCTGTTCGACTGGCGCATGGGGCTTATCACGCTGGCGGGACTGATTCTGTTCTTCGCCGTCAACGCCGCCATGCAGCGGGCGGAGCTGGCCCTTTCCCAGCGGAAGTTCAATGCCGACGAGCGTCTGGTCTCCAAGGTTCTGGAATATGTGCAGGGCATCGCCGAGGTCAAGAATTTTGACCTGACCCACGACTCTGCCACGCAGGTACACGGTGCCGTGGAGGAAGCCCGTAAGGCTTCCTTTGCCATGGAGCTGCCGTCTGTTCTTTATATGCTGGCGCAGTTCATCGTCAACAAGCTCACCGGCGTTGCCGTCTGCGCGGCCGCTATCGTCTTTTACTTCAGCGGCACCATGGAGCTTACAAATTGCCTGCTGATGCTCATCTGCTCGTTTATTCTTTTCGAGCAGCTGGATTCTGCCGGGAGCTTTTCAGCTCTGTTCCGCTCCATCGACATCGGCGTAGATAAGGCAAACGCGATTCTGCGTGTGGAGCCCATGGATATTGATGGGGAGGATCTGTCGCCGGAACGGGAGGACATCACCCTGTCCCATGTGGATTTCTCCTATGACAGCAAGCCCATTCTGCACGATGTGTCCCTGACCATCCCGGAGAAAACGACTGTTGCTATCGTCGGCCCCTCCGGCTCCGGCAAGACCACGCTGTGCAATCTTATGGCGCGGTTCTGGGACGTGCAGTCAGGCAGCGTGAGCCTTGGTGGGCACGATGTGCGGGAGTACAGCTACGACAGCCTCATCCGCAATTTCTCCTTCGTGTTCCAGCGGACCTATCTTTTCTCGGACACCATCGCCAACAACATTCGCTTCGGAAAGCCCGATGCCTCCATGGAGGAGGTGCAGGCCGCTGCAAAGAAGGCGCGGTGCTACGACTTTATCATGGCACTGCCGGACGGCTTTGACACCGTCATCGGCGAGGCAGGCAGCTCGCTTTCCGGCGGCGAGCGCCAGCGCATTTCCATCGCCCGGGCAATTATGAAGGACGCGCCTATCATCATTCTGGACGAAGCCACTGCCAATGTTGACCCAGAAAATGAAAAAGAGCTGATGGAGGCCGTCTCCGAGCTGACCCATGATAAGACGGTCATCATGATTGCCCATCGGCTGAAAACCGTGCGCCATGCCGACCAAATTTTTGTGGTCGATCACGGCGAGATCGTCCAGCAGGGCACGCATGACGAGCTGGTGGCTGTTGACGGACTCTACCGCCGCTTTGTGGTGGAGCGCCAGCAGGCAGCGGGATGGAAGGTCTGATTTCACTTTGCATATTATTCAACAAAGCCCGTACCAGTTAAACTGATACGGGCTTTGTTATGCTCCGCGTTTATCCGCCCCCTAACGCTAATAACACAGCATCTGCAAGGAGCAGAGAAGCACCTTGCCGCCTCTCTGCTCCCTCACTTGCTTGTTTATTTTTGGGTATTTTCTTCATCGTCCAGCAGGTCGGTCATATTCCGCAGGCTGATGCCCAGGGTGGACCCGTTGTGCAGCAATGCCGAG